>ENA-ORIC01002218-ORIC01002218.1-human-gut-metagenome-genome-assembly--contig:-NODE-2218-length-16375-cov-3.964290_pt1 | contig 16375 bp, 14 predicted proteins | sample MGYA00243023_ERZ508732 | MGnify/ENA primary metagenome ERZ508732 (study PRJEB26277, sample SAMN04329767) | human gut metagenome | biome: human-associated habitat | host: Homo sapiens | place: USA...
TTTACCCTATTTTACGCCCAATATGGCCTAAATTAATCCACATAATATGCAAAATAGAAAATTGTACCGTTACCAAAATGTAATATTTACACTTAATTACAAAAATAGCCCCCGGAGAATGCTCCGGGGGTGGTGTATGGGCTATTTAGTAGTTTACGGCGCTGGTTTCCTTCTCCCGCAGGTAGGTGGCTTCCAGGTCGGCCAGATGCAGCTTGACGGCGATGGGGTATTTATCGTAGGCCACGCTTATGGAAAAATTCCCGCCCCGTGCAGCGTCATCAAAGCCACCCATGTGCCAGCGGATCGCCGTGGCTTCGGCCGGCTTCAGTCGCACAAAGCGCTCGATGAGGAACACGCTTTTTTCACCGTGGCCGTAGGGGAACGCGTCCTCGATGGTGTAGTAGGGCACCTTTTCCCACTGGCCGGTTTTTTCATTCTTCACATTGCGGGTGCTTATTTTGTAGAATTGTGCCTTGCACACATCATGCAGCAGGGCGCACAGCGCAAAGCTTTCGGCGCTATCGGTTTCGGGGTCGAAGTGCTTTTCCATCATCACCTCGTAGACATTAACGCTGTGCTGCACCAAGCCGCTGGGGCAGGCGCAGTGATAGCGGGTGCTGGCCGGCGCGGTGAAAAAATCGGTGGTTTGCAGCCATTCCAGCAGGCGGTCGGCGCCCTCCCGGTGGATGTTGGCCTGATAATACTCGATGAATTTCTGCTTGTAATCCATAGTCGGCTCCTTTTTATTTTCTATGGATATGATACCACATCCCGCCCCCCGGCGCAATAACAAAGCCCCCCGGCTGGAGAAACCGGGGGGTGTTTTGTTGTCTCAATGAGAATTAAGCAAGCGGTAGCTTGACTTATTTCTTCAGGGAGATGGCAGCGCCGGAAACCAGAGCAACAACAGCCAGAGCAGCAGCTACGCCAACTACATCGTTAGCGCCGGTGCCGGGGTTGGTGGTGGTGCCGGTCTCGGTGGTGGTGCCAGCAACAGTAGTCATCTTAGCGTTGGTAACTACGGTGATGGGCATTTCCTTGGCGGTCAACTGCCAGCCCTTACCGTCAACAAACTTGAAAGCGGAAGCAGACAGGGTACCGTCTTTGTTAAGGGTATACAGGTTAACATTGTCACCATAGGCCAGAGTAAAGGTGGTAGCTTCAGTCAGAACAATGCCACCATCAAATACGGGAGTCTCGTTGACCAGCTTCTGCTTAGTAGCAGCCTTGGCAATAGCGTCAGTAGCGGTATTCTTAGCCTTGGTCCAAACAGCGTCAGTATCAGCATAAGCGCTCATCTTAACGGTAGCGTCCTTAGCGATAGTGATCTTGCCACAGTCAAACTTGTCGCCATCATAGCACAGAGCGCCAGTAGAAGGAACAATAACAGTAGCCTTCTCAGAAGCCTTGTTCCAGCCAGCAACGAGGGTACCAGCATCAGCGACAGGACTGGTCGGATAACCCACATCCCAAGCAGCGGGGATAGCTTGACCATTCAGCTCAACTTTGTAGTTAGAAGCATCACCGATTTCCTTGGAAACACTGTAAACAGTATTACCATTGAGAACAACGGTATCCATAACCAGAACGCCCTTGTCAGCTACGATAGTGGCATAGTTGGTGCCAGCACCAATCTTCTCAACCTTTACAGAGCTGATGGAATACTCAACTTTGCCATCGAGGGGCTTATCAGCAGCAAGAATTCTGAGATAAGCGCCGCCATTCTCACCATAAGCAACAGTTACAGCAGGGGTAGCGGTAACTGTGATCTTAAAGGTCTTAGCGGTAATATCGCTGGTGGTAGCAGTGCTGCCCTTCAGCAGAGAGAAGATGGTGGTGCCCAGGTCAACATAGGCATAACCCTCTTTATCAATGTTAGAGGCATTCAGAGTAACAGTACCATACTTATCAGAGGTGGTGCCAAGAGTAGCATTAGCAATGTCAACATTGGGTACAGTAACAGCCATAGCCATGGTGCAAACCATGATGACAGCCAGTACCAGTGCGAGTACTTTTTTCATTGTGATTTCCTCCTATAATTAAGCGAAAGGCCGCAAACCCGCTTAATCAAGGGCTTTTCGAGCCCCTTTCCTACACCACCCACCCCCAAATTTGTGTGTAAGAAGTGGTGTAAATGGGGTGCTCGTTTGGCTTGGGATAAGTCCATCTCGCCACCCATGAAAACCACAAATCACAATGTTTTTACCTCTATTATCGTCCAATAATATCCTTATTCCACCAGTTAATATGCAAAATGGATAATGCTGTCGTTACCAATTTGTAACCTTTCCATTTTTGTGCAAAAGTAATACACCATCGAGTGGTGTAAGTGGATTTTGCTGCGCTGAGGGGAAGGCATAGAGGACATTTTTGCAAAAAGTTCACGGATATTCAGTTGCGATTTCCTGCCGGGAGGATTATACTATATTCATATATCCGCAGGGGAGGAATCACTATGGATTACAAGCGCTGCTGGGCGGCCGTTGATTTGGCCGCTCTTTCTCACAACTACCACTGCATCCGCCGGTTTCTCAGCCCCGGCTGCCGTTATTTGGCCATAGTAAAGGCCGATGGCTACGGCCATGGCGCGGCCACAGTGGCGGGCCAATTGCAAAAGGACGGTGCCGATTGGTTCGGTGTGGCTACGATGGAGGAGGCGCTTGATCTGCGCCGACAGGGCATCTACCGGCCCATTTTGGTGCTGGGCTACACCGATCCCGCCGCGGCCCCTATTTTGGCCAGCAATACCATCACGCAAACGCTGTTCAGCGAGGAATACGCCCTGCAATTGGCAGCGGAGGCCGCCAAAGCCGGCTGTGTGGTGGATTGTCATGTGAAGATCGATACCGGCATGAGCCGCCTGGGCTTTGATGCCGAAAACGAGAATACCGTACTGATGGTGGAAAAACTGGCGCAGAGCGGCAGTCTGCACATCACTGGCATCTTTACCCACTTTGCTGTGGCAGATGAGGACACCGCAGTGAGCATGGCGTTTACCGAGCGGCAGTTTACCCTCTTTATGGGGGTGTGCAACCGCCTGCAGGCCGATGGCGTGAATGTGGGGCTGCGCCACTGCTGCAATTCCGCCGGCACACTGCTGCACCCGGCCTATCATCTGGATATGTGCCGCCTGGGCCTTTCGCAGTACGGCCTGGACCCCGATCCCTGCATGAAGGCCCTGCTGGATGTCCGCCCGGCCATGTCGCTGTATACAGTGGTTTCCATGGTCAAGGAAATTCCCGCCGGGGCCACGGTGAGTTATGGCCGCCAGTACACCGCTCCCACCCCGCGCCGCATTGCCACGGTGGCCATTGGCTATGCCGATGGTTACCCCCGCTCCTTGAGCAACCGTGCCGAGATGCTGCTGCACGGCAAGCGTGCCCCGGTCATCGGCCGGGTGTGCATGGATCAGCTGATGCTGGATGTCACCGATATCCCGGAGGCCCGTATGGGGGATATCGCGGTGGTAGCCGGCAGCGAGGGCGGTGAAAGCGTCACCTTTGACGATATGGCGCGCTGGGCCGGTACCATCAATTACGAGATCATCTGCGGCATCTCCAAGCGTGTGCCGCGTGTGATAACCGAATAACCAAGCATAAAGAAAGCCCCCCGGCTGGAGAAACCGGGGGGTGATTTGGTTTATCTCTTAGGAGATTTAAGCAAGCGGTAGCTTAACTTATTTCTTCAGGGAGATGGCAGCGCCGGAAACCAGAGCAACAACAGCCAGAGCAGCAGCTACGCCAACTACATCGTTAGCGCCGGTGCCGGGGTTGGTGGTGGTGCCGGTGGTGCCAGTAGCAGTCAGAGCGCCATCAGTAACAATGACAGGGCCAGTGACAACAGCAGTAGCGGTCAGGATGCCATTGGAATCAAACTTAGCACCCAGGTCCTTAACGGAACCGTCAGCGTTAACAACATACATCTTAGCGCCTTCAGGAGCCTTCTCAACAGTCAGCTTAACAGCAGCATTGGGGACAACACCTTCGAGGGTGGCAATAATGTTAACTTCCTTGGCGATAACATTCTTGTCAAGAGTCTTCATAGCGGTGGAGCCAGTCTCAGGCATCTCAACCTCATAGAAGAACAGCTTCTCGCCAGCTTTCAGGGTACGAGCAGCAACAATCTTCAAAGTGTCATTCGCTTCAAGAGACCAATCAACAGTGCTATAATACTTACCGCTGATAGCATCGCTCTTCTCAATAGTAACGATGGTGTTGGGGGCATTGTAGGTGGTGGTATCATCTTTGCCCGCAACCTTAAGGGTAGCAGCAGTGTAGCCATAATCGAAGCACATATAAGCGATAGCGGAGGTGTTAGCCTTCAGCATATCAAGAGAAAAATAGTTGCCAGCAATAGCCTTATCGTTAGCCAGAACAGCTTCGCCCTTGGTCTGAGCGGAATAACCGGTCTTACCATCGGAAGCGGTACCAACATACTTGAGGTTCAAAGCAGCAGCAGAGCGTCCATAGCTGGTAACCTTGATGGACTTGATGATGATGTCCGCAATGTTATCCAGAGCAGCAGTCTCGCTGGCCTTGGTGTTTACGAGATAGTAATAATCAGTAACGCCTTTGATGGTAGCCTTAACCCAACCCTGGGAAGCAACCAGCTCAGCGCCTTTCTCGAAGGTGATAGCAACAGTGTTCTTTGCAGGAACGAAGTTACCGTCATCATCTACATAGGGATCGTTGCTATCGGCCAGATTCAGCTCTTCACGGGTGAAGTAGATGGAATCGCCAGGATGAACAACATTGAAAGCGTTCTCAACAGAAGAAGTGGAACCGGTATCAGGAACTACGGTGCTAACATCAACAGCCATAGCCATGGTGCAAACCATGATGACAGCCAGTACCAGTGCGAGTACTTTTTTCATTGTGATTTCCTCCTAAAATTATTTTGGTGTGGTGTGCGGCGTCTCCACCGCCGCTTACCATAGTCATTGTATTACATATTGTAACCAATTGCAACCCCCTTTTGCAATTTTTAGGGTGAAAATTTGTAAATAATCCGTGAATTCCTCCAACCATATACAGATGCGTACGCCAGAGATACACAATTCGGTTACGAAATTGTAATCAGTGTAATTTTTCCCGCCGCGGCCCGCCTTATACGGGGCAGGGTTGAAATAATCCCTAAAAGGACAATAAAAATAACCGCCCCTGCTCACCAAGCGTTGCGGTTATTTTTTAACTAAAACACAGGGAAAGCAACCGCTGCCGGCCGCATCACCTTTGCAATATTATTGTAGTAACTATGCTGCATTCTGTCACCCCCCCGCAGAGCTTCGGCTCCGCGGGGGTCGTTTCATTTTATATGCCCAAATACATGGCCATGTACTGCTTGGCGCTGCGCCGCCAGCTAAAATCGCACTTGAGGGCGCGGGGCAGCATTTCGGCGCGGTATTCGCTGTGGTACAGCCCCATGGCCCGCCGCACGGCCCCCAGCATGTCATCGGCATTGTAGCTCTGGAAGGTAAAGCCGCAGCCGCCGCCCGGGGTGTCCCAGTCGATGATGGAATCCGCCAGGCCGCCGGTGCTGCGCACAATGGGGATGGTGCCATACCGCAGGGCGATCATCTGGGCCAGGCCGCAGGGCTCGCTTTGGCTGGGCATCAGGAAGAAATCGGCTCCGGCGTAAATCTGCCGGGAAAGGGTGGGCATAAACCCGCAGGTAAAGGCCACCTGCTGCGGGTGCCGCCGCTGCATCTCCCGGAAGAATTCCTCATAGCGGTACTCGCCGTTGCCCAGTATGACGACCTGCATCCCCATGCGCAGCATATTTTCCATGGCATATTCCACCAAATCAAACCCTTTGTGGCTTACCAGGCGGCTTACCATGGCCAGGATGGGGGTATCGGGTTCTTCCGGCAGGTGCATCTGCTGCTGGAGGGCGGCCTTGCACAGGGCCTTGCCCTCCGGCTTTCTCGCCGAGAAATTGGCGGCCAGGGCGTGATCCCTGGAGGGATTGTAGCCAACGGTATCAATGCCATTGAGGATGCCGCACAGCTTCCACTCCTTCTGCCGCAGGATCTCATCCAGCCCATGGCCAAAATAGGGGTCGAGGATCTCCTTGGCATAGGTGGGGCTTACGGTGGAGATGCGCTCGCATTCCTCCAGGGCGCCCTTCATCATGTTCAGGTCCCCGTGGAATTCCACCTTACCGATGGCCCAATCCGGCAGCCCGCACACATCCCCGGCTACATCCAGCCCAAACTGCCCCTGATACTGGATATTATGAATGGTAAAGACGGTATGCGTCCGGGAGAGCTTGGGGACCTCGCGATAGAATACATTGAGGTAAACCGGGATAAGAGCGGTCTGCCAGTCATTGCAGTGGATGACATCCGGCTCATAATCAATGTGGGTTAAGGTCTCCAGCACAGCCTTAGAGAAAAACGCAAAGCGCTCGGCCTCATCAAAGTAGCCGTAGATGCCGCCCTCCCGCTTAAAATACTGCTCGTTATCCAGGAAGTAATACTGTACGCCGCCATACTGCATGGTAAAGACACCGCAGTGCGCCACCCGCCAGGAAAGCGGCACCCCAAAGCTGGTGAGAAAGGTCATATTGGCGCGCCACTGCAGGCCGATGCTGCCGTAAAGCGGCATAATGACCCGGCACTCGGCGCCCTCCTTTTGCAGGGCGGCCGGCAGGGAACCTGCCACATCGGCCAGCCCGCCGGAGGCGGCAAAGGGGCTACACTCGCTGCACGCAAACAGAATTTTCATTGCAGGCTTTCCTCCTTATATATAATAGGTAACTGCGCGGTACGGGGCGGGCCCCCGCACCGCCGGCCACGCTGGGGCCGGCGGCCCGCAGCCGGCAGGCTGCGGGCGAGCGCCCCGAAGGCGCGTGTGCGGGGGCCATCGCCTGCGGCATCCGCACAGTTTTAGTCAAGCTAAAATAAGCGAGGCTCAGACTCTGGTATCCCGCGGAAGGTAAAGCGGATAGCTGGCATAACCTGCCAGACGACGATTATCGGCCACCAGCACGCCCTTATCACAGATGCAGTAATCCAAGTCGGCACCATTGCCAATGTAACAGCCCTGCATGATGATGGAATTTTTCACCACCGCACAACGTTTGCCGCCACGATGAATGGCGAGGTGGAGTATGCGCTGGAAGGCTCCATTTTTGTAGGCGGCGCAGTGATTCAATGGCTGCGGGATGAATTGCGGATATTGGAAACGGCGGCGGAAAGACCGTATTTCACCGGGACCTCATCCTGCACGCGGGTGTAAACGGGACGGTCCATGGGGAACAGAGTGCTGCGCACCGCGGGGTCCAGCAGACGCATCGAGATCTCAAAGTAGGCCTGCATGCTGTTGGCCGCCCGGCAAAAACCGTCATACCGATAGCAGTAGATGGGCAATTCCCGCCCTTTTTGGATCAGGCAGGTATCCACAAAGGAATACTGATTCAGGCTGGCAGCTTCGGTCACCAACTGAATGAGCAGTTCCCGGTTGACGATATACATATTATTGAACATCAGGTCGCCTTCGCCACCACGGGTGGCTTCCAGCAGGCGGCCGTCCTCTCCGGCGGAAACCATGACCGAACTGTGTCCGTGCTCCGTGCAGATAAGGGTAATGCCTGCTTTATGCGCAATGTGATACTCCAGGACATCGGAAAGATCGACACCGCAGATGACATCGCAATCCGAAACAGCGATGTAATCGGCGCTGGAGCTTTGCAGATAGCCCAAAAGGCTGGTCATCGATTCCAGCGTACCGCGGCTGTAACCGGCGCTGCCGGCGGAGGAATAGGGCGGGAAATAGGCGATGCCGCCCCGCTTGCGGGAAAGATCCCACTCCTTACCGGAGCCGATGTGTTCCATCAGAGAGTGATAGTTGTTCTGCATAACCAGGGCGACAGAATCCACTCCGGCGTGGGACATGCGGGAAAGGACCAGGTCGATGAGGCGGTAACGGCTGGCAAAGGGCACTGAGCCCATGGAGCGTCGCGCGGTCAGGCCACCCAAGGCGTCATCGTGCGAATTGGAAAAGATAATGCCCGTCATTTTGTTATTGGCCATGTTACAGCACCTCCCCTACATCTTCTTCTACCATGCCGCGGGCGGGTACAATGGCCCCGGCTCCAACGGTGACCCCGGCACCAATGACGGTAACGCCCCACTGGTCTTTATCGGCCATCAGTTCCGGGCGTTCGCCCACATAGGCGCCCCGGCGGATCACCGCGTTTTCCGCCACAATGGCAAAGTGCACTTCGGCGCCCTCTTCCACCACGGCGCCCGGCATTAGGATGCTGGAATCCACCACGGCGTTTTTAGCCACATGAACACCGGAGAACAGAATGGTGATTTCGAGTTTTTTGGGGTGCTCGCTGTACTAAGTTTAGTTGGAGTTCTGTTCCTTGGCGGTTGGCGGTTTGTAGTGTGGCGGCATGCAGGTGTTGCGGCTGTAAATCTTCCAGCTGGGGTCGTAAAGATCCATCGGCACCTTGGGATCCAACAGGTCCATATTGGCCTCCCACAGGCTATCGATGGTGCCGACATCCTTCCAGTAGCCATCAAAGGAATAGGCTACCAGCTTTTCGCCTGCCGCCAACATCTTGGGGATAATGTTCTTGCCAAAGTCTTTTTCCGAAGCGGGGTCGGCGTCATCGGCCAGCAGGTATTCCCGCAGCTTTTTCCAGGTAAAGATATAAACACCCATCGAGGCCAGGTTGCTCTTGGGGTTCTTGGGCTTTTCCTCAAACTCGTAGATGGTGGTATCCTCGCGGGTATTCATAATACCAAAGCGGGAGGCTTCCTCCATCGGCACTTCAAAAACCGCGATGGTGCAGTCCGCGCCCATCTTTTTGTGGTGATCCAGCATCTTGGTGTAGTCCATCTTGTAGATGTGATCACCGGAGAGGATGAGAACATATTCGGGGTCGTAACGCTCAATAAAGGGGATATTCTGGCAGATGGCATTGGCGGTGCCGGTGTACCAGTCACTGCCGCTGCTCTTCTGGTAGGGGGGCAGTACAAATACGCCGCCGTTCAGCCGGTCCAAATCCCACGGCTGCCCGTTGCCCAGGTATTCATTGAGCACCAACGGCTGGTACTGAGTCAGTACGCCCACAGTATCTATGCCGGAATTGACACAGTTGGAAAGGGGGAAATCGATGATGCGGTATTTGCCGCCAAAGGGCACCGCGGGCTTGGCCAGCTTTTTGGTAAGGGCGTACAGCCGACTGCCCTGGCCGCCCGCCAGCAGCATGGCCACCCATTCTTTCTTCATGAACATCTGATGTCACTCCTTCTCGGTGTTGATGGGTTCCAGTATCATGCAGCTGAGCGGCGGCACATCCAGCGTGATGCTGTGTGCCCATTGGCCCAGCGGTTGTTCCTCGCTGCGGTACAGCGTTTCCCGGTCAAATCCCGCGCCGCCATACTGCTCTTCCTCGCTGCACAGGGCCACCCGGTAGGTACCGGCCTCCGGCACGCCCATACGGTAGTCCTCCCACCGGCTGGCGGCAAAGTTGCACAGCACCAGTGATTTTTTGCCCTTTTCATCGGCGCGGTAATAGGTGATGACACTGCGTGTGTTGTCATCGGCATTCAGCCAGCGGAAGCCATCCCAGTTGTCCTCCACCTGCCACAGGGCGGGGTGAGCCAGGTAGTAGTGGTTCAGCGCCCGGATGTAATCCTTCGTTTTGCGGTGGCTCTCGTAATCCAGCAGCATCCAGTCCAGCTGCTTATGGTAGTCCCATTCAATAAACTGGCCGAACTCACAGCCCATAAAGAGCAGCTTTTTTCCGGGGTGGGTCATCATATAGCCCATAAAGGTGCGCAGCCCCGCGAATTTCTGGTTATAGTCCCCGGGCATTTTATTCAGCAGCGAGCCCTTGCCGTGCACCACCTCATCATGGGAGATGGGCAGCACAAAGTTCTCACTGAAGGCGTACATCATGCTGAAGGTGAGCTTATCGTGATTGTAGCTGCGGAAGTAGGGGTCCAGCGAGGTGTAGAACAGGGTATCGTACATCCAGCCCATGTTCCACATAAAGTTGAAGCCCAGGCCGCCGATCTCCGGCGGGCGGGTAACCAGCGGCCACGCGGTGGATTCCTCCGCGATCATGAGGAAACCGGGGTGCTCGCTCAGCACCGTGCTGTTCAGCTTGCGCAGGAAGGCCACTGCCTCCAGGTTTTCCCGGCCGCCGTTGATATTCGGGCGCCATTCGCCCTCCTGCCGGCCATAATCCAGATACAGCATACTGGCCACAGCGTCCACTCTTATGCCGTCTATGTGATATGTATGCGCCCAGAAGTTCGCGCTGGAGGTGAGGAAACTCTGCACCTCGGTGCGTCCGAAATCAAAGACCCGGGTGCCCCAGTCCTTGTGCTCCCACTTGGCGGGGTCGCTGTATTCGTAGCAGCACGCGCCATCGTATTCGTACAGGCCAAACTCATCCTTGGGGAAATGCGCCGGTACCCAATCCATGATGACACCGATGCCAGCCTCATGCAGGGCATCCACCAATGCCATAAAATCGTGCGGGGTGCCGTAGCGGCTGCTGGGGGCGTAGTAGCCTGTCACCTGGTAGCCCCAGGAGCCATCATAGGGGTGCTCGGTGGGGGGCAGCAGCTCCACATGGGTATAGCCCATTTCAGTCAGGTAGGTGGGCAGCTCCTCCGCCAATTGCAGATAGGAGTAATAGTTCCCATCGGCATTGCGCCGCCAGGAACCGATATGCAGCTCGTAGATATTCACCGGCAGGCTGCGGGCATCCTGAGCGGCCCGCTCCGTCATCCATTCGGCATCGTGCCAGCGGTAACCCGCCAGCCGGTAGATCTTGCTGGCGTTCTCTGGCGGAGTCTGGGTATGGAAAGCAAATGGGTCCGCTTTATACAGCGTGCGCCCATTCGCCGTGGTAATCTGGTATTTGTAGCAATCATAGTCATGGGTCAGCTCTACCGTGGCGCCCCACAGGCCCTGCTCATTCAGGCGGGTCATGGGGTTTGCAGCCGCGTCCCAGCCATTAAAATCCCCCACCACACTGATGGCCGCCGCATGTGGCGCCCAGGTGCAGAAGTTGGTTTTTCCATTTAGCTGCCGGTGGGCCCCCAGCAGCTCCCACGCGTGTGCGTTGGTACCCTGGTGGAACAGATAAACCGGCATTTCCTTCGATTTTGTGATCCTGTTCATGGTCTTTGCATCCTCTCCTTTGTGCAAGGGATAACAGCCATCGGGCGGAGGAAAATCCCCCTTTTTACCCATCTTTTATTATAGCATTTCCCCCTAAAGCGGGCAAGTGATTTACACCCGGTTTGTACGATTTTACAGATAGCATACATTTTGCCGGTGTTTTGGTACAAAATGATGAACCCCTGCCAAAAGATGCCCACGGCTTGCCTTTTTGCGCCCCAAATGGTACACTGTTGGAAACCCATTACCGCGAAGGAGAATCCGGCCATGTTTGTCGATCTGCATATTCACAGTTATTTTTCCGATGGCGCCCAGACCCCGGAGCAGGCCGCGCTGGCCTGCCGGGATAGCGGCGTAGGCCTGGCCGCCCTGTGCGACCACAACAGTTGGCTGGGCTGCGAGCGCTTTGCGGCCGCCTGTGAGGACCTGGGGGTACAGTCCATCCGCGGGGCGGAATTCGACTGCCGCTGGCAGGGGTACCACCTGCATATCCTGGGGTATGGCTTTACCCCCACGCCGCAGCTGGCCGCCATTGCCCACCGCAGCCGGGAGCTGCTGCTGCAAATGAGCGTGGACCTCATCGAAAAAATGGCCCCGGAATACCCGCAGCTGAGTGTGGAGGAGTACCGGGATTACCACTACGACCCGCAAAAAGGCGGCTGGGCCGGGCTGCACTATCTGCAGGAAAAAGGTGTGACCCAGACCCTGAGCGAGGGAATGCCCCTGTATGCCCGCTATGGCCTAGATTACACCTCCTACCCCTTTCCGCAGGCCGCCGAGGTCATCACCGCCATCCGGGAGGCAGGCGGTGCCGCTGTGCTGGCCCATCCGGGCAATTATTTTTCCGGGATGGAACTAGCCAGTTTATACACCACTTTTAATGAGCTGTGCGCGCTGGGACTGGGCGGTATCGAGGCCTATTATCCCACGCATAGCAAAATTTTTGCCACGCAGACGGCGCTCTTTTGCGAAAAAAAAGGACTGCTCATCACCAGCGGAAGCGATGATCATGGGCTTTTTGCCCATACAGACGGTTGGCAGCAGTACCACATCGGCTGCCAGATGATGGAACCGCACCGACTGCGACTGGGCAATTTGGCGCCGGAAGAATGAGCGAAAATTTACACCAATTCTACACCACTTTCGAAAAAATTCTCCGGGCGCTCACCGCTCGGAGGATATTTTTTCCTGTCCTTCTGCCTCGTAAAAGATGAAATCATCCACATCACCAGCCACAGAAAACCAGCTTTCTCCATAATCATATGCGTTTGTGTTATTATCTGGCATGATAATGCTCCTTTATGCAAAGATTAACTTCCTTATTCTATGCTATCTCACGCAAAAAGATGCTTGAAAAACATTGTAATAGTAGGAGGAAATCACAATGAAAAAAGTACTCGCACTGGTACTGGCTGTCATCATGGTTTGCACCATGGCTTTCGCTGTAACCGTAGTTGGCGGCGGCATTGGTTATGATGTAAACGAAGGTGCCGTAACAAGCAATACCTATCCTGTAGTGCCCGGTGGCACCAAGTTCTTTGTTGACATGTCTAAAGCTGCAGACACTGTTAAGAACCACATCTATTTTGACAAGGATGGCAAGTTCGTTCCCAGCAAGAACGAGGTAAGTATCTCCTACGCTGCTGGCTCCGAGCTGGTTGCTTCTGCCGGCTGGGTTAAACTGGCTGGTGATGTTGAAACTGACCTTTCCAAGGGTATCGTAAAAGAGACTTGCAATAATCCTGCTAGCTATCAGTTCCAGATCGCTCTGAAGAACGACTTTACTCGTACCGCTGATGGCAAGTCCTTTGACTTCTCTATCACCAAGATTACTCTGACTGCTACCGGTTGGGAGACTGTAACTCTGTGGAAAGCTGATGATACTGATTCCGCCAAGCAGATCAAAGTCGATGTAGGCTACAAAGTAGTTGGTGTAAACGCTAACGCAAAGAAGGGTCAGATCATTGATCCCTTTAACACCACTGCCGGTGCTATTAACAAGATTCTGTCCATTGCTGAAACCACCGATGGTACTACCATTAATTCCGCTACCCTGGCCATTGCTGGCGAGTTCGGTTATGGCTATACTTCCACCTATGCTAGCATCTATGCCTATACAACTCTGAACAAGGGTTCGCTCACCTATGTAAGCGCTGTTGATGGTCTCAAGACCTTTGCTTCTGGCGAAAATGGTGATGAGGGCTATCTCGGCAATAATGTTGCCGTTATTAGAAATGTTTACAACATGCCGATGACCGGCGTTCTTGAGCAGACTGAAGGCGCTAAGGCCACCACTGTTTACAATGTTTATGCCAAGGGCATGGATGGCAAGGTTTCTTCTGTTGCCGCCACTCTGAAGAATGGCGTTCTGACCTTCAATGTACCTGCTTTGTCCACTGTCATCGTTACCCCCGACACCCTGACTGTGACTGCTACCATTCCTGGCACCTCCACCGAGCCCGGCACCACCACCAACCCCGGCACCGGCGCTAACGATGTTGTTGGCGTAGCTGCTGCTCTAGCTGTTGTTGCCCTGGTTTCCGGCGCTGCCATCTCCCTGAAGAAATAAGTTAGTCCCACGCTTGCTTAATTCTCATTGAGACAACAAAACACCCCCCGGTTTCTCCAGCCGGGGGGCTTTCTTTTGGCCGCACCAAATTCTTCCCATGGGCATAGGATGCACCGGGCAGGCGGTATAATTTGCCCGCAGAGCGCCAAAACTAAGGATGAAACCAAAGCCCGGGGGAGTGATAAATGTGACCATCAAGCGCGGCGATATCTACTACGCCGATTTGAGTCCGGTGGTGGGCAGCGAGCAGGGCGGGGTGCGTCCGGTACTCATTGTGCAAAATGATGTAGGCAATCGATATAGCCCCACCGTCATTGCGGCAGCCATCACCAGCCAACACGATAAGGCCAACCTGCCCACGCACATCCAGGTGCAAGGCAACGCCAGCGGCCTTACGCGGGATTCCATTGTTCTGCTGGAGCAGATCCGCACGATTGATAAAAAGCGGCTGAAGGAGCGCATGGGCCGGCTGGATGACACCAGCATGGCGGAGATCGACACGGCGCTATCTATCAGCTTTGGCTTGGGGCGGGGCGGCACTACATAGTGTGCCCACCTGCGGCAAAGAAAGACAAGCAAAGCCCCCCGGCTGGAGAAACCGGGGGGTGTTTTTGGTTTATCTCTTAGGAGATTTAAGCAAGCGGTAGCTTATCTTATTTCTTCAGGGAGATGGCAGCGCCGGAAACCAGAGCAACAACAGCCAGGGCAGCAGCTACGCCAACAATGTCGTTAGCGCCGGTGCCGGGGTTGGTGGTGGTGCCGGTCTCGGTGGAGGTGGTGGTAGCAGTCACGGTCATGGTGTCAGTGGTGACGATGACAGTGGACAGAGCGGGAACGCTGAAAGTCAGAACGCCGTTGTTCAGAGTAGCAGCGATAGAAGCAACCTTGCCGTCCATGCCCTTAGCATATACTTTGTACAGCTTGGCAGCGTTAACATCGGTCTGCTCCAGAACGCCAGTCATAGCCATATTATAGGCGTTCTCGATCTTAGCCTTAACATTACTAGCTTCATAACCAGCATCAGTAGTAGCAAAATCAACGGTATCATTGGCAACATAAATGCTAGCGCCCTTGTTCAGATTGGCTTTCGCATAGATACCAGGATTACCAGCGATAGTGGTGGTGCCAGGAACCTTCAGAGTAGCAGACTCCAACTGAGTTCCATCGTCCTTGGTAATGGAAGCAACCTTGTTGATCTTAGTAGCAGTAGCATTGGCGGTAGCACCAGCAGTAGTGGCAGTTACATTCCAATCAACAACTTCATAACCAATATCATACTTTACAACAGAGTTAGTAGCCTCATTGGCAGCGAACAGGGTCTGGGGCTCCCAGCCGGTTGCGTTCAGAGTAATCTTGGAAATGGAGAAGTCATAAGACTTACCGTCAGCGGTGCGAGTAAAATCGTTCTTCAAGACGATCTGGTACTGATAGCCCTTCTCATCGGAAGTGCCCTTTACCAGACCGTTATCAGCAGTGACGGTGGTGGGATCGTTTACCTTAACCCAGCCCGCAGATGCAACGAGGTCAGAACCAGCTGCATATTCAACAGTGATAACATTCTTGGCAGGATCAAATTTACCATCTTTGCAGTAAACATGAGTACCTTCAGGGATGATGACAAAGAAGTTGGTGCCACCAGCTTTTACGGTATAGGTATTTGCGGGAGTAGTAGCAGCAGTGCCACCGCTAACATCAATACCAACAGCCATAGCCATGGTGCAAACCATGGCTATGGCTGTTTCTGTTGGCACCGCTACCGGTTATGTGCCTTCTACCACTCCCGCTTCCAATGCTGTTAGAATGAGCTATGTTTATCCCGGCTATTCTCTGGTATTTAGCTCCACCGAGCTGAATGCTGCCGGCATCACCAAGGCTTCCGATTATAAGGTTGAGGTTACCTTTGCTAAAGGCGCTGAGCTGATCGCTTCCCAGGGTTGGGTTGAGACCTCCAAGGGCGTATTTGTTTATGCTATCAACACCAAGACCAATGCTACCGCTGTTCAGGATGATGCTGCTGATATCGTCATCTCTGCTATTAAGGTAACCAAGCTTGGCCAGAAGGCTCCCGTCCTCGATGCTAAATACACCTCCAAGAATGCTGCCAAGGAAGTAACCTACGCTTATGCTGCCGTTGCTTACGGCGAGGTTCCCGCAAATATTGCTTCCGGTCTCGGCTTTGAGAAACTGGATGACACCACCACCGTTGAAGGCACTGTCAACAAGTTTGCTTTCGCTTGGGACTATGGTTATGCTCACCAAGACCTGACCATTACTGATGGCATGACTCTTCCCACCGTTTATGAGAACACCATCTACACCATCAAGAAGGGCGATGTTACCTCCGCTGATGTTGTTACCAAGGACGCTACCAATGGTGTTGAGTTCGTTTACAACCTGAAGGTTGGCGAGAAGGTTTCTTTCGTTAAGCTCGGTACCCTGACTGGCCTGTCTGCTGATGCTACCAAGGCTCTGAACGATAACGCTGATGCCAAGGACGCCAAGTATGCTGCTGTTGCCGCTCTCGAGGGCGCTTTCGTTCCCGCTGAAAAGCCCGTTACCATCTATGTTGATGGCCAGAAGGACGGCGCTGCTCTGTATCTCGTTGATGCCAAGGGCGCTGTTAAGGATCTGGGTGCCAAGTTTGATGCTAACAAGG
>ENA-ORIC01002226-ORIC01002226.1-human-gut-metagenome-genome-assembly--contig:-NODE-2226-length-16330-cov-2.317357_pt1 | contig 16330 bp, 15 predicted proteins | sample MGYA00243023_ERZ508732 | MGnify/ENA primary metagenome ERZ508732 (study PRJEB26277, sample SAMN04329767) | human gut metagenome | biome: human-associated habitat | host: Homo sapiens | place: USA...
TTGCTTAATTTTAAAGCATTCAATTTATCTTTATATTGATTTAATTGGATTTCTTTATCTGGAGAATTAGATATAACAATTCTCATCATTCTTAGCCCAACATTAGTAATGTCGTCATCTATTTTTTGTATCTCGGGGAATCTATTATAAATTTTCTTTTTTCTTTCTTCGAATTCATATTCAGCTTTATCTCTTTTTTGCTGGTATGAAAACAAGATTTCCCTTACTGCAGAATCTTTCAATTAGTTCATCACCTACTTCGCTTTTTTTGAATTTTGCACTCTCAATAGTTTTGCTTCTAATTCATCTTCGGAATATTTTCTAAAATGTTCATTAAAACTATTGTGATATCTAGTTACTACTTTTGGAGTTCTATCCTTATTGTAGTTATTATTGTAATTATGGTTTTTAGTTTCTGTTTTAGTTTTAGTAATTTCTTTTTGTTTGTTTGCTCTAAATTCTTCTTCTTCTTTTTTCACATCTTCTAAAGTTGTTATATCTTTAGAATACCAATTTTCGATTATCCCGTTTATATAAGATATAGACGGATTTGGAGTATTTATACTCTTAGAACATGCATATGATATTAATTCTGGACTAAAATTATATTTATCAATCCAGATATCTATAATTTCCTTTTCAGAATCAGTTGGCTGTCTATTTGAGAAACCAAGTTGATTTAAAACACTACGATATATAGAATATCTATCTTTTCTAGCAACAAAGCTATTTTTAGCATCTTCAACAGAAATTATATTTGCATCATACCATCCCCTAAGTACACTTTCAACATAATTAATTGGTTTTGGATTGCCGTTTTTTTGTTCTTTGCTATATTCATATGCGTATACAACTAAATCAGGCGTTAAATTATATTCGTTAATAAGTTCTAGGATTTTTATATTTTCACTTGGAGCAAGAGGTCTACCTATGATTTTATTTATAGAATTAAACATTCTAACAATACTAGGGTTATCCCTAGCTTCAAGAAGTTTGTCTGTGTCAGATTGAACAGGTTGAACAACAGAATTATCTATATTATTGTTGTAGTAATTTCTTAAATCTATAAATTCTATTGAAAAATCAAAATCATCATCAACCCCGTTTTTATGCATTTTTACAATATTTTTTTGTTCCCAATACTTCCAAGCATTAATTACATCTGACAAGGGAACACCGAGATTTTTAGCCAATGAAACATTATTAAAATTCGGATTGGCCTTAGGATCACATGCTTGTCGATAACCCATAAGATAAACTTGTACGTATAATCCATTAGCCATAGGCATAAATATATCTATGAAGATATTAGAGATTATTGTATCTCCAGAATCTTTTCTATTAACTTCTTTAAAAAACATTTCATCACCTCAGATAAATTATAACATAAGACATTATAGTTTTATATTTGAACTAAAAAAAAAAAATATGCATGTAAAATGGGAGGGAAAGAAAGTGGTTATAAATTTTAACAAAAAGAGGAGAAAAATAGCATTAATATTATGTACCTTATTATGTATTATAAGTGCATTTTTAATTATTAATCATAAGCCAGAACAGGAGACACTGGCTATTTTAGACGATAGAGAAATAAATAATTACATAATCGATGTTGTGTTCAATGATAAAGATAAAAAAATTGAGTGCAATCAGAACATTACATATATAAACAATACAGATAAAACTTTAGATAAGATATATATGCATATATATCCAAATGCATTTTCAAACAGCAAAATATGTCCGTTTGAAAAGGAAGAAATGGGCCAAGCGTACCCAAATGGATTTAATGAGGGATATATAAAAATTTCAAACATTTTAAATAGCAATTCAAAATTAAAATACAATATAGTAGGAGATAAAAATGATATTTTAGAAATAATATTGGATAAAGAGTTAAAAAGTGGGCAAAAATATTCTATCGATATGAAATATACAGTAAAATTGCCTAATTGCTTAGGGCGTTTCGGGTATGGAGACAATACTATAAATATTACAAATTGGTTTCCGATAGCGTGTGTTTATGATGAAAATGGATGGAATTTAGAAAGCTACTCAACAATAGGAGATCCTTTTTATAGTGATACAAGCAACTTTTCAGTAAATATTTTAGTACCAGAAAAATATGACCTTGCATGTACTGGTTCAGTAATAGATGAAAAAGAAAGTAAGGGTAAAAAATTATATAAATTACAAGCAAAAAAGGTAAGAGATTTTGCTATGGTATTGAGCGACAAATTTATAATAAATAAAAGTGTATATGGAAAAACATCAATTATTACATATAGTTTGAATAAAGATTTAGCAGTTGAAGCAAATAGAATAGCTAAAGATTCTATAAAAGTTTTTAGTGGATTATTCACTGAATATCCTTATGATACATATTCAGTTGTTGCGAGTGATTTCTTTATAGGAGGAATGGAATATCCTACATTAGTTATGATAGATCAAACATTATATAATAAGGATACAAAGTTTTTATTGGAATACGTAATAGCACATGAAACTGCTCATCAATGGTGGTATAGTATTGTCGGAAATGATGAAGTTAATGAACCATGGTTAGATGAGGCACTTACAGAATACTCAACTATTTTATATTTTGAAAATAAATATGGAAAAGAGGTAAGTGATAAACTATTAAAAACTATGGAAGTGCAAAGCGAAAATTATAGAGGTTCAGATATGTTTAAAGCCAGTACAGAGTTTGATAATTCATCAGAATATAGTTTAAACGTATATACAAAAGGAGCAGTAGTTTTTAATGAAATAAGAAAAGAAGTCGGAGATAAAATATTTTTTGAAACATTACAAGAATACTGCAATAATTATATGTTCCAAAATGTAAATGGAAACCAATTTATGAAGATGTGGAAGGACAAAGGGGTAGATATAAATAAGATAGTTGATAAATGCAACTAGGTTGTGTTTGATGTTTAAAACTTAGAAAAATAGGTAAATTTTAAATAGGGTTGGGGAAAAATATCTCATACCCTATTTTTTTGGTATAATATAATTTAGAAAGATATATAGAAAGGAGTAGCACGGTGTTAAAATATTGTTCAATTGGAAGTGGAAGTAGTGGCAATTGCCACGTCGTATCATACAAAGATACAGGAATTTTAATAGATGCAGGTCTTGCAGGTAAAAGAATTACATCAGGGATAGAACAGGCTGATTTTGATATAGATTAAATTCAAGGAATATTTATAACACATGAACACTCGGACCATATAAAAGGTGCAGGGATTATGTCTAGAAAATTAGATATTCCTATATATGCAAACTTTAAAACATGGTGTGGAATGAAAGACAAAATCGGAAATATAAAAGAAGAAAATATGATTGTTTTTGATAATGATAAAACATATGAATTAGGTGAACTTAAAATAAGACCTTTTTCAATACCACACGATTCGGAAGATGCAGTTGGATATAATATTTATTCGGACAAGGAAAAAATGTCTATAGCTACGGATATCGGATATATAACAGACAATATTAGAAACAATTTAAAAGGTTCAAAGTTAGTAGTTTTAGAATCAAATTATGATCCAAATATGCTTATGATGGGAAGTTATACTTATGCTCTTAAAAAAAGAGTAATGTCAGACGGTGGGCATTTATCAAATGAAGAAGCGGCAAGTTTTTGTACAGAGTTAGTAGAAGGCGGAACAGAATCAATTTTATTAGCACATTTAAGTAAAGAAAATAATTTTCCAGAGTTAGCATATGCGACAACAAAAAATGTATTAACAAAAAATGAGATGATAATAGGTAAGGATTTAACTTTAGATGTGTTATCAAGAGATAAAGTTTCAAAGGTTTATGAACTATAGAAACTATTTTTATAAATATTAAAACAACAATTGTCAGGGGGAATTAGCAATGTTATATTTTGAAAATGATTACTCAGAAGGTGCACATCCAAAAATTTTAGAAGCATTAACAAAAACAAATTACGAAAGCCTTTCTGGATATGGAAGTGATGAGTACTGTGAAAGAGCTAAAGAAAAAATAAAAAAAGCTTGCGGTTGCAATGATGCAGAAGTATATTTTTTAGTTGGAGGAACACAAACAAATCAAATAGTAATCGATACAATGTTACAACCATATGAAGGAGTTGTGGCTGCTGCAACAGGTCATATAAATGTGCATGAAGCAGGAGCAATTGAATTTACAGGGCATAAAGTTTTAACAGTTCCAGAACATGATGGAAAAATGCATGCGGATGAATTAAAGGATTTTATAGAAACATTTTACGATGATGAAGCACACGAACATATGGTATTTCCAGGAATGGTGTATATATCTCATCCAACAGAGTATGGGACTTTATATACAAAAGAAGAATTAATAAAAATATCTGATGTATGCAAACAATTTGAAATTCCGCTATTTTTAGATGGTGCAAGACTAGGTTATGGTGTAATGGCAAAAGATACGGATATAGATATTAAAACTATAGCAAAATACTGTGATGTATTTTATATAGGAGGCACAAAAGAAGGAGCATTATGTGGTGAAGCAGTAGTATTTACTAAAAATAATATGCCTAAACATTTTACTACAAGAGTAAAACAACATGGAGCATTACTTGCAAAAGGAAGACTATTAGGTATTCAATTCGACACATTATTTACAGATAATCTTTATTTTGAAATAGCTAAAAATGCAATCGATACAGCAGAAGTATTGAAAAAAGGACTAGCTGATAAAGGATATAAGTTTTATTTAGATTCACCAACAAACCAACAATTTATAGTATTAGAAAACGATAAATTAGAGAGACTTGCAAAGGATGTAAGATATAGTTTTTGGGAAAAATATGATGATACTCATACAGTAATCCGTTTTGCAACAAGTTGGGCAACAAAAATGGAGGATGTTGAAGCTCTAATTGATTTATTATAGATAAGAAAGTTTAATAAAATAGATGACCTCGCAAAAAAATAGCGGGGTTTTTTATTATATTTATGAAGAATTGATACTTATCCACCGTTTTTAGACTTATCCACCGTGTATTTGTGGATAAGTATGTGAATTTTTGTTTATTTCTAATTATTGCAATAAATCTTGTATTTTAAAATATATACAAATGCAAATTGATATAATATAATCAAATAGGATTATTTAAATATGGAATAATAAGTTTTAGTATTTGAATGAAAAGGAACGATAAAATACAAAGGAGGAATTGCTGCATATAAAAAGCAGTACAAGTTATATGAGAATAAATATAGTATGCGTCGGAAAAATTAAAGAAAAATATTTGAAACTAGGAATAGATGAATTCAAAAAAAGGTTATCTAAATACTGCAAATTAGAGATAATAGAACTAGAAGATGAAAAAGCTCCAGAAAATCTTAGTGATAAAGAAATGCTAATGATAAAAGAAAAAGAAGGAAAGAAAATACTATCTAAAATCAAGGATAATAGCTATGTAATCGCCCTTGCAATCGACGGTAAAAATTTATCGTCAGAAGAACTTGCAGAAACTATAAATAAGTTAGGTGTAAGGGGTATAAGCAATATAACTTTTGTAATTGGAGGTTCATTAGGACTTTCAGATGAAGTTTTATCAAGAGCAGATTATAAATTATCTTTCTCAAAAATGACATTCCCACATCAATTAATGAGATTGATTTTATTAGAACAAGTCTATAGAGCTTATAGGATAAACAACGGAGAGCCCTATCATAAGTAATAAGTATAGAATTTAGAAATAATAATTTTTTATAAAAAAACAGCTTAGATATTTATACCTAAGCTGTTTTACTATATATTAAAAATTATTATTTTTTAAATATTCCAAATGGTTTACCAACTGGTAAGAATACTTTTCCGAAGTGAGTATTTAATACTGCAGCACCACATCCATAGAATGAAACTATAGCTATAGCTAATTCAGAATAAGCAGCTAACATATGAGTAGCATGTTCCATTATTCCGAATGAAGTTAATGTTAATCCTAGGAATAAGAAGTCTATAAGAACAAATATAGTGAATAATACTTTATGAGTTTCCATAGCTCCTATAGTCATGAATATAGTGAATATTAAATATCCTAAGTAAGCAAATCCTAATTGCTTAGAGTCGCAAGCAGCAGCTAATTCTGCACCGAATACTCCATTTTGTATTAACCAAGTGAATCCAACTGCATACCAGAAGAATGCATAAGCACCGAAAGCAGTTGCTCCAAATGTATTATTGTGTTTGAAATCATTTATTGATGCCATTAATTGAGCAGTTGCTCCTAAGAATATAGCCCATGGTAAAACTAAAGATACACCAGAAGTTAATCCAAGTTTTTGAGATGAAGCTACTAATGTTATTATTGCTAATCCGAAAAGTCCTAATGCTGAAGGATCAGCAGTTACAACTTTAACTTTTGTTTCGTTATTCATTGTGAAACCTCCTATAAAATATATTAATAATGTATTTTGTATACAATCACTAATATATAATACCAAAAAATTTGATTTAGGTATATAAAAAATATAAAATAGTTAATAATTGGTGAAAAAGAAATATTTTTAGATAGGAGTGATTAATATGAAATACAAAGTTGATATAGAAGCAACAAAATCTTACTTGGATATATACAACGAGCATTGCCAATGTATGTACTGTAATAATTACTTAAAAACTTTTGAAAGTACATATCCAAAAGCAGCAAAAGAATTACAACAGTTAGGTATTAATATAGATTATCCATTGGAGATAATTGATTTTTGCTGGAATGAAAATGAAGATAAGCGTATCTATGAAAGTTATTATTCAGTTAAGGGTGAATTATTCGAGGACAAAACTGTGCTATATGATGAAGATGCAGTTATAACATTATATAGATATGATACCGATGCACGTATTTATGCAAACACAGGTATGGAAAAACCTTATTTTATTGCTAAAGTAACAAATGTTGAATTACCGTGGGTATTAGAGGAACAACCATTTGATTAATCTAAAAAGGGCCTAAAAAGCCCTTTTTAAGATAGGATGCTATTTCTATATTGTTTAGGTGATGTTCCTGTTTCTTTTTTAAATAATGTATAAAAATAAGAAGTATTATTTAAGCCAATCAAATCTCCAATTTCGGCAATAGATAAATCTGTAACTTTCAATAATTCTAATGATGTTTCAATTCTCTTTTTATTGATGTATGTAATAATATTCATCCCCATTTCCTTTTTAAATAATCGTGTAAGATAGTCTGGAGACAAACCAATTTTGCTAGATACTTTCTTTACCGTAAGATTAGACGATAAATTTAAGTTAATAAAGGTAACAGCTTCTTTTACAGTATAAGAAAGTTGTGGTAGAGAATATTTTTTTGTTAATAGACAATAAGAACGTATCATTTCGTATGGAAAACTGTCTAAAGCCTCAAATGAGGCAGCATGTTCTATTTTTTTTGCCCATTTTCTCGATAATTCATCTAAATATATAGGAGGGACACCCCCTATATGTGAAGCTTTGCGAAATAATGTATTTCCGCTAAGTAAAAGATTTTTAATTTCCCTTATTGAGTGTGAAGAATTACTAAATTCAATAATTTTTACAGGATATTTCTCAAAATAATTTTGAGCTCTATTAATATCTCCACTTGTAATATAAGATAGAAGTTTATCTTCTGATAAATAGCGATCTTCAAGAACTTTATACATTGAAGTTCGATTTATATCTTGGACAAAAATATCATAACTTGAATCTTGTTTAGACAGAATACTCAAATCTAAGGTATTTACTATAGGCAATTCAGAGTTTTTAGTAAAGTGCTCATTTATAGTATATAAAATTTCAAAAACTTCAGCAGAATCAATAGATGGGATTGATTGATAGTAAAGTTTCAATTTAGCAGCGTAATCCAAGCTTAATTGTAATTTACTTATAATTTCATATACGATATTACCTCTGACTGGATTTTCTAAAAATGGTCCAATCATAATATGTTCATCTTCTTCTTTTGAAATGCATAATGCATAATATTGAGTATTAAATGGAGTAATTATATTTGTGATTATAGAATTTTCACATTGATTAAGATAAGTATTTAAACATTTTGCAAGATAATAATTAATCATAGAAGAAAAATCGGAATAGCCTTCAAGAGCGATATCGTCTAATAAAGATTTTTTTAATCGCCTTACTTTTACAGAAATACATTTTGATAATAGTTTAATAGTAAAATCTAGAGTATCTGATTGCATAAAATAATCTCCTTTATAATAATTTTAGTAAGTTTAAAATTTAAAAGTATATGAGAATATTATAAACATATTTTGTAATTATAAAAACAATTTTTTAGATATTAATTTTTATTTAAAAAACAAAAAATAAAATAAATGTTAAAATTAATACTACACAAAAAGTCGGATATATTGATTAAAAAAACGGATATCTTAAGTTACAAAAACGTTTTCTGTGATATAATTAACATACTATGTAAAAATCAATAATACATAATGAAAAAATTAAATGCTATAGTTATTACTTGTGGCATGAAAATAGGATTTTCTAACTTTGATTTGGTTGGAAAAATGTATTTAATTTTAACATTTATTATAATGAGGGGAGAATATATATAATGAGACAAATATATAATTTCAACACAAAATGGGGATTTTCTAAAGAAGCATTAGAGGCTCCAACTACAATGCCTGAAAGATGGAACTGGGTTAATATACCACACACTTGGAACAATATAGACGGACAAGATGGTGGAAATGACCTTTATAGAGGGACTGCTTTCTATGCAAAAGAACTTGAAAAAATGGATTTACCAAAAGCTGATAGATATTTCTTAGAAATACAAGGGGCAAATTCTTCAGCTATTTTATATATTAATGGTAAAAAATTAGCTAACCATGATGGTGGATACTCAACTTGGAGAGTTGATATAACAGATGTATTAGAAGATAAAAATTTATTTGTGTTCGAATTAGATAACTCTGCAAATGATAGAGTATATCCACAAAATGCAGACTTTACATTCTACGGTGGACTTTATCGTAATGTAAATATAATAGCAGTAAATGAATCACACTTTGATTTAGAATACTACGGAACTCCGGGTATAAAAGTTACACCAGAGGTAGTAGGAAAAGATGCTAAAGTAGAAGTTGAAGTATTCGTTAAAAATGCAAAAGAAACTCAAAAATTAGTATATACATTAAAAGATGCAGAAGGAAATGTTGTTGCAGAAAAAGAAACTCCAGCATCAGAAACAGTAGCATCTTTCGAAATAGAAAACGTACATTTATGGCATGGTAAAAAAGACCCATATCTATACACTGCAGAAGTTTGTTTAAAATATGAAGAAGAAGTTTTAGACAACGTAAGTGCTAGATTTGGATGCCGTACTTTCGAAATACATCCAGAAAACGGATTTATATTAAATGGGGAAGAATATCCATTAAGGGGTGTATCTCGTCACCAAGATAGATGGGGAATAGGTAATGCATTACTTAAAGAACATCATGATGAAGACATGGATTTAATATGTGAATTAGGAGCAACTACAATAAGACTTGCTCACTATCAACATGACCAATACTTCTATGATTTATGTGATGAAAGAGGTATGGTAGTATGGGCTGAAATACCATACATATCTACTCATATGCCAAATGGTAGAGAAAATACAATATCTCAAATGAAAGAATTAGTAGTTCAAAACTACAACCATCCATCAATAATTGTATGGGGATTATCAAACGAAATAACAATGCATGGTGATTCTGATGAAGATTTAAGAGAAAACCATGTAATATTAAATGACTTAGTTCACGAAATGGACAAAACTCGTTTAACAACTATGGCTTGTGTATCTATGTGTAGCATGGATGATCCATATGTTCAAATACCAGATACAGTTTCATATAACCATTACTTCGGATGGTATGGAGGAGATACTTCTCAAAATGGTCCTTGGTTTGATGAGTTCCATGCAAAATATCCAAACATACCAATAGGTTGTAGTGAATATGGTTGTGAAGCGTTAAACTGGCATACTTCTGACCCACAACAAGGTGACTATACAGAAGAATATCAAGCATACTACCATGAAGAATTAATCAAACAATTCTACACAAGAAAATATATGTGGGCTACACATGTATGGAATATGTTTGACTTCGGTGCAGACTCAAGAAATGAAGGTGGGGAAAATGGACAAAACCACAAAGGTTTAATAACATTTGACCGTAAATATAAAAAGGACTCATTCTACGCTTACAAAGCTTGGTTATCAGATGAGCCATTTGTACACATATGCGGAAAAAGATATGTTGATAGAGTAGAAGAAACTACAAAAGTAACTGTTTACTCAAATCAACCAGAGGTAGAATTATTTGCTAATGGTGTAAGTTTAGGAAAACAAACTTGTCCGGAACACTTCTTCTATTTCGAAGTACCAAATACAGGAGAAACTACTTTAGTTGCTGTTGCTGGAGATTGCAAAGACGAAAGTTTCATAAGAAAAGTAGAAGTATTCAACGAAGAATATAGATTAAAAGAAAAAGGAGCAATATTAAACTGGTTCGATGTAACTGCACCAGAAGGATATTACTCTTTAAACAGCAAAATAGAAGATATAGTTAAATCTGAAGAAGGTGCTACAGTATTTAAAGAAGTTATGGTATCAGCTATGGGCAGTATGATGGGCGGAAATTCTGAAAAGTTTGATATAGCGCCAATGATGAAAATGTTAGGAAGTTTCACTGTTCTTAGATTAACATCACTTCTTGGAGCAACAAATGTAACTTTAACAAAAGAACAATTACTTGATATGAATGAGAAATTAAATGCAATTCCTGTAGTAGAATAATATAAAAAATAGTATAATAGGATAATAAAAAGACGGTCTTTTAGATCGTCTTTTTATTATTTGTAAATAAATAAAAATTTAAAAGAATTATTTTCAAAAAAACATAAGGTTTTTCTAAAAGAACATAGAATATATTAAGTAAAAAAAATACAGATTAATGATATAATAAACTATTGTAATATTAATTAAGTTGGATTTAATAATTGAAAGGAGTGTACTATGAAAAAATTATCAAAATTAATTGCTATATCTTTATGTATATTAATGATGACAGTATTATTTACAGGGTGTAGCAAAAAAGAACAAGAACAAATAAACTTTTTTAACTATGGTGAAAACATTGATGATGAAACAATAAAAGAATTTGAAAAAACATATAACATAAAAGTAAATATGGAGACTTTTGATGATATGGAGGCTATGTATCAAAAAATAAACAGTGGTGCTGGAAAATACGATGTCGTTTTAGTATCAGATGCATTAATGCCAAGAATGATTGAAAAAGGACTTGTACAAAAATTAAATAAAGACAATATACCAAATATATCTCAAATGGATAAACAATATCTAGATTTAGATATAGACCCAGGAAATCAATACTCAGTTCCGTACATGTTTGGAACAGTAGGTCTTATATATAATAAAGATGTAGTAAAAGAAAAAGTAGATAGTTGGGACATATTATGGGATGAAAAATATAAAGACCAAATATTTATGTTCGATACATACAGAGATACAATAGGAGTAGCATTAAAGAAATTAGGATATTCTTTAAACTCAACTAATAAAGATGAAATTAATGAAGCTAAAGAATTATTATTAAAACAAAGAAAATTAGTAAATCCAATATACGGAGTAGATAATGGAACTACAATGATACCTGCTGGCGAAACTAATATAAATATGATTTGGTCAGGTGAAGGTCTAAATCTTCAAGCTGAATATCCAAACTTAGTTTATGTTGTTCCAAAAGAGGGAGCAAACTTCTGGATTGATAGTTTATGTATAACTTCAAATGCTAAAAATGTAGATGGTGCTGAGAAATTTATAAATTTTGTAAGTGATAAAAAAAGTGCACTTAGAATAGCCGATGAAATAGGATATACAACACCAAATAAAGAAGCTAGATTAGAGCAACCAAAAGAAGTTCAAGACAATCCAAATGCATATATGACAAAAGAAATTATGAATAGATGCGAAATATACAAAGATTTCGATTTAAAAACTAAACAAATGTATGATGATGCATGGACTGCTATAAAAGTAGATTCAGAATAAAAAAGTTCTACATGAAACAATAGGCAAAAATATAAAACAGTATTGATTATCTAAGCACAATTTCAATACTGTTTTTTAATTAAATAACTTCTTCTTCAGTTATTTCTTGTAAATATTCATCCATAGATTCACTAACTATTTTAGCTGAATTTACAGCTTGAATTACTGTACTAGCCCCAAGAACAACGTCCCCACATGCAAATACACCTTCTTTAGTAGTGTGACCTTTTTCGTCAGTTTCGATATGACCACGTTTAGTTGTATCAACACCTTTATTGTTTACAACAATAGTATTTTTAGGTGCTTGACTAACCGCAATTAATATAGAATCACATTCAAATAAGTATTCACTATCTGGAATCATACCAACTGTACTTTTTCCGTCGACTTCCTTTTTCTCGGTACGAGCAAGTATTATACCATCATCTACTATTTCAACTGGAGCCTCAAATGTTTTAAATAAAACACCTTCTTCTATAGCTTCAGAAATTTCATGTTTAGTCGCTGTCATATCTTCAAAATCACGTCTATAAGCAACATAAACTTCTTCGGCACCGTTTCTTTTTGCAGTTCTAGCAGCATCCATAGCCACATTTCCTGCTCCAATAACGACAACTTTTTTTCCTAAAGAGTAGTATTTAGGACTTTTTAAATAATCTATTGCATAATGAGAATGTCCAAAAGTTTCGCCTTTTATATCTAATCTTTTGGGATTCCATACGCCTGTACCTATGAATATAGATTTATATCCATCTTTGAATAATTTATTTAAGGTTATTACCGGACCGACTATTGAATTTATTTTTATTTTTACACCAAGATCTAAAAGGCGACTAACTAATAAATCTATTAATTCTCTAGATAATCTAAAATCAGGTATACCATAAGTTAAAACACCACCGATTTTTTCATTTTTTTCAAATATCGTTACGTCATATCCTTTTTTAGCAAGTTCAAAAGCAACTGTAAGCCCTGCAGGACCAGAACCTATTACAGCAACTTTTATACCATTACTTTCTGGTTTTATAAATTTAGTGTTTTTTATATACTCTGTTGAAATTTCTTGTTCGATTGAATGGAAATGAACAGGTTCTTTTTTTATTCCTCTTATACAATTCCCCCTACATTGTTTTTCATGTGGACATACTATCGCACAAATTACAGATAGAGGATTGTTATTAAATAAAATTTCTCCTGCCTTTTCAATTTCACCGTTTTTATAGAGTTGAATTACTTGAGGAATAGGTGTATTTATAGGACAGTTTTTTTGACATCTAGCTTTCTTACAAAGCATACAATTTTCAGCTTCTTGTAAATTATTTATCACAGTAAACCTCCTTATTTCCGATTATAATATTAATATTATAGCAGAAATATACTGTGGAATGTATACAAAATGTTTTGATAGACAAATAAATAAAAAATAAAAGAATAAGTTGAAAAAAATACTAAATTGTATAATATTTTAAATTAAAAGACGTTATAACATTAAATTTATAACGCCTTTTAAATCAAAATATATTAAGTTCCACAATAAGTTTTATAATCACATTGGGATTTTGGAGCTGGTTTTGAATATTCTTTTTGGAAATCAGAATGCTCAAAAGGATTAGCTAGAGCTTTTAGAAGATTATTCATTACAGAAAAATCACCATTTTCGGCAGCTGCTAAAGCCTCTTCAACTCTATGATTTCGAGGTATAACTGCAGGATTGGAATTTTTCATCAAATTAAAAACTTCTTCTTTTGATTTACCTTGAGATTTAATTCTATCTTGATATTTTTTATACCAAACAGAAAATTCATCTGTCACAAACATTCTACTTTTAGGAAAATCTTTAAAAGTTAATGCTAAAAAAGTATTTGTATAATCTTCTTTATATTTTTTCATCATATCTAATAACCCATTTAATAAAGATTCATCGTTTGAATCAGGTTCGAATATACCGATTTTTGAACACATTCCTAAAATGAGATTAGATATGGCCAAATCCGTAAATTTAGCTAAACAATCTTGTGCAATATCAATTGCCTTGTCTTCATCATCACTTATTAGAGGGAGTAGTGTTTCTGCAAATCTACATAGATTCCAACTAACCATAGCTATTTGGTTCTGATATGAATATCTTCCTTCAGTATCTATAGAACTAAAAACTGTTTTTGGATCATAAGTATCCATAAAAGCACAAGGACCATAGTCAATTGTTTCACCACAAATACTCATATTGTCTGTATTTAAAACACCATGTATAAAACCAACACATTGCCATTTTGCAACTAATGATGCTTGTAGTTTTATCACTTCTTCTAAAAGAGAAACGTACTTATTTTGCTCATCAGATATAAAAGGAAAATGTCTTTTTATTGTATAATCGGCAAGTTGTTTTAATTTATCTTTATCAAGAAAATATGATGCAAACTCAAAAGTTCCAAAGCGGATATGACTAGATGCGACTCTTGTTAATATAGCACCTTGCTTAATTTCATCTCGATATACATCTTCACCAGTTGAAATAACAGAGAGACTTCTTGTAGTTGGAATTTTTAATCCATGCATTGCCTCGCTTATTATATATTCTCTCAACATTGGGCCGAGAACAGCACGACCATCGCCACCTCGAGAAAAAGGAGTTCTACCAGAACCTATAAGCTGTATATCAAATCAATGATTAGAAGGTGTAATTTGTTCTCCAAAAAGCAAAGCACGACCAACACCAAGCATTGTAAAATGTCCGAATTGATGACCTGCATAAGCTTGAGATATATATACCCCATCGTCAGCTTTTGTATTTCCAGAAAGAATAGAAATTCCTTTAGGTGATTTAAGAAATTCTAAACTTAATCCAAGAGATGATGCTAAGTTATTATTTAAAATAACAAGTTTTGGTGATTTTACAGGTTTCAAATTTACATGGCTGTAAAATTCTTTTGGCAAATTTATATATGAATTGTCAAAATTAAATCCAGTTTGAATATTTTTATCTATCATAAATCCAGCAGAGTAATTACAAAAATCACTCATAACCTCCTTTCATGATTAAATCCTTTTTAATAATATACCCATAAATCTAAGATAATAAATTTCTTTAAAGATATAAATTTTTATTAAATATAAAAAGTATAAAAAAGTTAAATTTAAAAATTATAAGATGAATAATATGTTCAAATTAGTTGTTTTATTAATTAAATATATAATTTATTTAAAAAAATATATAAATTAGAGTAAATAATACATATATAGAATTGTGAGAATTTTTAGATTATGCTATAATTTGGTAGGGGATTGATAAATAATAATAAAGAAAGGAAAAATAGGGGATGAATAATCAAAAACATGTACAAGAATTATCATCTGAAAGAACTGAGTTCAAAAGAGAAATCGGTGTTTTCGGAGGAGTAAGTATTATCGGCGGAATCATGATAGGTTCAGGTATATTCTATCTTGGTTCTTACGTATTACAAAGAACTAATTATAATTATGGCCTAGCAATTTTAGCTTGGGTTCTAGGAGGAATAATATCTCTATTCGGTGGATTATGTTATGCAGAATTAGGAGCAGCTATGCCTAAAGCAGGTGGTAGAATGGTATACCTAACAGAAGCATATCATCCATGTGTAGGATTCTTAGCAGGATTCTCAGACTGGTTAATAGGAGGACCAGGTTCAGTAGCAGCTCTGGCTATAGCACTTCCGACTGCTATTAAATCTTTTGTAGACCTTAATAATACAGGAATAAAAGTATTTGCAATCGTATTAATTATAGGATTAACTATTTATAACTGTTATGGTGTAAAATTATCATCAATTTTACAAAATATTTCTATGGTAGCAAAATTAGTACCAATCTTATTAATATTAGGTGGAGCATTATTCTGTGGAAAAATTACTCCAGATTTAAGTATGGGAAATGAAATAGCATCTCATGGTACTGCAGGAACTATATCAATGCTTGCATTTGCAATTGTAGCATCATTGTGGGCTTATGAAGGATGGACTAATTTAAATACAGTAACAGAAGAAATTAAAAATCCTAAAAGAGATTTACCATTAGCATTAATAATAGGTATAGGTGGAATAACAGTACTTTATGCATTATTTAACTATGCTATATACAGGGTTTTACCTTATGAAACAGTAGTAGAAATGATAAAATCAGAAAACTACTATTTAGGAACAGAAGTTGCTAAATTAATATTTGGTAATGCAGGTGGTATGTTAGTTA
>ENA-ORIC01002229-ORIC01002229.1-human-gut-metagenome-genome-assembly--contig:-NODE-2229-length-16314-cov-3.969884_pt1 | contig 16314 bp, 10 predicted proteins | sample MGYA00243023_ERZ508732 | MGnify/ENA primary metagenome ERZ508732 (study PRJEB26277, sample SAMN04329767) | human gut metagenome | biome: human-associated habitat | host: Homo sapiens | place: USA...
TTCCGGATTCTATCTTAGAAATATCCAAAATATCATTGATCAGGGACATTAACGTCTCTCCGGCACGCTCTATGTTTTTTGCATATTCCACGATCTCTTCCTCACTGCTCTCACGCAGAATCATCTCATTCATTCCCAGTACAGCATTCATCGGTGTCCGTATCTCGTGGCTCATTCTTGCAAGAAAATCACTCTTTGCCTGATTTGCCCGGTTTGCCTGATCGACTGCCTCTAAAAGCTGTTCATTCTTCTCCGCAATCTTTAAATAGCTTTTTCGTCTCGCCTCCTGCCAGAAAATCATAAACAGAATACTCGCCACCAGCAAAATAAAGATGACAATAAGCGGATAGCGGAACTTATACAGCACATCCGTCCAGGTAAGCTGATACCCATTCGCCACTGTATGGCTGATCGTGATCTGGGATACTTCCTGAGAGGAAATCTGCGTAATGCATTTATTGATAATGCTCATCAGAATTTTATTTTCATCACTGTTTTTTCCAACAATCCCCATCGGTTCTTCCTTAGACATGTTAGGCAGTACCGTCAATCCCTCATACCGCGGTTTCTGCAGCAGCGGTGTCACCACGTTGACATTCTGAGCCATAAAGTCGCACTCTCCGCTGTTCAGAAGTTCCATACATTCCTCTGTCGTAGTGCATTTTACAATCTCAAACTCCGGATAATTTGCCTGGATATAATTTTCCAGTGCATAACAGATATTGCGGAAAAAGGTTTCCAGAATTCCTGTCCGAAACATCTCATCCACACCAGCCACCATACAGTATCCCATCCGGTGCAGCTGATAATGCAGTGGCATAAACACCTGTACCCCGCCTTCTTCTGTCCGGTTCTTTTCATTGCACCAGTTAAGTACTTCTCTCTTACAGCTTCGATAACTTTTGGCTTCCTGGGAAAACAGATCATCCGTCAAAAAGATCTGCCCTCTTCCTGCCCCGACCAGATCTAAGAATCTCCCCGTCGCATCCATGATCTCTTCTAAAGAGATCCGGCTGGTTACCCATTCCTGCATGGAATCGAGTTTGGATTTTGCGTCATGTTCCTGCAGATTTTTCCAGAAAATCCGGTTACGGAACGATTCCGTATCAAATGGGACATGCTTTGTGCAGCCACAGGTATTCCCGATAAAAAACCGGTAGGAAAGTTCCCTGTGTACCAGCTTTCCATCTGCCTTTTCATGCAGTTCGTGCAGAAGCCTGACAGCTTCATATGCCACCTGGTCTCTCGGCCGTTCAATGGTTGTCATCGTCGGGCTGAAACATTCCCCGTCAAAATACCGGTCAAACCCTGTGATTGGTATCTTTCCCTCGAGCGCAGTTCCTTTTATGGTCTGCAAAAAAGCTGCCGCCATCAGATCATTTGCGCTGATAACCGCCTGTGGGAGTTCCTCCCCTGCCTCATATGCTGCAATCATTTTTCTGGCATATGTTTCCCCGGAGCGGTACTCATAATTTCCATAATCCACCCATTCCGGCATAAGACAAAGCCCCAGTTCCCGAATTTTGGACTCTACCCCCTGTTGACGCATCTGTGCCTCATAGGTATCTTTCATCCCGTTAATAAAACCAAATGTCCGGATTCCATGAACCCCGGCCAGATGCCGCACGATCTGCCGCATGGCTTTGCTCTGATTGATTCCGACAAAAGAAAGCCCGGGAATCTCCTCTTCCAGAGATACACAGGGCTTTTTACTTTCTATGATCCGTTCGAGTAACCGCTGCTTGACATCCCCTTCTTTGACTGTGGTACTCGGATACAAAAATCCATCGTACGCCTCCATATCTGCCAGTTCAAAAAAATCAAATTCTGATTTATTAAAACTGTCTCCTGATCCCAGTCTTCCAAAACTTGCATACAGATGTATAGAGTCATGGAATTCTTTCTGTGAATTTTCCAGACCGTGATACATATCACGCAGGTACTCACCGTTCCATCCTGTCGCAAATACTGCTATCTTCATAGTCGCACCCCTGTTCTTTTTCCTTCCCCATATCTGGTACTATTATACCACCAATTTCAGAGAGCGTCATCCGTTTTTCGACATTTGCCGACATATTCTTTTCCTGTTTCTGCCCGCTTTACGCCTGTTTTTTTGTTTTCCGTCTTCTTCGTCTCCGACGCAGTTTTTGTCCGTTTTCCTTTCGAAAGTTCTGGATCGTCTCCCAGATTTTTGTATAATCCCGCTCGAACAGTTCTTCCGAGAGCTGGACTGCCAGCGTTTCTTTCGGAACTGTCTCGACAATTTTATCGGCCACAAACCGCTTGCTTTTCTGCTTATATGCATGCATCGCGTTCAGTTCCTGGATATGCGCCAGTTCCGGCCGCCACAAAATCTCTATTTTACAGTTCCAGTCCATCTGTGGGTTACTCTGCGGCTCCCGCAGCATATAAAAATCAACCTGATCCCCTACCTGTTCCACCGTAATGATCCCCCACCATTCCGGGACATGTTCCTTAATATGTGCCGCATGCCGGGTTCCGACCACGACCAGATCATAGTCATAATATAAGTTGTAATCTTTCACCTGGCGATCCAGCCGTGCATAACTGTCCGCATCACTCTTGATCTCAATTCCGTAGAGGGCATCGTATACCACCATAACCATATCCGCCCGTGACTGCCCCATCACCTGTTCCTCAAGGATTCTGTTTTTCCCGTAAATTTCTTCCAGATAAAATGCCAGAGGTTCACGGATATCTTTATCGTATAACATTATTTTTCCAGCTTTGCATCGGCTTTTGCCTGGAATTTTTCATTATATACAATAAAACGCTCATGCTCGCCCTCTCCGATCAGTCCTGCCTCATCAAAAGCTTTTACAGAAAACGTCAGTGCTCTGCCATCTACTTTCGTCAGTTCGGTTTCACAGGTAATTTTCATGCCCACCGGGGAAGCTGCCACATGTTTTACATTCATTAACGTTCCTACCGTTCCGCTTCCCTCCTCTAAATACGGCTGTACACTCTCCCATGCAGTCTTTTCCATCAATGCGATCATTGCAGGGGTTGCAAATACATCCAGGGCACCGCTTCCCATAACTTTTGCGGTGTTTTCCTCTGTTACCATAATTTCCTGTGTTCCTTTTACGCCTTCTTTTAACATATGTAATACTCCTTTTCTTATTTTGCATTAAATAAGCGATCGGGAAAGAGTTTCACGATCACCTGTTCTGCATAAATAGTAACATGATTTAAAAGAAGTGTCTACAGTTTAGAAAGTTTTTAGAAATGCACCAACACGCTATTTTCCGGCATTTTCGCGTTCATTGTTAGCACTCATTCAAAAAGAGTGCTGATTTTCTATTGACTTTTTACAAAACTGGTTTTATCATTTTCATTAGCGAACATTTGTGAATGAAAACAAAGGAGATGTATAACATATGGCAAATAAACACGGATCATTATCCATCGACAGCGACAACCTGTTTCCGATTATCAAGAAATGGTTATATTCAGATCATGATATCTTCTATCGTGAGCTGATTTCCAACGGTTGCGATGCGATTACCAAATTAAAGAAACTGGACATGATGGGAGAATATTCCCTTCCTGCTGATTATAAAGCAAAGATTCAGGTCATCGTAAACCCGGAAGAAAAAACCTTAACATTTATCGATAACGGTCTTGGAATGACTGCCGATGAAGTAGAAGAATATATCAACCAGATTGCATTTTCCGGTGCAACGGATTTCATCGAGAAATACAAAGATAAGTCCAATGACGATCAGATCATCGGTCATTTCGGACTTGGTTTTTACTCCGCATTTATGGTTGCAGATGAAGTAACGATTGATACCCTTTCTTATAAAGAAGGTGCAACCGCTGTTCACTGGTCCTGCGATGGCGGTACCGAATTTGATATGAAAGACGGCGACAAAACAACCGTTGGTACAGAAATCACACTGTTCTTAAATGAGGATTGTCTGGAATTTGCCAACGAATACCGTGCAAGAGAAGTCATTGAAAAATACTGTTCTTTCATGCCAACCGAGATCTTTCTTTCCTTGGCCAATGCACCAGTAGAATATGAAACGATCGACAAGGAAGATGTAAAAGATACCGATAAAGTAATTGAAGAAATCCACGAAGAGGCCAAGACTGAGGAAAAAGAAAACGACAAGGGCGAAAAAGAAATCGTAGAAGTTTCTCCGGCCAAGGACAAGGTAAAGATTGTAAAACGTCCGGTACCACTCAACGATACCAATCCTCTCTGGGCCAAAAATCCAAGTGAATGTACCGATGAGGATTACAAGGAATTTTACCGCAAGGTATTTATGGATTACAAAGAGCCTCTGTTCTGGATCCATCTGAACATGGATTATCCGTTCAATTTAAAAGGTATCCTCTATTTCCCGAAGATCAATACCGAGTATGATTCCATTGAAGGAACCATCAAACTTTACAACAATCAGGTATTTATCGCAGATAATATCAAAGAAGTCATTCCGGAATTCTTAATGCTCTTAAAAGGCGTTATCGACTGTCCGGATCTGCCTCTGAACGTATCACGTTCTGCGCTGCAGAATGACGGTTTTGTCAAGAAAATTTCCGAGTACATCACCAAGAAAGTGGCTGACAAGCTCATCGGCATGTGCAAGACAGAGAAAGAAAACTACGAAAAATACTGGGATGATATCAGCCCGTTTATCAAATATGGCTGCTTAAAAGATACAAAGTTCTGTGACAAGATGAATGATTATATCCTCTTTAAGGATATCAATGACAAGTATCAGACACTTCCGGAACTTCTCGTTCCTGTTGAGGGCGAAAAGAAAGACGACGAAAAGACGACCGAAGATGCAAAGACGGAAGAATCCAAGTCAGACGATGCAAAAGAGGAAGAAAAAGAGCCGGAACGCAGCACGATCTACTATGTAACAGACAAGGCTCAGCAGGGACAATACATCAAGATGTTCAAGGAACAGGGCATGAATGCCGTAATCCTCGATCACAACATCGATACTTCCTTCATCACACAGTTAGAGCAGCGCAACGAGCACTATCAGTTCAAGCGTATTGATGCAGATGTCACAGATGCCTTAAAATCCGATGATGCAGCAGATCTGACCGAGGAAACCAATACCCTTTCCGATCTGTTCAAAAAGACACTGAACAACGATAAGCTTACGGTAAAAGTAGAAAGCTTAAAGGATGCGGATGTTGCCTCTATCCTCACACTCTCCGAACAGGGCAGACGTATGCAGGATATGATGAAGATGTACGCAGCCGGCGGTATGGGCGGTATGGACCCGAATATGTTTGCAGCAGACCAGACTCTGACTTTAAATGCAAACAACGCTCTGGTAAAATATCTGTTCCAACACAAAGATTCCGAACATTCCGGCATGTTTGCAGAACAGCTCTATGATCTGGCCATGCTTTCCAACCAACCATTGTCCGCAGAGGCTATGACAAAGTTCGTAAAGCGAAGCAACGATATCATGTTACTGTTAACCAAATAAAAAATGGTATGAAAAACTCCGAAGCTGTATGCTTCGGAGTTTTTTGCTTCTATAGATATTAAAAGATATTAAAAATTACGAAAAATGTCTGCGGCTCCATCTCAGATACCCCACATGCACCAGAATTGCCACGGTCGTACCGATTAAAATTCCCACCATTACATCGGTCGGAAAATGAACAAAGTGATACAGTCTGGAAAACGCAATCAGTGATGCTAAAATCACTGCCGGAATTCCAAGCTTTTTATCATTACATAAAAGTGCGATGGATGCAGCAAATCCGTTCATGGAATGCCCGGACGGAAAGGAATAATCCTTTGGGCTTTTTATGAGCAGGGCAATCTGTGTATCCAGCCAGCAGGGTCTTGGTCTTGCGATCAGATTTTTCAGAATCAGATTTCCAATGATAAACGTAATTGCCATGGATATCACCATCTGGATTCCAATTTTGCGGTATTTCTTCGGAATACAAAGCGCAAGGCCAAGTACAATCCAGAAAATACCGGCATTTCCTATCGTGGAGAGTCCTGTCATGATATGGTCAAGAACCGGCTGATGAATCTTCTGCAGTGCATATAAAATATCAAATTCCCATTTCATGTCGTCTCTGTATTTTCTCCTGTTGTAAAATATTTCTCATATGTGCTGAAAAAAGAATCCGTCCCGATGCCGGACACATCTTTTAACGTCACATCGTCCCACAGATTATCATTTAAGCAAAACGTGGAATTCTTCACAAACGTCTGGTACTCGTTTTCAAATCGTTCTTTTTTTTTCTTTACACGGATTTTTTCCTTGTTTTCCTCCGTCAGATCTTTTTCGAATTTGTTCAGACAGCGGATGATATAATACCCGTCATCTGCCGCAATCACATCGGAACACGCTCCGTCATCGAGATTAAACACGATCTCCTCCATCGCATCCGGATAAGTTCCACGTGCAATGGTGCGCTCAAACTCCCTCGACTGATTGTAAGCACTCGCAACCGAGGCAAAATCATCTCCCGCTGCAAGATTTTCCTGCACCGCACGCAGTGCTTCTTTTTCTTTTACATAGATCTGTTGTACCCGGACCACTCTGGCTTCATCATCACTGATCTCCTCATCGGTTCCCTGTGTCAGCGCATGATACAGCTTTTCTGCCAGTGCATACTCTTCATATGCTGTACGGATCTCTCTCTCATACAGACCGATGAACGTTTTTTCTTCCTCCGTAAGTGACTGGTAATATTCTTTTGCCGCACGTGCTGCCTGTTTCTTTTCCTGCTCACTCAGATGCATGTCCTGATTTTCTGCCAGAATATCCATACATGCAATATGTGTCAGTTCCTGAACCGTCACATCCTTAACATACTGTTCTAAATCCGCATCATAGGATTCCCAGAGATCCGTTCCGTACGCTTTGCCATACAGGTTGCGGTAATTGCACAAATACAGTTTTGCATATCTAATATCATATTTATGATCATTGATCCGCACAATGGCATTATGGTTTCTCAGCTGCCCTGACGACAGGCGAATCTGTGTATTTCCAACCTTACAGCCTCCGAGTGACGGTACCGTAAGCGCTGCCATAAGAAAAATCCCCGCCAGTTTCCATCTCTTTTTTTTCATACCGTTTTATCCTTCTACGACAAGAAAACGACCATCAGGAATAGCAAAAACCTCACTTGCCTCTAACAGTTCTTCCTCACTCATTCCGGCGACATCCATCCCCGCGTCATCAAAATAATCCCGCACTTCTTTTATATTTTTACAGACAACCGCCATGCAGTCCTCCAGAAACTCTTCTGCTTCCTCCGGACTTTCCGCTACCGCCTCCGGGAAAAGTTGTGTCTGGTGTTCCAGAAAATAATGTAAAATCTCCTCATCGTATTCGTTCATACCTTTTTCCTCCCTGTGAATCACTTTCTATTATTATAACGAAGGAATTTCTCTGTGACAATCCCTTAATTCCACTCCATGACTCCCAGTTTTTTCAGTTCCTGATATAACCGCCCCACCGGAAGTCCCACCACATTGTTATAATCACCATGGATTTCCTTCACAAAAGCAGCTGCCTGTCCCTGAATTCCATAGCTTCCCGCCTTATCCATCGGCTCTCCGCCGGCAATATAGCGCCGGATTTCCGCGTCATCCAAAGGATACATGCAGACATCTGTTTTCTCATAAAATGAAGTTTCCCCGGTTCTGCCGTTTTTATCAATAAAAACAAGCGTTACTCCCGTGTATACGCTGTGGGTATGTCCGGACAGCATCGAAAGCATATGGGCTGCATCCGCTTCATCCCGCGGTTTCCCGAGAATATTTCCATCACAGGCAACCACCGTATCGGCCCCGATCACCAGAATGTCCTGCGGCGTAACCAGCTCCGGATGGATTTCATTGTAGGAAAGAATTCCTGCGGCCACTTCTTCCGCTTTCTGACTGGAAAGTTCTAACACTGCCCCATCCACAGAACCAGCAGTAATGACTTCTTCTCCCTTCGCCGGACAAATTTCAAATTCCAGTCCGATCTGTTCGAGCAGCTCTTTTCTCCGCGGTGACGCAGAGGCAAGTACAATTCGACTCATAATGTGACAACCTCCTTCAGGTGAAACGAATAGATGAGTTTTTCTTCCGCCACCATTTTTTTTGTATCCGTAGAAAATACACGGCTTAATGCATCTGCATACAGCTGAAGCTGTGTCTGATAGCGCATCAAAAGTTCCTGCGCCTGTTTTACCCGGTCCGTCTTGTAATCCAGCAAAATAATTTTATCATTTTCCATCCAGAAAACATCTATGATTCCCTGTACCAGCACCGTCCCGCCGGATGCCTCCATCTGATGCTGCATCACAAACGGTCGCTCCCGGTACAGATCCCCACGCACAGCTGCTGCTGCCATCCGGGGAGCAATCGGACTTTCCACAAACGCTTCGATCATTTCCGGAATAACAAGCGCATACCATTCCCCCGGCAGTTGTCCGTTTGCAAGCATCCGGTCCAGTTCCTGTTTCACAAATGCAGAAACTGCTCCCGCATCAGAGGTATCTATATCTGCAATCGCAGCAAAATCCAGACATTCCATCACCCGGTGCACCGCGGTTCCCCGCATAGCACCCTGATTTACGTTTTCAGCTGCCGGATACTCTCTGTCCTCTTCTCTTGCAAAGTCCGGAACATACACTTCACGGTCTTCCTGCAGAAAATCCGGCACCACGGCTTCTCCCTCGGACCTGTCATACTGTAAGACAAGCGATGCATGCTTCAGTTCCGAAACCGAATATTTACTTTTTTTGCCGGCCTCACTCTGATATGGGTAACGGTAGGAAAACCACTGGTCATACTGCTGAAGCAGTTCCGGTTTCGCATGATCGATATGCTGCAGAAGTTCCTCATAATTTTCCCTGCTGTCTGCCGCCTGTTCCACCTCTTCCCATACAATTTTTTCCGGTGGAACCACATCGAGCGTATATTTCTGCGGATAAGAAAGCATGGCCGGAAGAATCCAGTCCAGGTAACTGGCTGCCCGGACCCTCTGCCGGTAACTGACCGGCTTCCCCGGAAGTACATTTCCGGTATATCCGGAAAACGTTTTTGGGGCATCTTTGATCATTCCGGTCAAAACCAGTTTTTCTTTGGCTCTCGTCAGTGCCACATACAATACGCGCAGTTCCTCTCCAAGATTTTCCCTGCGGATCCGGTCCGCAATCTCCGACCGGAACACACTGTTTTTTTTCACTCTGGGCTGCCCGGAAATCTCACAGATTCCAAGGCCTAAATCCGGATGTACCACCAGCCGGTCACTGGCATCCATCTGATTCATTTTTCTTCCCAGACCGGACACAAAAACGACCGGAAACTCCAGTCCCTTACTCTTATGAATGGTCATCACGCGGACAACATTGGCATTTTCTCCTGTGGTATCTGCCTCCCCGAAATCCACTTCATATTTCTGAAGCTTATCGATATAACGCAGAAAATGAAACAATCCCCGGTAGCTTGTTTTCTCGTAATCAACCGCTTTTTCCACCAGCATTGCAAGATTTGCCGCACGGCGCTCCCCCGCTGGCAATGCCGCCGCATAATTTCCATATCCGCTAAGCTGCAGAATCTTCTGGATCAGTTCATGGATCGGCAGATCCTGTTTTCCCCGCAGTTTACGATACATCCGGTAAAAGTCATAAAGTGCGCCCTCCGTGGCATCCTGCATGGCATGCATTGCAGCTTCCGCAAACGAACACTCCGGATTTTCCACACGAAGCTGTGCCATCTCTTCCTCATCCAGTCCCACCAGGGGAGACCGAAGAACCGCCGCCATCGGAATATCCTGATAGGGATTATCCAGAATCCGCAGCATTGCCAGCACCGTCTGAACCTCCGATGCCGAAAAATATCCGGTCGAAGATTCCACATATGCCGGTATCCCCGCTCCCTGCAGAACCTGCACAAAATCTGTTCCGTAGTCTTTTAAACTTCGAAGCAGGATGACAATATCGGAATAACGCAGCGGCCGAAGCTGTCCACTCTCCTTATCCGTCACCTGCATGTGCTGCTTCATATCCGCAATACGCGTGGCAATCATATGCGCTTCCATCTGTCCTTTTGTCAGATTCTTTGTCTCTGAAAGCAATTCGTCTTTTTCATCCAAAAGCAAAAGCTCCGGTTTAAATCCTTTAGCATTCTCATCATAATTTTTTGCCCCGTAATACAATGCCGCATCCCGGTCATACGCAACCCGTCCCAGATCCGGACTCATAATTTTGTAGAAGATATCATTACAGAAATCAAGCACCTGTGCACGGCTTCGAAAATTCATATGCAGATCAATTCTCTGCTGCAGACTCTCTTCCGTCGAAAAAGATGCATATTTATCCATAAAAAGTTCGGGGCGTGCAAGCCGGAACCGATAGATGCTCTGCTTGACATCTCCCACCATAAACAGATTATGCCCGCCTTCCGGCTCCATGGAAATCGCACGCATGATCTCTTCCTGTACCTGGTTGCTGTCCTGATACTCATCAATCATGATTTCTGCAAAATGTCTGCGGAATTCTTCTGCGGTATGCCGTGGCTGCTTTGTTTTTTCGTCCACGAGAATCCGCAGAGCAAAATGCTCAATATCGGCAAAGTCAACAATTCTCTTCTTTCGTTTTGCCGTTTCCATTGCCTGTGTATATTCAAGTGCCAGCCTTACCAGCTCTTCGAGAAATGGACACAAGCGTTTCTGCTGCAAAAGCAGTGTCTCCAGATCCATCGCAAAATATTTTTTCTGCAGCGTTTCCACTTCTTTTTTCACATCCGACCGGATCTCCATGACCGTTTCCTTTTTTTTGACATCCCCGGAGAATTTGCGGATCGGTGACAATTTTCCAAAGACCAGACCATTTAAAAATGTCTGTACCTGCAGATATCCCTGCAGATTTTCTGCCTGCTGCAGCTGCGTCAGATCCGCTTCCAGTGTCTTTGCATATGCCTGCGGTCCATCCGGCTCATTACACAACTGCAATGCCTGTGTCATCTGTGTGCACATGTCACACAACAAAAGCCTGGCATGTTCCGCAATGTCCTCAAGCATCTCTGTCTGCACCAGTTCCTGTGCACGTTCCACCTGATACGGTTCGGTGAGTTTTTTCATCCACGCCTGCGGCCACGGACTGCTCAAAGACATCCGGTAAATCTTTGCCACCATCTCCCGCACCCCGTGGTCGTTTCTTTTTCCGGCATAGGCATCGATCAGTGAAAGAAACGTCTTTTCCTGCCGCGCATAGTTATCTTCAAACACCTGCTCCAGCACGTCCTGCTCCAGCAGCCGGATCTCTCCTTCATCTGCAATCCTGAAATTCGGGTCCAGACTGATCTCTTCAAAATGATTCCGTACCACAAAAAGGCAGAAACTGTCAATCGTTGTGATCATGGCATTGTGAATCAGTGCCGACTGTCTGCGCAAATGCGTGTTTTGGGGATCTTTTTCACATTCTGCCTCAATGGCAGCCCCGATACGCTCCCGCATCTCCGCCGCCGCTGCCTTCGTAAATGTCACAACCAAAAGCCGGTCGATATCAACCGGATTCTGTGGGTCGAGAATCCTTTGGATAATACGTGCCACAAGCACCGCTGTTTTTCCCGATCCCGCTGCCGCCGAGACGAGAATATCCCGGTTTCTGAAATCAATGACGTTCTGCTGTTCCTTCGTCCATTCCATCTGATCGCTCCTCCTTTCCCCTGTTTCTGGCAAGCTCTGTCTGCATCTGGTCAAGCACTTCTTCTTTTTTCATGGATGCAAACTGCCGGTATTCATATCCCGGAATTTTTGCATCCATCCCGCACACCGATGCATATGGACAATAGGTACAGCTGGTTTCTATATCACTCCGGTAAGGATTCACCGCAATATTTCCCGCATAGATGGCTTCCCCACACTGCCGGATCTCGTGCTCTACATAGCGGGTAATCACCGCAAACTCTTCCGTCGATGCCACTTTTGAACGCGCTGCGGAAATTTCACCATTTTTCTTGATTTCCACGGGGATCATCTGCGATTTTCCCTCAAAATTCTGATCCATGGCACGATAGATTTCCTCTCCGGAATTCACCAGTCCATCCGGACGCAGTGCGAAAAGCAGCGCCTGCTCGGCCTCTTCGTCTGACAATGGAGTATCCGATTCGAGTACCGGATCATCAATGTGATAATAGAGAATTCCCCCGGGAAGGATTTCTTTTTTCGGATGCTGTCCCCGCAGCATTTCCATCGCCGCATCCATATAAACCACCAGCTGCAGCTGCAGTCCGCGGTACACGCGGATCAGATCGAACTTTGTATTTCCGGATTTATAGTCTATTACTTTAATCGAAATTTTATTTTCATCTTCAAAGGTATCCAGACGGTCAATCCTTCCTTCCAACCGCATGGTCACATCATGCGATAACCGGTACTCGAGACTTTCCTTTCCCTCCAGTTCGTCAAATGTCACCTCAAATTTTTCCGGTACAAACTGCCCCGCACGCACCTGTCTGGTCAATGCCCAGACCGTCTGGTCAAAAATAGCAAGCATCCGTTTTCTCTGATAGGCATTTTCTGCCGTATCGCAGACCGCCATACCCGGATACCCGGCAATTGCCTCCTGCATGGCATTCTCTGCCATCTGCCGGCGCACGGCATCCGGCACCACAAACCAGTCATATTCCGATTGTTCCAGCTTCCGGCTGTAGCGTTCTAAGGCCGTATGATAGATATTTCCCATATCCACACTCTCAAATGCACTGGTCTCACGCTCCGCGAGTTTTAACCCGTATTGCAGAAAATGTGCATATGCACAGGCGGCAAACCGTTCCAGCCGCGTAATACTTCCGTACGGATGTCTTCCGTACAGTGCAAGCGCAACCGCCCGGCTGATTGGCTCTCCCTCATACCGTGTATACGGCGCATGCAGAAGTTTACGGATCTTCTCCTGCTTTTGCATATCATTCTCCTGCAGGAACCAGCGGGCAAGCGCATACCAGGCTTCTTCGTGCGGTCCGAAGACGAGATAATCTTCGGCAGCCTCTTTGGTATAAAAATCTGTATGCGCCTCCATATGCTCCGGTTCCTGCAATTTCAGTGTCGGAAACAGTTTCCTCAAAACTCCGGTCAGATAAGAAGGACGGATGGCTTTTCCCTCACTGTCAACCTTTGCATAACTGACATATAATTTTTCTGAAGGTTTGGTAAGATTGCGGTACAAATAAAAGCGCTGAATAAATGCCTGCTCCCTTGCCCCCGGTGCTAACTCCATTTTTTCTGCCAGAAGTTCTCTTTCGTATTCGGAAATAATTCCTCCGGCATTTGCCGCTTTCGGAATAATACCGTCGTTCACACCGATAAAAAATAAAATCCTGATATGATTTAATCGTGTACGTTCGATATCTCCTATCGTAACACTGTCATAGCCCGGTGGAATCACAGCCACGTCTGCAGCGGAAAGTCCTGCCTCCAGCACTTCGGTAAAATCCCGGATCTGCAATGGCTCCTCCCCCAGTAATAGATTATATTTTTCCAGAAGTTGCATCACGATTGTATAAATCTGTGCATATTCCCGGGATCTGGTTTCCTCTCCCTGCGCCAGAAGCTGCTGTTCCCTGTTCCATAACTGATGCTGGGTGTCCAGCTGTGTCAGCAGCTGATACAATGCCCGGATGCCATCCGAAACACGGGCATCTTTTCGGGCAAATACTGCTGCAAACGGCTCAAGATACTCATATATTTTTTCCCGGAGTTTTTCAAGCTGTTCCAGATTATAAAGCGTTTTCTGCCGTGGCATATGCACCCATCGTCTGCTCCACGCCGCTTTGCCGCGGATACCGGTTGCAACCAGATAACTGTCCAGCCGGTCCAGATCGTCCTCCGCAATATCACAGAATCCACACCGCAAAAAGCGCATGACTGCCTCATAACTGAAATTCGTATCCACAATTTCAAGCGCGGCACGAATACATTCAATGAACGGATGGAATAACACTTCTTTGGTCGTATCCATAAAATATGGAATCTCATATTTCGTAAAAACCGGATCCATATAACTCTGATAAGCTTCCACTGCGCCCGTCACCACAGCAATCTCCCGATAGCGGTATCCCTGTCTGATCAGCGCATTGATCTGCCTGGCCACAAGAATCAGTTCTTCCTGTGGATTTTTTACTGCGGCAAGATGGATTTCTTCTACCGGCTTGGTATATTTTGCCGGACGGGGACGAAACAGATTCTGTTCCATAAATGCCAGTGCCGGAGCCAGCTTAAAACGCTTGTGTGCACTGTCTGTCATTACCACCGGTTCCATCACCTGCACATGAAGTTCTTCTGCCATCTTCATCAAAGACAGAATCGTTTTTTTGGACAGTGCGAATAATTCTTCATTTCCACTGCAATGATAAAAATCTTCTGCAGCATCGATTGTAAGCGTAATGTAAATATGCTCTGTCACCTGCAGCAATTCCCGCATGAGATCATTCTGTATCGGTGTAAAACCGGTAAACTCATCAAATACCAGCACCGCATCCCGCAAAGTTTCCGACTGCGGCACAAGATTTTTCAGAACATTTAATATCTCTTCCGCCGTCACAAAACTATCTTTCATAAAATCACAAAAAGCGCGATACATGGTTGCCACGTCGCGCAGTTTTGCAGAAAGTACCGGTGAGATTGTTTTGTCCTCCGTCAGATCCACCAGCTGTTCCGGTGAAATCCGGTACTGCACCAGCTCTGAGATCATTGATTTTACTTCCCCGATATATCCCATCCGGTTCATATTTGCCCGAAGAACGGTAAGCGTCTCCTCCTGTTCCTGTGCAAGCCTGCGCAGCACCAGGTTTTTTCCGGTTTCTTCCAGAACCTGTATGTCCTGCATCCCCATATCATCAAACACACGGTATGCCAGACGCTTAAAACTTAACACATCAATGTTCATAATTGCATGATTCGGTGCAAGTTCCACCAGTTTCTGCTGGGTCTGCATCGTAAACTGCTCCGGTACAATCACCAGATAATTTTTCTTCGGATGTTCCCCTGCCTGCCGCACCAGACGCTCATAGATGTATTCTGTTTTCCCGCTCCCCGAACTTCCCAGTACAAATTGTAAAGCCATAACCCCCTCTTTTTTCCCCCTTAATAAATATGTGAAAAGATCAGCGATACCACAACCGTCATCAGACCGGAGACTGCAATTGACAGACTGCTCATTGCCCCTTCAATCTCTCCCATCTCCATTGCCTTTGATGTTCCCATGGCATGCGAAGCAGATCCGATTCCAACGCCTTTTGCCACCGGATCGCTAATGTGAAACAGTTTACAGATATTCTCGGCAAACATATTTCCAATCACCCCTGTGACAATGATAACTGCAACCGTAATGGTTACAATTCCGCCCAGTTCTTCGGACAATCCCATACCGATCGCCGTTGTGATGGACTTTGGAAGCAGTGTGACATACTGTTTGTGTGATAATTTAAAAATCAGTGACAATACCAACACACACAGCGCAGAGGTCATGGCACCCGCAAAAATTCCTGCAAGAATCGCCTTCCAGTTTTTCTTAAGAGGCTCAATCTGCTCATACAAAGGTACCGCCAGCGCAACCGTTGCCGGTGTCAGGAAATACGAAAGGTATTTCGCCCCACTTTCGTATGTGTCATAATCCACATGAAAAATCAGCAGAATAATAATGATCAGTGCCATAGAAATCAACAGTGGATTAAAAATGGCGATCTTTAATTTTTTCTTGATCAATACCCCGATCTCATAGGTAATAATACTGATAAATACTCCGAAAAATACAGAGTTCTGTAAAAAGTTATTCATTCTTGTCCTCTTTCTTTCCATGATGCATCATCTGCTGTGTAACCTGTCCTGACACGCCCATAACCAGTACGGTAGAAACGAGCAGCAGAACAATGACCGGAAGCAGAATCGGCCGCAGTTCTCCCCAGCTGTCAATCAGCCCGACACCCGCCGGAATGAACATCAGCGGCATAATCTCAATCAGAAACCGCGCGGCTTGATGCACGTGCGGCAATTTGACCAGTCCTGTCATCAGTGCAATTAATAAAAGCACCAGACCATAAATGCTTGCCGGCATCTGAATCGGAATCACCGCGTGCAGGACTTCCCCGATAAACGAGAAAATAAGAATCATCAATAGTTGTCTTAAATACTTCATTTTTTAACTCCTTCTTTCGCTTTTCCCATTTTAGCACCTTTCAGGATTTTTGGGGCAAAAATAAGGATTGTATTAATAAAATACAATCCCCATTTTTAAATCCTTCTCCCTATTTTTCCTGTGCGTTGCAATCTTTTACATACTGCATAATGAGATCTG
>ENA-ORIC01002255-ORIC01002255.1-human-gut-metagenome-genome-assembly--contig:-NODE-2255-length-16118-cov-2.913347_pt1 | contig 16118 bp, 12 predicted proteins | sample MGYA00243023_ERZ508732 | MGnify/ENA primary metagenome ERZ508732 (study PRJEB26277, sample SAMN04329767) | human gut metagenome | biome: human-associated habitat | host: Homo sapiens | place: USA...
TCCAGCTCAGCTTTGCCGCGCAGCTCGCCGGGGACGATGCCCGCGAGACGGCGGATACTTTCTTCAGCCGCGAGTATTTTGCGACGCTGGCGGAGGAAGACCCGCTGTTTCTGGAATATCCGGACGAGAAGCAGCTCGATTATATCCGCCGGCTGACCGGTTTGGTCTATGACCATATGTACGAGCTCAACCACATGATCGAAAAATATGCCCGCGGCTGGCGGCTGGAGCGCATTTCCCGCGTTGCCGCGGCGATCATGCGCTGCGCCATGTGCGAGATCCTCTATATGGACGACGTACCGAATGCCGCCGCGATCAATGAGGCGGTGGAACTGGCCAAGGGCTATGAAGAGCCGGAGACGGTGGCGTTTATCAACGGCGTGCTCGGCAGCTTTGTGCGCGGCGAGGTCGAGCCGGAGGCCGAAGCGGAAGAAGCATCCGCTGAAGCGCCGGCCGATGAACCGGAGCAGACGCCAGAGAACGGCGCCGAAGCCTGACATGGCGCGTACATCCTTTACCGTAACGGAGCTCAACGCCCACATCAAGCAGCTGCTGGATGCGGATGCGCTGCTCGGTAATGTCAGCGTGACGGGGGAACTGTCCAACTACAAGGTCTACCCGTCCGGGCACCATTATTTCACGCTCAAGGATGCCGAGAGCAGCCTGCGGTGCGTGATGTTTCGCAGCAGCGCGCAGTCGCTGCGCTTTCGCCCGGCGAGCGGAATGAGCGTTGCGGCCATCGGCCGCATCACGGTCTATCCGCGCGACGGGGCATATCAGCTCTACTGTACGCGGCTCATTCCGGGCGGTGTGGGCGACTTGTATGCCGCCTACGAGCAGCTCAAGGAGCAGCTGCAGAAGGAGGGCCTGTTTGACCGCGCGCACAAAAAGCCACTGCCGCTGTTTCCACAGCGGATCGCTGTCATCACGTCGGCGGCGGGTGCGGCCGTGCGCGATATCATCCGCGTGCTCGGTAAGCGCTGGCCGGCCAGCGAGGTCGTGCTGCTGCCCGTGCGCGTGCAGGGGACGGAGGCACCGGCGGAGATCGCCGGAGCGATCCGGTATGCCAACCGCTATCGGGTCGGCGACCTCATCATCACCGGCCGCGGCGGCGGTTCGATCGAGGATCTGTGGGCGTTCAATGACGAGCGTGTCGCGCGGGCGATCTACGATTCGGATATCCCGGTCATTTCCGCCGTCGGGCACGAGCCGGATGTGACGATCTCGGACTTTGTGGCCGATTTGCGCGCCGCGACACCGTCGAATGCGGCGGAGCTGGCCGTGCCGAACGCGGAGGACATCCGCGAGACGCTGCGCGGGTATGATATCCGCATGGCGCAGGCGATGCGCAAGCAGATGGCACAGCGCCGGGCCGCACTGGACAATCTGGCCGGCCGCCGTGTGCTGCAGTCTCCGGCGGCTTATTTTGATCTCCGGCGCGTGGAGCTGGACTATACCCGCAGCCGCCTGACGGCGGCGGGGGAGCGCTGGCTCGCCGCGCGCAGACATGGTTTTGCGCAGTATGCGGCGGCGCTGGACGCGATGAGCCCGTTGAAGGTGCTTGCCCGCGGCTACGCCGTGGCGACGGAGGCCGACGGCACGGTGCTCCGCTCGGCGGCAAAGGTGCAGCCGGGCGATCCGGTTCGTGTACAGCTTCTGGACGGTGCATTGCACTGCACCGTAAACAACAGGGAGGATGCCCATGGCAAAACAGAAACTGACCTTTGAAGCGTCCATGCAGCGGCTGGATGAGATCGTCAAGCAGTTGGAAAAGGGCGATGTGCCGCTCGATGCGTCGCTGGCGCTGTTTGAGGAAGGATCGCGCCTGCTTGCGGCCTGCAATGAAATGCTGGACACGGCGGAACAGAAGGTCGTGCAGCTCAAAAAAGGGAGCGACGGCGCGCCTGTCGAGCTCCCGTTTGAAACTGAGGAATAACGTATGGATTATCAGACACAGTATCAGGAATACAAAGCGCTCGCCGATGCGGCGCTCAACACCTATTTTACGGACACGACCGTGTCCTATCATCGTCTGCTGGAGGCGATGCACTATAGCCTGACCGCCGGCGGCAAACGCCTGCGTCCGGTGCTGGTACTCGCGTTCTGCGCAGCCTGCGGTGGGGATGTGCGCGCGGCGCTGCCAGTTGCGTGTGCGGTCGAGATGGTGCATACTTATTCGCTCATCCACGACGATCTGCCGTGCATGGATAACGATGATCTGCGCCGCGGCAAGCCGACGAACCACGTGGTCTATGGCGAGTGCACGGCGACGCTGGCGGGCGACGCCCTGCAGGCGGAGGCATTCCACACGATCCTTTCGACGGAGCTTCCGGCGGATGTGCGCGCCGAGTGCGCGCGCCTGCTCGCCGAGGCTGCCGGTGAAAACGGCATCTGCGGCGGTCAGCAGCTAGATATGGAAGGTGAGGGCAAGGCCCTCACAAAAGAGGAACTGATGGATATCAACGACCGCAAAACGTCGGCGATGATCCACGCCGCATGCCTCATGGGCGTGACCTGCGGCGGCGGAAACGCGCAGCAGCGCGCGGCCGCGGCGCAGTATGCCAAGGCGCTTGGTCTGGCGTTTCAGATCCGCGATGACATGCTCGATGTCATCAGTACGGAGGCGGAACTCGGCAAACCCATCGGCTCGGATGCGCGCGAGGGGAAGAACACCTTCATGGCGCTCTATGGTCTGGAGCACTGCGGCGCCTATGTGCACGAGCTGTCCGAGCAAGCGGCAGCAGCCGTGGACGGTATGTTTGCGGACAGCGCATTTTTGCAGCAGCTCGCCCGCTCGCTGGCAGATCGGAAAAACTGAATCCATAAAAACACCGGACTTCCGGTGAAATTGTGAAAAGTGTCGGCTTACTCTTGTAAAGTCCGGCACTTTTTGTTATAGTATACTTTGTATTATTATACGTGAGGTATTCTGTTTTGAGTATATTAGAGCGAATCCATTCACCGGCCGACCTGAAGGCGCTGCCGGCGGAAGAAATTCCGGCACTGTGTGCGGAACTTCGTTCTTTTCTGGTCGAGAATCTTGCGAAAACCGGCGGGCATCTGGCGTCGAATCTCGGCGCAGTGGAGCTCACGGTTGCGATCGACCGGGTATATAGCACCGAAAAGGACCGACTCGTGTTCGACGTCGGTCATCAGAGCTATGTGCACAAGATCCTGACCGGACGGCGCGAAGCGTTTTCCACGCTGCGGCAGTTCGGCGGCATTGCCGGGTTTCCGAAGCCGGATGAGAGCGTGCACGATGCGTTTGTGGCCGGCCACGCCTCCACGTCGATCTCCGTCGCGCTGGGCATGGCCCGGGCGCGTACGCTCACGGGGGCGGACTATGACGTCATCGCCCTCATCGGTGACGGCGCATTGACCGGCGGCCTGGCATACGAGGGCCTGTCGGATGCCGGGCAGAGCGGCGAGCCGATGGTCATCGTGCTCAATGACAACGGCATGTCCATCAACAAAAACGTCGGCGGTATGGCAACGCTGCTGTCCAAGCAGCGCGTGAAGCCGAGCTATCTGCACTTCAAGCAGTTTTACCGCAATACCATCGGCAAGGCGCGCGGACTGTATAAGGTGCTGCACCATGTGAAGGAACATGTGAAGGATCTTGTCCTGCCGAACAACATGTTCGACGATATGGGCTTTTACTACATCGGTCCGGTGGACGGGCACGATGAGCAGCAGCTGGAAAAGATGCTGCGCTGGGCGCGTGACCTGCGCCAGCCGGTGCTGCTGCATGTGGTGACGCAAAAGGGTAAGGGCATCTCCTACACAGAGCAGGCGCCGGAGAAATACCACGGCGTCAGCTCGTTCGATCCCGTGACCGGGGCGCTGCCTGCGCCGAAGCCGGACTTTTCGCACGTGTTCGGCGAGACGCTCTCGCAGCTGGCGGATGAAGATCCGACGGTCGTCGCCATCACGGCGGCCATGCAGACCGGCACGGGCCTGACGACCTTTGCCGAGCGGCATCCGGATCGCCTCTACGATGTCGGCATCGCGGAAGGGCACGCGATCACGATGGCCAGCGGCATGGCCAAGCAGGGGCTCAAGCCCGTCGCGGCGATCTACTCGAGCTTTTTGCAGCGCGCGTATGATATGCTCATCCACGACACATCCCTGCAGCGGCTGCATCTGGTGCTCGGCGTCGACCGTGCCGGCATCGTCGGCAATGACGGCGATACGCACAACGGCTGCTTTGACATCAGTTATCTGAGCTCCGTGCCGTATATGCGCATCCTCTGCCCGGCAAGCTTCGCCGAGCTGCGCGCGATGCTGCGCAAAGCGGTGCTGGAGCTGAGCGGCCCAGTCGCCTTGCGCTATCCGCGCGGCGGCGAGGGCGCGTATCAGGACTGCCATCCGGAACCGGTCACGGTTTTGCGTGAGGGCAATGATCTGACGATCCTGACCTACGGCATAGTCATCAACGATGTGCTGCAGGCGGCGGATCTGCTTGCGCAGCAGGGCATTTCGGTAGAAGTCGTCAAGCTGGCGCAGGTCGCGCCGCTGGAGTTGGCGCCGGTGCTTGCGTCCCTGCACAAGACGGGGCGGCTGCTGGCGGTCGAGGATGTGTGCGCTGCCAACTGTATCGGCGAGCAGGTGCTCTCTGCTGCCGGGCAGGCCGGTATGGCGCTGAAGGCCGCGCGGCTGCTCAATCTTGGCAATGGCATCATCCCGCACGGAGCGCCGAATGTGCTCAAATCGGCATACGGTCTGGATGCCCGGGCGATCGCTGCTGCTGCGCAGGCGATGCGCTCCGGCGAGAAAGAGGGGAACGGCGTATGAAGAAGGTACGACTCGACCAGCTCGTCTTTGATCAGGGCCTGAGCGAGAGCCGCGAGCGCGCGAAGGCGATCATTATGAGCGGCGTTGTCTATGTCAACGGCCAGCGCGCGGACAAGCCCGGCGCGCAGGTCGCGCCCGATGCGAAGATCGAGGTGCGCGGCAACACGCTGCCCTATGTCAGCCGCGGCGGTTTTAAATTGGAAAAAGCGCTCAAAGTGTTTCCGATCGATCCCACCGGCCTGACGTGTATCGACTGCGGTGCCTCGACCGGCGGATTTACGGATGTGCTGCTGCAAAACGGTGCGGCAAAGGTCTACGCCGTCGATGTCGGCTACGGCCAGCTGGCGTGGAGCCTGCGCAACGATCCGCGCGTGATCTCCATGGAGCGCACGAACGTGCGCTATATCACAGCCGAGCAGATCCCGGAACCGCTGGATCTCGCGGTCATGGATCTGTCATTCATCTCCGTGAAGCTCATTCTGCCGGCGGTCTGTCCACTGCTGAAGGACGATGCTGCGGTCGTCTGTCTCATCAAGCCGCAGTTTGAAGCCGGGCGTGAAGAGGTCGGCAAAAAAGGCGTCGTCCGGGATCCAAAGGTGCATCTGGAGGTACTCGAGAGCTTTCTGGACTTTGTGCCCGGCGCGGGCTTTACCGTCATGGGGCTGGACTATTCGCCCATCAAAGGGCCGGAGGGCAACATTGAGTACCTCGGCTACCTGCGCAAGGGAACACATCCCGCGCCGGAGCTCGATCCGGCGGCCATTGTGGAGCAGTCGCACGGCGCGCTGGCCCACGGAAAAGAGAGCGGCGTATGAAACACATCGTCATTGCGGCCAATCCATACCGGGACAGCGGCCTGCAAAAAGCGCTGACGGTTTACCGTATGCTCACGGAGCACGGTCATCGGGTGGTCATGTCACCGGTATTTGCGCCGAAGGCCTACCTGCCGGGGGATGTCCCGGTGCGGCCGCTGGAGGCCGCCGCGCACGATGCTGCGCTCATCATCGTCATGGGCGGCGATGGGACGATCCTGCATGTTGCAGTCACGCTGCGTGACCATCCGATCCCGATCATCGGCGTGAATTTCGGCGGCAAGGGATTTCTGGCCGGCCTGGAGGACGACGAGCTGGATATGCTGCTCGAGATCGCGGATGGGCAGTATACGGTCAGCCGACGCATGATGCTCGATGTGGAGCTCGTGCGCAATGAGCGGATCATCTGCACGCAGTCGGTGCTCAACGACGTGGTCATCCACGGAGGTCATGTGGACTGCATCGGCGTGACCGCTTATGGCGACGGCGTGCCCATCACGCGCTTCAACGGCGACGGCATCATTGTCGCCACGCCGACTGGTTCCACGGCCTATTCCATGTCGGCCGGCGGCCCGCTCGTCGAGCCGGAAAACGAGAATATCATCATGACGCCCATCTGCGCGCACAGTCTGGCCGGAAAGTCCTTTGTGCTTGCGCCCGGGCGGCAGATCACGATCGTGCCGGAGCGCATTCATGACAGGCCGGCCATCCTTGTGGCGGACGGCGGCGACAGCATCGCGCTCATCCGCGGCGATCAGATCCGCGTCCGCAGATCGGACAATTACACGCTGCTGGCCGATACCGGCATCCGCAGCTTTTATGAGACGGCTTTTGGCAAGCTGACAGACAGACTGTGAGGAGGGACGACGTGAAATCCACCCGACAAAATATCATTTTGCAGATCATTGCAGAGCAGGAGATCGAGACGCAAAACCAGCTCATGGATGTGCTGGCGCAGCGCGGTGTTCCGAGCACGCAGGCGACGCTGTCGCGCGACATTAAGGAACTGCACCTGACGAAGACGCTCGCGCCGAGCGGGAAATACCGTTACGCCGCACCGGCGGCGGACGAATTTCCCGGCTACGATGAGCGCCTGAAGAAAATTTTCCGGGAATGTGTGACGTCGTATGCCGAGGCGCAGAACATCATCGTCATCAAGACGCTGCCGGGCCTCGCCTCGGCTGCATGCTCCGCGCTCGACAGTATGCGCATCGACACGCTCGTCGGCACGCTTGCGGGCGACGACACGGCATTTCTGCTCATGAAGGACAATACGTCCGCCGATGAGTTTTTCCACGAGATCGAAAAGCTGCTTTGAGGACACCGCAGGAGGTGAAGCGCTTTGCTGCGAGAACTGCATATTGAAAACGTCGCGGTCATCGAGCGGGCGGATCTGGAGCTCGGCCCCGGCCTGAACATCCTGACCGGCGAGACGGGCGCGGGCAAATCCATCCTTGTGGACGCCATGCACGCGATCCTCGGCGCGCGCGCCTCGCGCGAGCTCGTGCGCACCGGCGCCGAAAAGGCGGTCGTCTGTGCGACGTTCGACCCTGACCCGTGCCGGGACTGGTGCGAGGAAAACGAGATCGAGTGCGACGATGAGCTCATCATCCGCCGCCAGATCACGGCCGAGGGCAAGACGTCCTGCCGCGTCTGCGGCGTCCCGGTCACAACGGCGCAGCTGCGCACGCTGGGCGCGCTGCTGCTCGACATCCACGGCCAGAACGACGGGCAGCACCTGCTCGATGAGCGGGAGCACCTGCGCAATCTGGACCGATTTGGCCAGTTAGAGCCGGAGCTCGCGCGCTATCGCGAGCAGTACCAGGCCTATCAGGCGCTGTGCAAGGAGCGTGACACGCTCTCGACTTATGAAAATGAAAAAGAACTGCTGACCGAAAGCCTCCGCCGCCAGATCGAAGAGCTGGAGCGCGCGGAGCTCAAGGCCGGGGAAGAGGCGGAGCTCACGGAGCGCAGCGACCTGCTGCGCAACTTTGAAAAGCTCTCGGAAGCGGTCGATCAGGCGTATGACCTGCTGGCCGGCCGGGACGATTCCGCCGCTGCGCTGGCCGGAGAAGCCCTGTCGGAGATCGAGCGGGCCGCCAACTACGCGGGCGAGCTCGCGCCTTTGCCGGAGGCCGTCAAGGGCGCGGTCTTCACGCTGCAGGACGCGGCGGAGACGCTGCGCGACTTCCGCGACGGGCTGGATTTTTCCGACGAGGAATTTGACCGCATCGAAACGCGCCTGTCGCTGCTCCGGCGTCTGGAGCGGAAATACAATACGGATGAGGCGGGGCTGATCGACACGCTTGAAGCGGCCCGGACCCGGCTCGACCAGATCAAATACGCAGGCGACCGGCTGCAGAAGCTCGAATCGATGATCCAAAAGCAGGCGGAGCAGACGCGCGCAGCGGCGGCGGAACTGACGCAGGCGCGCCGGACTGCCGCCGCCGCGCTCGAGCGGCAGGTCGAGCGTGAACTGCGCGAGCTGTCCATGCCGTCCGTGCGCTTTCACGTGGAGATCACACCGCTCGGCGGTACGCCCGGATTTCAGAGTACAGGCGCGGACAATGTGCGTTTTTTGATCTCGGCAAATGCCGGAGAGGCGCTTGGGCGCATCAGTAAGATCGCTTCCGGCGGTGAGCTCTCGCGCATCATGCTGGCGCTCAAAAACGTGTTCGCTGAACGCGATGACGTGCCCTCCATGGTCTTTGACGAGGTGGATGCCGGTGTTTCCGGCGTGGCCGCTCAGCGTGTCGGTGAAAAGCTCGGTAAGCTCTCTATGGTCAAGCAGGTCATCTGCATCACGCATCTGCCGCAGATCGCGGCTATGGCCGATCAGCATTACCTGATCGAAAAACGCGAGCAGGACGGACGTACCCGCACGACGGTGCAGCTGATCGACAGTGACGGCCGCCAGCGCGAGATCGCGCGGCTCTACGGAGGCGATCACATCACACCGCTGACACTGGCCAGCGCGGCAGAGCAGCTCGCTTCCGCCGATGCCTATAAACAATCGCTTAAGAAAGGTGAGAGAGAACCATGAGTATTCAGGAATCCGCCATTGCTTATCACGACAACGGCTTTAACTGCGCGCAGAGCGTGCTCGCAGCGCTGCAGGAAGAGACCGGCCTGGACGAAAGCACGGCAAAGCGTGTCGCGGCCGGCTTCGGCGGCGGTGTGCGCTGCGGTGAGATCTGCGGCAGTATCACCGGCGCCGTGATGGCGTTCGGCCTTGCGGCCGATCAGGCGACTGCCACGGCCATGACCAAGCAGATGACGCAGAGCTTCCGCGCCGAGTTTGGCTGCCTGCGCTGCCAGGAGCTCGTGGCGAAAAACGGCGGCAAGGGCCACTGCGCCCATATGATCGCTTGGGGCGCACAGCGCGCCGAGGAGATCCTCGCAGAGAACAAAGTGAAAGAATAACGCGCAAGGAGAGAAAACGATGACACTGTATGATGAACTGATCGCCCGCGGCCTGATCGCGCAGGTGACCAACGAGGAAGAGATTAAAAACATGATCAACAACGGCAAAGCCACGTTCTACATTGGCTTTGACTGCACGGCGGACTCGCTGCATGTCGGTCACTTCATGGCGCTGTGCCTGATGAAGCGTCTGCAGATGGCCGGGAATAAGCCCATCGCCCTCATCGGCGACGGTACGACGCTCATCGGCGACCCCTCCGGCCGCACCGATATGCGCCAGATGCTTACTGAGGAGACCATCAAACACAATGCCGAGTGCTTCAAGCGTCAGATGGAGCGCTTCATTGACTTCTCGGACGGCAAGGCGCTCATGCTCTACAATTCCGAGTGGCTCAAGCCGCTCAACTACATTGAGCTTCTGCGCGAGGTCGGAGCATGCTTCTCTGTGAACAACATGCTGCGTGCTGAGTGCTACAAGCAGCGCATGGAAAAGGGCCTGAGCTTCCTGGAGTTCAACTACATGATCATGCAGAGCTACGACTTCTACTATATGTTCCAGCACTACGGCTGCAACATGCAGTTCGGCGGCGATGACCAGTGGAGCAACATGCTGGGCGGTACAGAGCTGATCCGTCGTAAGCTGGGCAAAGACGCTTATGCCATGACGATCACCCTGCTGACCGATTCTCAGGGCAAGAAAATGGGCAAGACTGCCGGCAATGCAGTCTGGCTGGATCCCAATAAGACCAGCCCCTTTGAGTTCTACCAGTACTGGCGCAACGTTGACGATGCCGATGTGCTCAAGTGCATCCGTATGCTGACATTCCTGCCGCTCGAGGAGATCGACAAGATGGACAGCTGGCAGGGTGAGCAGCTCAACAAAGCCAAGGAGATCCTTGCCTACGAGCTCACGAAGATGGTACACGGCGAGGCGGAGGCCGATCAGGCGCAGGCAGCTGCCAAGGCAGTGTTCGGCGGCTCCGGCGAGGGCGTGCCGACGGTGGAGATCACGAAAGAAGACGGCAATGACATCCTCAGCCTGCTCGTCAAGAGCGGTCTGTGTGCATCTAAGTCCGATGCGCGCCGCAATGTGCAGCAGGGCGGCGTGACTGCTAACGACAGCAAGGTCACCGATATTGCCAAGACCTTTACCGAGGCAGAGCTGAGGGACGGCGTTGTGCTCAAACGCGGCAAGAAGAATTTCCGTAAGATGCTGCTGAAGTAACCAAATATTCGACAGATTGATCGTGCCCCGCCGTTTCTGGCGGGGCACTTTTGTTAACGTTGCCGAAATGTGTAAATTTTTATCCGAACACTTGAAAAAAGCCGGTTAGAGTGGTATAACTTGAAATTGAAAGTTAGCTGCATCTAACAAAAATTCGAGCAAGCTAACCAGACCGCAATTCTGCGGATCAAATAACATGGAGGTAAATCGTTATGAGCATGGAAAAATTGGGAGCATTTGTTGGCGGCGCACTGTTTGCAACGGTCGGCGCGAAGATTCTCGCAAGCAAAGATGCCCAGAAGGTGTATGTGTATACGACGGCAGCCGCACTGCGCGAGAAGGAGGACGTCATGACAGTCGTAACGAACATCAAGGAGCTCGCGGGTGACGTTCTGGCCGGCGCCAAGGCGTTCAACGAAAAGCGCGCGGCCGAGCAGGTTGAGGTCATTGAGGACGCTGCAGAGAAGGCTGAGTAAGTATGAAATGCACAATCCTGCATGAAACCCGGGGCCGTATGCGCGTGCATACAATGCAGGGTGCCATGTCGCTGCAGCAGGCGGACATTCTGGAGGCATACCTGAATCGGGTCTCCGGCGTCACAAAAGCGACAGTCTATGACCGCACCGGCGACGCCGTGATCTGCTACGACGGGCCGCGGGAAACGGTTACAAAGGCGCTCTCGTCCTTTGCCTATGCCAAGGAGCAGGCGCTCGCGCCAGAGCACAGCAGCCGCGCCCTGAATCGTGATTTTGAGGACAAGCTTGTGGCATCGCTGTGCTGGCGCGGCATCAAGCAGCTGTTCGTTCCGAGCTCGGTGCGCACGCTGATCACGGTCGCGCGTTCCGTGCCGTATATCAAGGCCGGTATGACGTGCCTGATGCACAGGAAGATCCAGGTGCCGGTGCTGGACGCAACGGCGATCACCGTTTCGATGCTGCGCAAGGACTTCAAGACGGCAAGCTCGATCATGTTCCTGCTGGGCATTGGCGACATTCTCGACGAGTGGACGCACAAGAAGTCCGTTGCCGATCTCGCACAGACCATGTCCCTGAATGTGGACAAGGTCTGGAAAGAGACAGACGCCGGCTCCGTACTTGTGCCGGTGGCAGACGTTCAGGTCGGCGACCGGATCGTGATCCATACCGGCAACGTGATCTACCTGCGGATCGGCGCCCGCTGGAGCAGCGGCAGGCAGCCCTCGATGAGCAACATTACGATCCAGAACGTATACGCCGAAGTTCCGGCCGGCAAGCCCGACAAAGGCTACGACTACGAGGGTCCGCAGCACCATATGCCGCGCAACATTTCGCCTTGCGGCATCGTCGGCCTCTCCGACCACGACATCACGAACGTAACGCTCCGCAATATCAAGATCATTTATCCGGGCGGCGGAAATCCGTTCTTCGCCTACCGCGGCCTGACTCCCGCCGAGCTGGACAGCATTCCCGAAGCGAGGAAAAGCTATCCCGAATTCTCGCAGTTCCGCGAACTGCCGGCCTGGGGCTTCTACATCCGCCACGCGAAGAACATCACGATGGACAACGTGCAGCTGATCGCACAGAAACCCGACTACCGCCCGGCGATCGTGCTCGACGACGTACACGGGATCAAATTCGACAACGTGACCTACACGGAACCGGGCGCAGAGAAGAAGCAACAGCTCTTCCCGTACCAGTCAACCGAAGTGACCGTCAACCAGTAATCCGACAACCTGAATCCCCATAGCGATGAACCTCACAAACAGACCCATACGCAACATGCTGCTCTCCCTGGCAGGCCTGTTCGCAGCGGCAGCCACCCTACAGGCGGCTCCGGCTGCAGCGGCCAAAAGCGATACGGGCGGCGCAAACGGCAACGCTTACTACCAGCAGTTCCGCAATCCCGATCCCAAGTACCGCCCCTTCGTGCGGTGGTGGTGGAACGGCGACAAGGTGAACGCCGACGAGCTGCGCCGCGAGCTGTACCTGCTCAAGGATGCCGGTATCGGCGGCGTGGAGATCAACCCCGTCGAGTTCCCGCGCGGAGCCGACGACCTCGGGGCGAAGCCGCTGTCGTGGCTGAGCAAGGAGTGGATCGACATGCTCGCCGTGGCTTTCGACCAGGCCGAGAAACTCGACATGACCTGCGACCTGATCGTAGGCTCGGGCTGGCCTTTCGGCGGCGAGTTCCTCAAAGGAGACGAACGCGGCCAGGTGATGGTCGTCGGCGTCGAAAAGCTCGAAGGACCGCAAGAGTACACCACATCGGTCTTCTCGCTGCTCAAGGAGGCCGACCCGGCCATCAGCAAGGCCTATAAAGGACGCGTGCCGCACCTGCTCTCGCTGCAACTGGTTCCCGAACCGCTCGGCAGCCTCGACCAGGTGATCGACCTGAGCGACAAGATCGACGAAAAGGGGGCCTTCACGATCGATATCCCCAAAGGCAAATACGCACTCTACTCGCTGGTGCGCATCGACTCGTTCGGCGCGGTGATCTGCGGCGCCCCCGGCGCACAGGGGCCGACGCTGAACCACCTCGACCAGGCGGCCGTCGAAAAGTACCTGAACCACATGTCCGATGCGATCCAGGATCAGCTCGGCCCGCTGCGCAACTACATCCGTTCGCTGTTCACCGACTCGATGGAACTCGAGGGTGCGAACTGGACGGGCGATTTCGCCGCCGAATTCAAAAAGCGGCGCGGCTACGACATCATGCCCTACCTGCAGTACACGATGTTCAAGACCGGCGGCATGGGCAACGTCACCGACTACAACTACGCCGCGGAGATGACCCCCGAGTTCAAGGAGATGATCGACCGCATGCGCTACGACGTCGAGCTGACGAAAGCCGAATTGCTGCGCGAACGCTTTAACCGCACCTACCTCGACTGGTGCAAAGAACTCGGCGTGCTTTCGCGTGCGCAGGCTTACGGCCGCGGCTTTTTCCCGCTGGAAAGCAGCATCGGATACGACATTCCCGAGGGCGAGTCGTGGACGACCAACTGGCTCCAGCACCGCATCGGCGAAGAGATGCGCAACGACGAGTATCGTGCCGGACGCGCCTACACGATGATCAACAAGTACATCACTTCGGCTGCCCACCTTACCGGCAAACGCCTGATCAGTGCCGAAGAGATGACCAACACCTACCGCGTCTTCAACGCGACGCCCGAGTTCCTCAAGATCGGTTGCGACCAGAATGCCCAGGTGGGTGTAACGCATTCGGTATGGCACGGCTTCAACTACTCGCCCGCCGAAACGGAGTTTCCCGGCTGGGTGCGCTACGGGTCGTTCTACAACGAAAAGAACAACTGGTGGCCCTATTTCAACTACCTGAACACGTACCGCGCACGCGTTTCGTCCCAGTTGCAGAACGCCGACATGTACGCCGACATCGCGATCCTGATGCCGGTGGCCGACATGTGGACGACCATGGGCATGCAGAACGAACCGTTCCCCTCGTCGATCAACCGCCCGTACCAGACCCTCGTCTGGGAGGCGCTGAACAAGAACGGCAACGGCACCGACTACGTGTCCGAACCGATCATCCGCGACGCGGAGATCCGCAGCGGCCAACTGTGCTACGGCAAACGCAGCTACAAGGATCTCTTCCTGGTGGGCGTCGAGCGCATGGAACCCGCAACGCTCGCGAAACTGTACGACTTCGCCCGGCAGGGCGGCCGCATTTTCTGCATCGAGACGGTACCCTGCAAATCGCTCGGCTGGAACAACCACGAACAGCGCGACGCAGAGGTGCAGGAGTGGGTAAAGAAACTCGAGGCGATGCCCGACAACTTCATCCACCTGGAAAAACCCGCCGACGACAATTTCATGGCGTGGTATCCCGCGATCCAGAAGCAGTACGGCCTCACCCCGTCGGTACAGATCGAAAGCCCCGATCCGTTCGTAATGGCCAACCTCTTCACGCGTGACGACGGTTCGGAGATCTACTTCTTCACCAATGCGCACCTGCACAACAGCCATTCGACGCGGCTGGTCTTCCCGAAGGAGGCGACCCGCAAGAATGCGTGGGTGTGGGATCTCGACAACGGCGAACGTTACCGCCTGCCGCTGGACAAAGAGGGTGCTTTCGTGCTCGACCTCGGTCCGGCCGACTCGCGCATGATCGTCTTCGACCACGACAACAACAAGAAGGCTCCGGTGTGGAGTCCGCTGCCCACGACCGGTACCGACAGCCGCACGCTGACGAATTGGGGCGTCGAATTCCACCACAGTCTCCAGCACTGGATCAAAACCGCGACGATGGATACGCTGAGGGACCTGAAGGATACCGAGTGGAAAGCCTTCACGGGACGGGTGGTGTACCGCAACGACGTGGAAGTGGACGATCCGCAGGGCATGATCCTCAACCTGGGCAAGGTGTACGGCATCGCCGAGGTGAAGGTGAACGGCCGTGACCTGGGTGTCAGCTGGTACGGACGGCGCATCTACGACCTCTCGGATGTGCTGCACAAAGGCTGGAACCGGATCGAGGTGACCGTCACCACGACGATGGGCAACTACCTGCAGACCTGGACCGACAACAAGCTCGCGCAGCAATGGACGAACCGTCCCGGCCGCCCGCAGCCGGTTCAGTCGATGGGCATGGCGGGCCCGGTAACCCTGTACCGGGAATAATACCCCGGCGATCGCGCACGGAGCGGTTGCCCCGGAAACTTTTCCGGCGGAAAGTTCCGAAAAAGAGCCGAGAAGCAGACTCCGGCCCGGGCCCGGAAAAGCCCCGGAGCGCCGACCGGCCGTCCCCGCAGCAAGCTACACTTTTCCAAACACATAATGCTTAACAAAACACTTACAAATAAAACGACTATCGACATGAAAAAAACAAAAGCCCTGATTCTCTCGCTCCTGCTGCTCGTATGCTTCGGCGGAGCCCAGGCCAAGGACTACAATGCGTCGCTGTTCGGCATCAAATCGAACGGTACGACGATGAACACCACCGCGATCCAGAAAGCGATCGACTACATCCACGAACAGGGCGGCGGCCGCCTCGTCTTCTACGTGGGCCGTTACCTGACCGGTTCGATCGAACTGAAAAGCAACGTGACGATCCACCTCAACGAAGGCGCCGTGCTGCTGGGCTCGACCAACCCGTACGACTACCGCCAAATTCCCGGCACATGGCTGGGCCTGATCCTCGCCAACAAAGCCGAGAACATCGGCGTTACGGGCCGGGGCGTGATTGACGGCCAGGGCCGAGAAACCTCGTACAACTACATCGACCAGATCCAGAAAGGCGTGATCAAGGACGAGCTGAAATACGACCGTCCCGCTTCGCGTCCGACGCTGATCTTCCTGCGCGAGTGCAAAAACGTGGAGATCAACAACGTAACGTGGAAAAACTCGGCCTTCTGGGTGCAGATCTACGACCAGTGCGAGAACCTCAACATCGACCGCATCACCGTGGACAGCAAAGCTTTCTGGAACAACGACGGCATCGACATCGTCGACTGCAACGGTGTGAAGCTGACCAACTCGTTCTTCGATGCGACCGACGACGCGATCTGCCTCAAGTCGCACGATCCGAAAAGCATCTGCCAGAACATCGAGGTGAGCAACTGCGTGGCCCGTTCGAGCGCGAGCGGTATCAAATTCGGCACCGCATCGCGCGGCGGATTCCGCAACATCAAGATGACCAACATCAAGGTTTATGACACGTACCGTTCGGCCATCGCGATCCAGGCCGTAGACGGAGGCCTGGTCGAGAACATCTCCATCGACAGCCTGCACTCCTACAACACGGCCAACGTGATCTTCCTGCGTATCGGCGAGCGCTACGAAGGAGAGAAGGCTAAACTCAACAACGTGACTATCTCGAACGTGTATGCCGAAGTTCCCGCCGGCAAACCCGATGCAGGTTACGAGTAC
>ENA-ORIC01002259-ORIC01002259.1-human-gut-metagenome-genome-assembly--contig:-NODE-2259-length-16106-cov-4.462537_pt1 | contig 16106 bp, 12 predicted proteins | sample MGYA00243023_ERZ508732 | MGnify/ENA primary metagenome ERZ508732 (study PRJEB26277, sample SAMN04329767) | human gut metagenome | biome: human-associated habitat | host: Homo sapiens | place: USA...
GGCTGAAACGAAGCGGCTACCGCCGTGCAAATAACACACACAAAACCGGCGCAAAAAACCGCCACAAATAACGCGGCGCAAAAAACCGCCACAAATAACGCGGCTCAAAAAAACCAGTGCAAATAACGCGGCTCAAAAAAACCAGTGCAAATAACGCGACTCAAAAAACAGTGCAAAAAACGCGGCATAACATCGCGCAACAAGATGCTTCGGGCTTTTCAAAATAATCAATATCCAACAATTTCTTTTATCAATAAAAGTATACAGAAAAAATCGGAGGCGCTAAAGCATGCCTCCGATTCGATTTATTGCAGACAAATATTATTGCCGAAAATTTTTAATTTTACGGTGCGCTAAGGTTGCAACACGGCTACTGCATGGTTACTGCACGTAATTTTTCAATGCGTTTTTCGCTTGTTCCAAAGCGGGCGCCAGCCACTTGTCGAACGCCTCTTTCATTGCGCCGTTCAGCGGCGAATCTTCCGCATACAACGAGGAGAACGAGAATTTTCCTTTGAATACGTCCACATAGTCCAATGTGTGCATCACGGCAGCCACCAGCGCCACCAGAGCCAGCGCCAGAATAAACGTAACGATAAAGCACAACGCGCCGTCTACGATTTGTATTACCGCCGCGCGGCGGATGGTGCGCGTAATCGCTTTGATAATTACGCAGAGCAGCACGATGACCAGCGCAAACAACGCCGAAAGCGTAAGTCCCGCGGCAAGTTTCGAAAACAGCGAAGCGCGGCTTGCCAGCTTTTCCGATTTTTCGAATAAAATTTTATATTTATCCGCAATCGCCCGCACGGGAATACAAATCGCTTTCGCCTCTTCGCCCGTTCCCGCCCATGCGGAAAACGGCAGAAACATCCCGAAAATCACCGCCGCCAGAATTCCGAACGTCATAAAAATCGAACGGATTCCGTTCAGCGCGCCGGCGCGGTAGCCGCAGTAAGAAATCGAAACGATCACCAGCACCGCCAGCGAATCGAGCGCGTATTTTTTCAGAAACGGCAGCACCGCTTCGGGCAGAGCCGAATATACCGCGGAAAGTTTATCGTCGGCAAGATAGGGCACGCGCGAGCAGGCGAAAAGCGCCAGCGCCAGAATGAATCCTACGCACGCCGCCACGTTTAAAACGCACGCAACGCCGCCGCACAGCCTTGAAAAACCGTTGGGCTTCCATTTTTTATCGATTCGTTTCTGTTCGATTCTGCGTTTTTTCGGGTTGGGATCGCGCGACATGGTTACGCCGCTTTTCATCTTTTTAATCGCGCAGTGCTTTACAATCGCGTCGATAATGCCGAAAACGATATTCACCGCGATAATCGCCGCCAAAAGAAACGCTACGGCAAGAACGCCGCTTTGCGCTTCGGCGGGAATTTTTTCCGCAAATTTTATTTTGTCGAATACTATTCTGTCCGCATTTTTTTTAAATGCGAAAAAGAATAGCGCCAGCACTGCCGCAAACTTAATCCAGCGCCTGCTCGTACGGTAAAAACCTTTCGAAAGCCCGCAGATAAGCGCGATCAGTCCGATGAAGGCGAAAACGCCGATAACGATATATTTTAAATTGTCCGTAACGGCTTGCGGTATCCCCGCAAGTAAAGTATAATTCATCGTCCGCCTCCCCGCGCCTTGCGGCGCTTATCGTTCCGCCGGCGCTCGCCTCTTTTCGTTCGGCTGCATCGTATTTGCGACAAAATTATTTATTGAAATTATCTTTCAGAGAAACGATTTCCGAAAGCACAAGCTTTCCGTTTTCGTCCGTGCATTTTTTAAAGTATCCCACGCGCATAAGCTGAAACGCTTTGTCGTTTTCGCATTCGGCAAGATAGGGCTCGGCTTTGCCGCGACAAATCGTTTCGCTCTTTTCGTTCATGCGTTCCGAAAAATCCTGTCCGGCGTATTCGGCGTCTTTCAGTAGATACCCGTAGCGGCGGATTTCCGCGTCCGCGCCCGTTTTTCCGTCCACCCACTGTATGGTGCCTTTCACTTTGATGCCGCTCGTATCGTGCGAAGAACGGCTTTCGGGAATGTACGAACAATGCAGCTCGGTAACTTCTCCCGCTTCGTTTTTAATCGCTTCGTCGCAGTGAATGATATACGCGTTTTTCAACCGCACATACCCGTCCGGTTTCAGCCGCTGATATTTCGGCGGGGGAACCAACGCGAAATCGCTTCCGTCAATGTAGATTTCTTTCGAAAACGCTACTTTTCTCGTCCCCAGCTCTTCTTTCAGGGGGTGGCGGGGCGTATCCAGCATTTCTTCGCCTTCGTAGTTCGTCAACACCACTTTCAGCGGATTCAGAACCGCCATCGCGCGTTCGGCGTTCTCGTTCAGGTTATCGCGTATGCACGCTTCCAGATAGCCCGCTTCGCATACGGAATTCGCCTTTACGATGCCCGCTTTTTCGCAGAAATCCAGCAGCGCCTGCGGGGGAATTCCGCGGTTTCTCAGCCCGGCGATCGTCGGCATGCGCGGGTCGTCCCAGCCGTGCACGAAATGTTCTTCCACAAGCTTTTTCAGATATCGCTTGCTCATCACCGTGTTCGTGATGTTCAGCCGCGCGAATTCAATCTGCCGCGGCTTCGGGTTGAAGCCCAGCTGTATGCCCACCCAGTCGTATAAAGGGCGGTGATCTTCGAATTCAAGCGTGCACAGGGAGTGCGTTACGCCCTGCAGATAATCGCAGATGGGGTGCGCGTAGTCGTACATCGGGTAGATGCACCACTTGTCGCCCGTGCGGTGGTGCGCGCAGTGCAGAATACGGTAAATAACGGGGTCGCGCAGGTTCATGTTGGGCGAAGCCATGTCGATTTTCGCGCGCAGACATTTTTCTCCGTCCGCATATTTTCCGTCGCGCATTTCGCGGAACAGTTTCAGGTTTTCCTCCGCGGAACGCGTTTTATAGGGGCTTTCCTTTCCGGGCTCGGTCAGCGTGCCGCGGGTAGCGGAGATTTCTTCGGGCGAAAGGTCGTCCACAAAAGCCTTGCCCTCGGTAATCAGGCGTTCGGCATAGGCGTAAATGGTATCGAAAAAGTCGGAAGCGTACACTTCTTTCGCCCAGTCGTACCCCAGCCAGCGGATGTCTCGCTTGATTGCTTCCACGAATTCCGTTTTTTCTTTCGAAGGGTTGGTATCGTCGAAGAAGAGGTTGCACTTGCCGCCGTATTTTTTCGCCGTGCCGAAGTTCACCAGCATGCTTTTTACGTGCCCGATGTGCAAATAACCGTTGGGTTCGGGCGGAAAGCGCGTCTGAATTTCTTTCACTTTACCGCTTTCGATATCCTCGTTGATGATCTGTTCGATGAAGTTCGTAGGGTTCTGTAAAATTTCTGCCATAATTTTTCGCCTTTGCGTTTTAATTTTTCTTTTCTCCCGTCTATTTTCCCCGTACACAGTTATTATACCACTTTTCAAAGAAAAATGAAATAAGATTATACGATAAACGAAAAATTTTTTCTGTTTTTTTTCGGATTTTTACGGGTTTTTTAAAGGATTTTTCGCGAAATCGTTTTTTTCGGAATTTCCGCTTTTTTCCGTTCTCCTTCGTACCCCCGTTTTTTACGGAGCAAATTTTTATGTTCAAACCGAGCAAATGTTATTGACATCACGTGCGAAAAAGGGTATAATATACAAAAGCTTTGTGCAAAACAAAACGGAAAAAATCGTTAAAAATTCAGGAGATTACGGTGGTATGAGCGAAAAACGTGCGGTAACGATGGATAAGTTGGTGTCGCTTTGCAAAAACAGAGGGTTTATTTTTCCCGGCAGCGAAATTTACGGGGGACTTGCGAATTCGTGGGACTACGGTCCTTTGGGCGTAGAGCTGAAAAACAACGTAAAAAAGGCGTGGTGGAAAAAATTCGTGCAGGAAAATCCGTACAATACGGGCGTGGACTGCGCCATTTTAATGAATCCGCGCGTCTGGAAAGCTTCCGGGCATTTAAGCGGCTTTTCCGATCCGCTGATGGACTGCAAAAACTGCAAATCGCGCCACCGTGCCGATGATCTCGTGGAAAAATACGCCGAAAAGCATAAGCTGAATATTTCGGTGGAAAGCATGGATTCCGACGAATTGCAGGCGTTCGTATCGGAGCATAAAATTCCCTGCCCCGTCTGCGGCAAATCCGATTTCACGCCCATCCGCAAATTCAATCTGATGTTCAAAACGTTTCAGGGCGTTACGGAAGATACCACGAATACCATCTATCTCCGCCCGGAAACGGCGCAGGGCATTTTCGTGAACTTCGAAAACGTGCAGCGTTCCACGCGTATGCGCGTACCGTTCGGCATCGGTCAGGTAGGCAAATCTTTCCGCAACGAAATCACGCCCGGAAATTTCACCTTCCGCCTGCGCGAATTCGAACAGATGGAACTTGAATTTTTCTGCAAGCCCGGCACCGACCTCGAATGGTTCGGCTACTGGAAAGATTTCTGCAAAAACTGGCTGCTTTCCCTTGGCATGAACGAAAATCACCTGCACCTTCGCGATCATTCGCCCGAAGAATTGTGCTTCTATTCCAAGGCAACCACCGATTTCGAATACGATTTCGCGTTCGGCCGCGGCGAATTGTGGGGGATTGCGGACAGAACGGATTACGATCTTTCGCAGCATGCCAAAGAGAGCGGCAAACCGCTCGATTACACCGATCCCGTAACGAACGAAAGATACGTGCCGTACGTTATCGAACCGTCGCTGGGGGCAGACCGCGTCGTGCTGGCGTTTTTAACGGACGCTTACGACGAGGAAGTGGTGGATAAAGAAAAGAACGACGTCCGCGTGGTATTACACCTGCATCCCGCGCTTGCGCCGTACAAATGCGCCGTGTTGCCGCTGCAGAAAGGTCTGGCGGATAAAGCGGACGAAATCTACGCGAAAATGCGCAAAAAATTCTCCGCCACGTACGATCTCACGGGTTCCATCGGCAAGCGTTACCGCCGTCAGGACGAAATCGGCACGCCGTACTGCGTAACCGTAGATTTCCAGACGGCAGAGGACGGTACCGTAACCGTGCGCGACCGCGACACGATGGAACAAATCCGCGTATCGGTAGACGAAGCGATCGCCTATATCGAAGGCAAACTGGAATTTTAAACGATAAAACAAAACGAAATGATATATTAGAAAAAAAGATTTCCCGCACGTAAATCGTGCGGGAAATCTTTTTTGGTGAAACTAACGCCGTTAATTCCCGTCATGTTTCCCGGAAATCTCCGCAACGTCGGCGTTTGCGCAAGCCGCCGGGGAGGGGCTTTCTTCCAGCGCAAACAGCGCGGCGAATTTTTGAAACCGCGGCGGAAAATCGCACGTTTTATCCAAAAAACGTGAAAACCGACCGATCAGAGTGCCGTTAATCGGCGCCATAATCAGCGTTCCCCACCCGATGCCGACAAATTTTTTAAAGAAACAAAGCGACATAATCACGCTTGTCGCAAGCAGCGATAAATCCACGCCGGTTTTCAACGCGGAAAGCTTTACTTTATACCGCTCGGAAACGGCTTTCACGAAAAAGTCGTACACCTGCGGATACAGATAGCTTTTGAAAAACAGCGCCACGGAAAACGAAGTCAGAAGCACGCCTGAGATATACATCGCAACGCGGAGCGGCGTCGCCATGCTTCCGGGCGCGGTTACGGCGGGGTTGAAAAAGGGGATAAGCCGCCACAAATCCAGCGCCGCACCGTACACGAGGCAGGTGATAAACGAGGAAAGATACACAAGTTTAAAGCGCCGCAACACAAGGCAAAGCACGATAAACACCCCCGCCTGTATCGCGTATTCCGCCTGTCCGAAGCTGAAAACGCCCGTTTTCAGGCTTAACAGATACGCGGGCGCAACGATCATCGAAATACCGAAGTCCGCCGCGGAGAGAATCGCCACGGCAAGCGACAATAAAGCGATTGCCAGAAAGTAAGTGATTTCGCTTGAAATTTTAATTTTTTTCATCGGTACACCGTGCCGTCGGAAGGCTGAATTTTATAAATATAGTCGGCTTTTCTTGCTGCGGCTTTGTTTGCGGGGGCGGCGGCATAGCCTATCGCAATGCTTCCCACGCCCCGCAGATTGCCTTTCACGCCCCATTCGGCAAGTAATTTTTTGCCCGCTTCGCTTTCGAAAATTTCGCGTTCGCGGTGCACCCACACCGTTCCCAGCCCCAGCGAAGCGGCGGCAAGCATCATATTTTCCAGCACGCAGCTCGCGTCCTCAACGCCCGTAGTCGAATTTTTGTCCGTCAGCACCAGAATCACCGTCGGCGCGCCGTAATACGGGTCGCCGTCTTTTCCCATCACCGCGGCGTTCAGTTCCGCGATTTTTTTGCGGTATTCCGCCGCGCTCACCGCAATTATCACGGGGGACTGCTGCCCGCGCCCGGTCGGCGCGTACGTGCCCGCTTCCAGAACGGCGTCCAGCAGCTCCTGCGGCACGGCGTCGGGCTTGTATGCCCGCACGCTTCTGCGTTTTTTAATCGTTTCCAGCACTTCGTTCGTCATAAAAAAGACCTCCTTGAAAAAAAATCGCCGCACGCCCGCAAAAAGAGGGGCGTATGGCGAAAAGTGAGATGCACTCAGAAAAATCCATACCGATTTTGTATGATTATTATAGCACGCGCGCGCCGCGCCGTCAACGTTTTGAAAGGGGAAAAATCCGTTCGGAATAAAAAATTTTTTATTTTTTTTCTCTGTCCGAACGGCTCATCCATATCACAAGGTCGTCCGCCACGTTCGCGCCCAGCTTCTTCTGCAGCGAAATCGATTTGAAGTTGTCCGTAATAATGTGCGCGTAGGGGGTGCGTCCTTCGGCGCGGATTTCGTTGATCTGGTAGCTTTCCAGCTCCTCGGCATACCCGTGCCGCCGATACTTTGGAAAAATCAGCAGAAGCCCCATGCTGCCTTCGGGGTGCTGCCCGATATACCCCACAAAATTTCCCCGCGCGTTACCGTCCTTATCCGCGTCCGTCGCGTAAGCGCAGTTTATTTTTTTCGCCGCCACTAATTTTTTCAGCGATTCGGGCGACTCTCTGTCGTACGTTTCAATAATCGTTTGCAGCTGTTTTTCGCCCGCCTTTTCAAAGCGCAGCGCGCCTTTTAAAGGCAGCGGCGCGGGCGGCGTGTACGTTACCTGATAACATTCCGTAACGCGGTCGAACCCGAAAAAGGAACGGCAGAATTCCGCCTGCTTTTTGCCGTGGCAGACAAACGCGCTGTTTTTCACGCCCTCGTATTCTTCGGGGAACAGCAGAAGAATTTTCCGTGCCGCGGTTTCGTCCTTCGCCGCAAACACATACGTGCCGTTTTCGTAAAATCCGTCGTCGTCGCGGAAGAATACGCCGTCCTCGCGTGCGTAAATCATGCGGCACTTCCTCGTACGCAGCATGTCCGCCATATCCGCGTACAGCACGGGATTTTTCGCGATAAACGCCTCGGCTGCGTTCAGTAGCCTGCGCTCGTGCAAAGCCGCTTTCTGCGCCTCTTCTTTTTTGCGCTTTTTCGATAAGTACAAAGCCACGGCGGTCGCCGCCACAGCCGCAATGCTTCCGATGCAAAGCGCCGCTACGGCGCTGTTATGGTCAACCCCGTGCGTATCGCCCTGATCGCCTATTTTCACCCCGATGTCCTCGGCTTCCATGCCTTCCGGCTGTTCGAAAGGATGATCGAATTTTCCCGTTCCGGGCTGTTCGTCCGTCGCGCTTTCCGCCTCGGCGGCAGTGTTTTCCGCCGCCGCGTCTTTTTGTGCCAAAGCAATTCCCGCGGGCGCAGCCGCCAGAAAAACGGCAATATCCGCCGCAACGAAATTTTTTCGCAACATTCCCATAAAAATCACTTCCTTTACAGCAGGCGGAGAAGATCCGTCAGCTTTGTAATCGTATAATCCGGCGCCGCATTGCACGGTCGCTTCACGTCCGCATTACCCGCGCCGACCGCATTGCCGCCCGCGGAATATTTTCCGCAGGGGGCGAAAAGGCAGCAATCGATGCCCGCGCCGTTCGCGCCCGCCACGTCCGAAGCAAGCGAATCGCCCACAAACAGGCAATCTTCCTTTTTTGCGCCGAGCCCCGCAAGCAGCCGCTGAAAGAACTCCGCCGTCGGTTTGATGGCGCAAAGCGCTTCCGATACGAACAGATTGTCGAACAGCCCGCAAAGCGGCTTCGTCCGCCCGATCTGTATCGCCGTCAGCCCGTTGGTGGCAATCGAAACGGCGTAGCCGCGGCGTCTGAGCTCTGTCAGCGTTTCCGCGGCGCCGTCCATAAGGTTTCCGCCGGTTTCCAGCTCCTTTAAAAATTCGTCCCGCCACTTTTTCGCGTCCGCGCCCTGCACAGAAAAGCCCCGCGTCGAAAGATAACCGATGATTTCCGCAAAAACATGCTCCACGTGCGCGCGGTAAAGCGTGTGGTATTCCCGCTGAATGGCAGGGGAGTGCACGTCGTATAAGCCGGTTTCCGTCCATATCCGTTCGGATACGGCGTTGGAAAACGCAAGCAGTTCGTCGTCCGCCGCAACGTTGTGCCGCGCGAACAATCTCGAAAACGCGCCGCGCTCGTCGTCGCGGTAACGCAGCAGCGTATCGTCTGCGTCGAAAATTACGTGTCTGTACGCCCGTGCTCCGCCGCGTAAGGCTTTTTCCGAAACAACCGACATCGCGCTCACCAGTCCTGTTTTTTCAAAGAAGAATCTTTCACGTCGTCGTAATAATCGAAGTATTTCCGCTTGAATTCTTCTTTCGTCATCGGCTTTCCGTCCGTAAGTTCTCCGCCGTCGTTCATCCGCTCTAAAAGTTCTTTCAGCTCCTGCGGCGTAAAATCCGCCGCTTCAATTTCGCCTTCGTATTTCTGCATCAGTTTCAATAAATCCAGTTCCGACATTTTTTCACCTCAGACTTCCTCTTCGTAGGGCACCCCGTCGAAGTACTGCACGTCCTCCGGAATCATCCCGCAGGCAATCACGTCTTTTAAAAGCTTCACGCTCATTTTCTTGTGCGCGGCTTTCAGCGCGGCAAGCAGTTTTTTCCCTTCGGCGTCCTCGGCTACGGCGTTTTTCAGCTGCATGTATCCCGCGTCCCAGATGGGCGCCAGCTGGTTCACGTAACAGTATTCGTAAAACGCGCGCGCCTTTTTCATCACCGCCGCCGCGTCCGCGGAAAGCCTCCTTCCTTTCAGCCATACGAAAAAGAAAGATTCGCCTTCGCTTTTTTCCGCCGAACCGAGCGGCACGCCCCATTGTTCCACGTCCGCAATCGAAAAGGGGAAGAGGTTGTTGCGCACGCGGTAGCTGTTTCCTTTGTATTGTATGTTTTCAAACGAACAGCAGTTATCCGAATCGGCAAACGCGCTCCACACCGCGCAGTCCGTATAAAAACTCCTCGGCAGTTCTCCCTCCGGCGCGCGGAACTGGTCGCGGTTGTTCGACCAGGTAGGGGTTGCCAGCCTCCGCGCCGCGTGAATCGCCATCGACCGTTCGAAATTCGCTTTCACCACCGAATACGAACCCGCCGAAGCCTGCGGACCGGAAAATAAAGCCGTCTGGTTCAGGTGCTGAAAATCGTTGCCGCAGCACATCAGCGAACATAAAAACCCGTCCGCCACTCTGTCGCGCACGTCGGCGTTGCCCTCGCCGATGCCGAACGCGCCCGTAAACGGGGGAAATACCTGTGTGGTTTTCGGGCGTTTCACCCAGGAAGAAAGCGGCTTGAACGCGCCCGTTTCCACCTTTTTCACGCCCACCTTTTCCGCCTGCATGTTAAACACGTCCAGGCACAGCCGCTGTTTTTCTATCGGCTTTTCTTTCGCGAGGTTCCACACGATGAACGCCACGGGAAATTTTCCCTTGCTTCCCGCGAAGTTTTCGGAAGAAAATAAAAATCCGCGCTCCGCCGTGTATCTGAACGCCTGTTCGCGCAGTTTCTCGTCGTTCGGCGCGTTCAGGTATTTCAGCGTGGAAAACAAGCCGAGGTATGCCGGTTTGCCCGCAAATTCTTCGGAAATGCGGAATAAAAACTGCGAGAACAACTCTCTGCCCGTTTCGCCCAGCCCGCGGGCAAGCATTTCTTTTCTCACCGCCGTATCGGAAACGCCCGTTTTCGAAGTTTTTCCCTGCGTTAAAGAGGTAGTGTTGCTGGTAGCGAACGGCGGATTGATAAAAATCAGCCATTTCAGTTTCGGGTTTTCCAGATCTTTCCGTAAATTTTCGGGCATTTTCCACGGCTTTTCTTCTTCGGGCGCGCCGGCGGAAAGCTTTTCTTTCTCTTCGTTCCGTTCGTCTAAAGAAAGCAGGGCGGAACGCATCGGATTATCGCCGTAATCGGGGTTAAACGTGCTTTCGGCAAGCCTCTGTCTGCGCCGTTTTTCAAATAAGAGTTCCGCGTCGTCGTTTAAATAATCGTAGGTAAACACGGTGGAATAAGGGAATACGCGCCGGCAGTACATCGCGTCCTCTTCACCTATCGTGGAAATGTAGGTGTAGGGCAGTACCGCCGCGGGCAGAGTAAATTCAAGGTTGCCGCTGCCCGCCGCCATATCCCATACGCGGTATTCGCCGCTTTCCAGCCGACGCTTGCCTATCACCCGTTCGAGGTACCCGTACGCTTTCTGCGCAAATACGGGCGGCGTGTAAAATTCGCCCTGCATTCTGCGGCTTTCGTCCTCGCCGAGGCGGTCGATTTTTCTCCGCAGCGAAAACGCCGTGGTTTCGTCCTGTACGCGGTCGTACACGCTCCAGAAATAGTTGTATTCGTACACGGGCAGGCGGTGCGTTTCCTTTCCGCTTTCCAGCAGAAACTCCACGCGCCCGTTTTTGTTCGGCGCGCCGCCGCGCAGCGCGTCCGCCAGAAAGTATTCGGCAAGCTTCTTTTCGCCGCGCCTGCCGTCGAGGTAAAAGGAAAATAAGGAAGCCCAGTATTCGTACACCCGTTCGAAATTTTCTTCCGTAATCGGCTTTTTCTCTTTAGGAAACATCGAAAGCTGTTCCCCGCACGCGCCCGCCAGCGCCGCGCGGAACGCCTTTTCTTCGCCCGCTTTTCCGAGGGAATACACCCGCACGCGGCACAACTGCGGCGAAGAGAGCAAATCGCGCGTTAAAACGGGGCAGGGGGAAGCGGGTGTTCTGTCCCAGTCGTAGTCGTTGCCGGCGCGTTTTCCGCAGAACGCCGAAAAATCCTGCGTGGAAGCAAGAAAGGCTTCTTCGCGGCACACGCCGCAGATTCTTTCGGGCAGCATCCGCTCCGTTTCCTCGTAGCGGATTTTCCGCACCGTATACAGCGCCTGCGCCAGCATCGAAGAAAGGCGGGCGGCGGAAATTTTCTTTTCTTTACGGAATACGAAAAGCACGCCGCTGAACGTATCGCCTTTTACCTGCGCTTCGCCTATGCCCACGGCGTTGTAAAATTCCGCTTTCACGTTCTGTTCGCTTCTGGCGCTTTTCAGCGCGTCGCAAAGCGCGGTCCCTCTTTCCGTTTCTCCCGCGATTTTTACTGTCGTTTCGTTTTTCATCTGTGTGTTCCGCACGTTTCTGCCGCGCTCCTTCCGTCTTGGAAATATCCGTAGAATATTATACTACGTTTTACGGCAAAAAGCAAGCGCGTTATGCGCCGCGGCGGAAAATCGAAAGCAGAAATGGAAAAAAACGCCGCTTTTTTTCCCGCGTTGCTAAAAATTCCCTCTTCGGGCAAATTTTGTGTCTTGCAAACCGCGCCGTCGCATGTTACAATGCTTTTAAACCCAAAAAACGGAGGCAACACAAATGAAACGCATGAAAATCGCCGCGGCGCTGATTCTTGCCGCGTGCTTTACCGTTCTTCCCGCATATTCGCTTGCCGCGGCATACCGCGCCGAGCATAGTTCCGCCGCGCCGCCGCAGGGCGAAACGCAGCCGTCCGAATCCCCGGATACGCCCGATTCTCCCCCGGATAATCCCGCAGAATCGCCCGATACCCCGCAGCAACCGGAACCTCCGGGCGATACGCCGGAAGGACCTTCTTCCCCGGAACAGCCCGACGAGCCCGTCGCGCCGACGGAACCCGAAAAACCGCAGCCGCAACAGAATCTGCAACTGTACATAATCTGCACGGGCAGCGGCGTAAATCTCCGTTCGGGCGCGGGCAGCGGCTACAAAGCGGTGGCTTCGGCGGAAAAAGATACTTCGTATGCGGTGGCGGAAAAAACGGGAAACTGGTACTGCGTGTATTACCGCGGCAAAAAAGTATATCTTTCCGCAACGTACGCCAGAGAGTTCACGCTGGAAAAAAGCGATAACGCCGCCGTGGAACGGGTACTGGCAGAGGCGTATAAACTTCTCGGCACGCCGTACGTGTTCGGCGCGGTGCGCCTGCACGACGGCGCGGGCAATTTTCAGCGCGGCTTCACCGTAAACGCGTTCGATTGTTCTTCGCTCACGCAGTATGTGTTTTATCTCGGCGCGAATAAACTTCTCGGCACCACCACACGGTTGCAGGTAAAAGAGGGCAAAGCCGTAAAGAAAAGCGAGCTTTCCCGCGGCGACTGCATCTATTTCACCAACGCTTCGCGCTATTACAACACGGGCACGGAGCGCGTGGGGCATGTGGCGATTTATCTCGGCAACGATTATATCCTGCACACCTCGTCCGATTACGCCCGCATCGAAAAGCTTACCGCCGCGCGCAAAAAGTATTATATCGAAGCCCGCCGCTTCGTGTGAGAATTTTGCGGAATTATCTTTCGTAGCTTTCGGAAGTTTGTTTCTTTTTCACATTTTCCGCTCGTCTGTGCTTGACAAATTTTTCCTCGTATCGTATAATAAACGTAGCCTCGTCGGAAGCTTTCGTTTTCGGATAAAGCCGATGCCGCCGGGCGGCGGAAAGGGGCGGTAAAAATCGTCAGGGAGAAACAGAAACAACAATGAAAAGACAGTGGACGGAACAGGAAATCAACGAATGGTACGCAAAGCAGCCGTGGTTGCGTGGCACCAACTTTTTGCCTTCGGATTGCATCAACCGCCTCGATATGTGGCAGTCGTTCGGAAGAGAAGAGCATCTGAAAACGGCGGAAACGGAATTGAAACTCAGCGAAGAAACGGGGTTCAACACGGTGCGCCTGTGGTGCAATTTCGACGTGTATTATAAAGAACCGGAAGAGTTCATGCAAACGCTGGAAAGCTATATTTCGCTTTGCGCGAAGTATCATCACAGCGTAATGCTTGTGCTTGCGTACGAAGAAGATTTGCCTTACGGCGACAAGTTTGTGGCGAAAGAACTCGGCGCGCAGAAAGAATATTACAACCATTTCAACCGCGATTACGAACTGCAGGATAAGCTGACGGCGGAACACGCGTACAAACATTATACGGAATATCCGGAAATCAAGCCGATTTATATGGAAATGGTGGAACGCGTTGTGAAAAAGTACCGCGCCGACAACCGGATTCTGGCTTGGAACGTGGAAAACGAACCGGGCATCACCATCGGCAGCCGCGCGGTAAAACTGCAGGAAGAGCTGTTCGCGCTTGTACGCTCGCTCGATCCCGTGCAGCCGCTGGCGGCGGACGTATGGATCGGCATCAATGAAGACGGCACGTTCATAACGGAAGCGGAAGCGAAAGCTTACGAACTTTCCGATTTTATCTCGTTCCATTCCTATTCGAAGTACGAAAAATTTTTAACGGGCATTTACACGCTGAAAAAGTATTTCAGACGCCCGATTATCGTAACGGAGTGGCTCAATCGCTGCAACCATAACACCGTGCAGGAAATTTACCCGCTGATGCTTATCGAAAACGTGGGTTGCTATTGCTGGGGCTTCGTGCAGGGGAAAACGTACACCACCGAACCGTGGGAAGCTCTCTGGAAACAGGCGGAAAGCAATCCGGACGTAGATTTCGATTTCACGAAATGGCAGCACGAGTTATACCGCAAAAACCTGCACCCATACGATCCCCGCGAGATCAACACCATCAGGCACTGCAACGCCCTCGCTGATAAAAAGTAAATTATCGCATTCTTGCTTTCCCCGAAGGGGAAAGTGTCTGCGTTAGCAGACGATAGAGGATAAGTTTTAATTTTTCCTTATGTTGCGGCTTCCCCTCTTGCCTGCATAAAATTTTGCTTACAAAATTTTCTTCGGCAAAAAGGGCAATCCTTGCCTTCGTCAAGGCTTCCCCTTGGGGGGGGAAGCTCCTTGCGAAGCAAGGTGATGAGGGGCGCAACTTGTTTTCTATACACCCAAATTCAAACAAAGGGGCGCAACTTGTTTTCTATACGCCCAAATTTCAAACAATTCTTCCGTTGAACTATCGCTAAGAATTTTCAATCCGTAGCGGTAGTTTTTCTGTTCCCGAAAAATTTAAATTCAGCAAAAATTTGTAAAATCGGTTGCAATTTTCGGCGATAGGTGCTATAATAAAAATTGCCAAACAGATTTTACGAATTAAAGGAGTACGAAAACAAAACTAAACATTTTATAAATATATCGCAGTACGCAAGCAATATAGCCCGCTTTTTGGATTTTGGTAAAAATGCAAATTCCATTATGTGGGTGTGTTGCTGTTTATACTGCGCGTACTTTCGTAAAATTTGTTTGGCGACAATCGGGGTTTGCACTTTTCGTGCGGTAACTTCGGTTGCCGCATTTTTTATTTTCGGGGGGTGCACCGGTATGGGGGGATAAAAAGGGTAAATATCGGCAAAAGAGAAAAATATGTAGGGGAGATAAAAATAAACATGTTAAGGCAATACAGCAATAAAAAAATTTATAAGAATCTGAACATAGCAAGAAGATTGGCTATTATCAATTTAGCCCTTTTTATATTTGTGTTGTTTTGGGACGTTATTGGGCTATTTGTATGGGGGATAACGCCAAGTTGGGGGAATTTGCCTGTATTTAATCATGATGGATTATTTTACAATGATGGATTGCTTTACCTTATAATGTCGCTGCTGATAATTGTTTTCGCGCAGATACTTTTTCCGATAGCTATTGAATCATTTTTAAAAAAGGACAATCGAACGGAAGCAAAAGACAATAACGATGTGCATAACATTAAAAGAATAATTTCGATAACGTTTTTTCCTTGTTATTATCATCTTTTTAAGTTTTTTATCCATGTGTGCTGGACGGGTTGGAATGCTGTTTATGTTTTAAGTGGTTGGTTGGGGTATACGCTGGGCAGTTGTTTATTGATATATATAGCCGACATATTTTTAGGAAAGACTTGTACTCTGATTAGGGAAGAATGGAAATCTGCTCCGCCGAAATTTATACTTGAAGAAAAGGAAGCAAAGGCGGCACGAGAAAAGGAAATCGAACGCGAAAAACAAGAGTTGATAGAACGCGACAACAATAAAATGTATGAAAATTTAATTCAGCAATGCGGCGTGCGGTTTTTTATCAAATATTATGAACAAATCGAAAGGTTGCCTTTGCGCGACGTACTGATTACCGAAGATTATCCGTATTTTGAAAAAGAAGAGCGATTGCAGGCGGCGCGGGAAATAATCGATAAAAATTTACAGGTTTTAGCTTTCGAAAATATTTTGCAATCGTATAGCGCAATGCTTGATAGCGCAGAAATCGAAAAAGCCAAAGCGATTTTGCAGTACTTAAAGAATAAAAATTAAAACGGAGCGAAATATGAATCATTATTATTCATTCGAACACGGCGAAGAATTAACGGCGATTGGTGCTTCTTGGTTTGTTTCTTACAGTTGGTTCAGATATGTAGACAGAACGCATTTAAATTGGAAAAAAGTAAAATCTTACCCGAGCCGCATTTCTATGTATATTCGCACAAAAGAATATCACAAGTTTTATTTAGAGCAAATTGTAAAAATGAGCGAAAAACTTTCAACTAATAAAATAGGGCTGACAAAAAATGAAGTGATTTCTATGGCAAAAGAACTGTTAAACAAATATTTTCAGTAAACAAATTTAAGTGAGCAAAAAAAATCGCCCGGAAGATTGCTTTTCCGCAATTTTCCGGGCGAAAAATTTATTTTAGCTTTATATAAGGCTTCCCCTCTTGCCTGAAAAAAAATTCAGCGAACTTCATTTTTTTTCGGCAAAAAGGGTAATCCTTGCCTTCGTCAAGGCTTCCCCTCTTGCCTGAAAAAAAATTCAGCGAACTTCATTTT
>ENA-ORIC01002267-ORIC01002267.1-human-gut-metagenome-genome-assembly--contig:-NODE-2267-length-16032-cov-4.269821_pt1 | contig 16032 bp, 10 predicted proteins | sample MGYA00243023_ERZ508732 | MGnify/ENA primary metagenome ERZ508732 (study PRJEB26277, sample SAMN04329767) | human gut metagenome | biome: human-associated habitat | host: Homo sapiens | place: USA...
CAAGACGACACCCGACAGAGCTCCAATGGTCTCTAAACACGAACACCTCCGACTTACGTTATCACTGAATTGCAGACCAATCTTGATTTGAGAAATAGCATTCTTCCTGGAAATAATCCGGATGGTTTGGATTCCTATTGCCGTAAATTTCTGCTTGTACTTTCTTTGCCGGTTAGCTCTGCCGTGAGATGCAGGGTTTTATGCCGGAAGACCATTGGAGCGGGAACGAGGATCCGGTTAGGTTTTCCGAACGCCCGACCGGTGGTGTCTGAGCGAAGCGAGTTCCGCCGGTCAGTGAAGGAAAACCTTACCGGACCGGTCCAGGCGAACCGGTCTGACGGTATAAAACCCGAAATCGGAATAGATAGAAAAAAATAAACCTACTTTTAAAGTAGTTAAATAGGTTTCAACGGTTACAAAAGTTTTAAAAGTCAAGTCTAACCGTTGAAACCATGGTAACTTATGTAATCGCTGTAACTAAAAAAGTTTTATTCATCCAGTTTATTTTCTTGCTTGCTGAAGCTTCGAAGCAAGATTAGTCCGGAAGTTTTCGGGCCTGTAGCTTATCCGGACATTCTTGCAGTAAGGTGGCGATTGTTTTCTGAAATACCGGATGGACAAAATCCGGTAAGATTTCTGCCAGAGGAGTCAGTACAAAATTGCGTTCCTGCATACGGGGATGAGGAAGTATTAAATCCGGCGTATTCAGAATGACAGAATCATAAAATAACAGGTCGATATCGATCGGACGGGAAGAATAGCGGGGTCCGCCGGCAAGTCTGATCCGTCCTAAGCGTTTTTCTGTTTCGAGACAACGTTGTAAAAAATCGAAGGCCGATAACCGGGTTTGAAAAACAACGACCTGGTTGAGAAAGTTTTCATCACATTCGAAGCCCCAGGGGGCTGTTTCGTAAAACGACGAAGCCATTACCCATTGCTCTGTCGATGACAATATTCGAATGGCTTCTGTTATAAGCTGGCGTTTATTGCCGGAATTGCTTCCCAGTATGGTGACTACCTGCATCTTTTACCCGTTCTTTTTGTAATATTGCCGGTTATTGTTGCCTTTATTATTGTTGTTATTGTTATTCTTCTGGTAGTTTTTGTTCATCGGCTTATTGGAACTGGGCTTGCTCTTTTTCTGTAGCAGATCTTTCGGATTGGAAAGAGTCATACCCTCCGGTAAGATAACGGTACAGCCGCATAAGGTGTTGATGTCGTTATAGATTTGTTCGTCTTCGACGCTATCTTTATTCCAGGTGAGGAATGATTTCTTCATGTGGTTGGCGGTCAGAACGATCAGTGCTCTTTTTTGTTCCGGATCTTCCAGCTCTTTGATTTTGTCGATGAGTTTTTCAACTAATTTGCCGTAGTGCTTGTATTTGATGTGATTCGAACTGTAAGGCAGTCTTTCCGGTTTCTCCTGTAGTTTGGAGAGAGAAGGGAGAGGATAGGGAGTATCTATATCCAATTTAAATTCAGACATGATGGCCAGATGATCCCAAAGTTTATGCCGGAAATCGGGAACGTCCCGTAAGTGAGGATAAAGATTTCCCATCACGTCGATTACTGTCTTTGCGGCTCTGGTTCTTTCTTCCCGGTCTTCAATGGTCAATAGGTAATCTACCATTTTTTGTATGTTACGTCCATATTCAGGAAGTAATAATTTTTTCTTTTGGGTATTATATTCCATAAAAATACTATGTGTTTCTTAATCGCAGTACGTTGTTTTTACCAGATATAAAGAAAATATTTATTTATTTGCAGACTTTAACCGGATTTCTCCGGGGTGAAGGCTATCCGAAAATCGTTATTCTGTAAAATAGCGATTTCAAGGTATCTCTTTCAGATTATGAGGCAAATATACGCTTTTTAGTGTTCTGACGGAAGTTTTTAGTCTGCTTGAATGTATAATTTTGCAAATTTTAACAAAAGAGTCCGGCTTCCCCCTTCACGGAAGACCACTTTTGCCTTTTTTTGTACGCCTAAACCTTCCAGGTTGATCACTTTTCCGGCTCCGAAGGTAGGATGAAAAATGATCATACCGGGAACGACCTGATTGGAGTCGATCGGTTTGAGTTTCGATCGGTCGATGGCCGGAATATCTATTGTTGCGGGTTTATTCAAAGTGATCGCCGGCTTATGTAAACCGGACATAGCTGTCGTAGTTTTTAATTTGAAACCTGAGGGTTCTTCCCGCATCGCGATATATCCTTCGAGGAATTCCTGATCGATCTCACCGATAAAACGGGAAGGCCGGGAGGATACCACTTGGCCGTTTTTGTAACGGGAAGTGGCGAACGACATGAAAGCCCGTTTTTCTGCCCGGGTGAGAGCGACATAGAAAAGCCGCCGTTCTTCTTCCAGGGCGGCAGGAGTGGTCACACATTGCTGGGCCGGGAAAAGTTCTTCTTCCAGACCGGTGATAAAGACATTGCTGAATTCCAGTCCTTTCGATGCATGGATGGTCATGAGGGTCACTTTGTTTTGATCCCCTTCTTTATCTCCGTCCTGATCTGTCAACAACGCTACTCCTTCGAGGAAGGCCGGTAATTTATCGTCTTTCCCCTCTTTATAAGCGGTTTCACTGAAATCTTTGATACCGTTCAGGAGCTCCTGGATATTTTCTTTCCGGGATACGCCCTCCGGTGTTTCGTCATTGGAAAGGTCGTCGATGATACCGGAAGAACGGGCGATGATAACAGCTGCGTCATACGCATTTTCATTCGCTATCTGTTCCCGGAAACGTTCGATCAGACTACCGAATTTCTGTAATTTGGAAAGGGTACCGCTGTTGAAAGCGCCGGCCACCTTATCGAGGTTACAGAGTACGGTCCACAGGCTGACATGATATTTTCCGGCGATTTCCCGGATTTTGTCTACGGTCGAATCTCCGATTCCCCGACGGGGATAGTTGATGATCCGTTTGAAAGCTTCTTCATCGTTCTGATTCACGGTCAACCGGAAATAAGCCAGCAAATCCTTGATTTCTTTCCGTTGGTAGAAAGATTGGCCGCCGTAAATTTTATAAGGAATATTCCGTTTACGGAGGGCTTCTTCTAAGATACGCGACTGGGCATTCGTACGGTAGAGAATAGCAAAATCGCTGTATTCCTGCTGCTCGTAATTGGCTAGCCGGAAGATTTCATTCGTGACCTGGAAACCTTCTTCCTTATCGGATAAGGCCCGCAATACCTTGATCTTTTCACCTTCTTCGTTTTGAGAAAAGGTCTTTTTGGGAATTTGTTCTTTGTTCTTACTGATCACACAATTCGCTGCATCTACGATCGTGGTCGTCGACCGGTAATTTTGCTCCAGTTTGTATAGCTTGTATTCCGGATAATCGTTTTTAAAATTAAGGATGTTCTCGATCCGGGCTCCCCGGAAAGAATAAATACTTTGTGCATCATCCCCGACTACACAGATGTTATGATGCCGGTCCGAAAGTTTTTTTACGATCAGGTATTGGGCGTAATTGGTATCCTGATATTCGTCGACCAGGATATAATTGAATTTCTGTTGATATTTGGCCAGAATGTCCGGGAAATCACGGAACAGGATATTGGTTTGCAACAAAAGATCGTCGAAATCCATGGTATCCGATTGTTTGCAACGCTGCTGGTATTGTTTGTAGATTTCTCCCAATAACGGGCGTTTGCTGGCTGTATCTTCGGATAAAATGCGGGAAGATTGGGCATAACTCTGAGCGACGATCAGGTTGTTTTTTGCCATCGAAATCCGTCCGAGGATCGTGCTCGGTTTGTAAATCTTATCGTCCAGTTTCATGTCTTTGACGATGGCCTTGATCATATTTTTAGAATCCTGGGTATCGTAGATGGTATAGCTCGATGTATAGCCTAATTTCTCGGCTTCGAATCGCAGGATTTTTGAAAAAATCGAGTGGAAAGTTCCCATCCACAGGTTGGCAGCGATTTCCTGGCCCACTAACTCTGCGATTCGTTTTAGCACTTCACGGGCAGCTTTATTGGTAAAGGTCAGGGCCAGAATTTTATAGGCCGGCACTCCCTGACTGAGCAATTGGGCTATCCGGTAGGTCAATACACGTGTTTTGCCTGAACCGGCACCTGCAATGACCAATGAAGGACCTTCTGTGTTGATGACCGCCTCCTGCTGACTGCTGTTTAATTCATTGATAAAATCCACCCTGAATAAATTTTTGATCGACGATAATGATTGATTATTTCCCGTAGCAAAATTAAAAATTAATCTCCAGCCTCACAAAATACCGGGGATTTTTAGTAATATTGCAAGGATAATCGTAAAAGTGTGTGGACATGTAAGTGTTGTAAAACTCTTCTGTATGTTATGGTTGAGAAATAAATGTTGATCGTATGCGGTATGTATTGTTGCTGTTTTTCGTATTCCTGGCCGGACTTGGATTTTCCCAGCGGATTCAGATAGAAGGGGTGGAAGTGAACTATTCTTCTGATTATCCGGACGGACCGCTGTATGTTATCCGTCGGACTCAGGCTGAAGCTGCTCCGGAAGGTCAGGTGAGTTTTGTGCCGGGAGGAGATCGTTGGGAATTCGGCTGGACTTACGAGGGTTCCCCTCAGGCCGTTGCTCCGTATGAGGATTCTACCCGCTTGGCCGTCCCTTTGCTGGGGAACGGACTCTATACTTTTACTGCCCGAAAGGACGGGGTGAATACGGTTCAGGAACGGTTTTATGTGTTTTATGATTTTATGGATTTTAAAATTACTTTGACCGATGTACTGGATTGTGAATATATTACGATTCATATCGATTATCTTTATATTCCCGATTTTGCCGGTTTCCCCGGTGGAGAGAATGTGGATTACTGGGTCGATTGGGATGGCAAAGAACGGCAATTGTCTTCTATGAATGACTATCGGTATGAAGATTTAAGTCAGTCTGTTGCCGGATGTGCCGAAGATGTGTCTTGCCGCATTAGGATCAAGGATCGTTTCGGATTCGTATGGGAAAGTAACGAAGTGACTTACGAATCGATGATCCCGGAGGCTGTCCCTGAACTGACTCTGGGAAATACGGTGGATGTGGTCGGGGAAGTCGGCGATGAAATGGGACAGGCACCTTTAGAAGTAGAATTCGATGCTTCCGGTTCTAAAAATGCTTCTTCTTATGAATGGTATTTGTATAAAGATACGACCGATTTGGTCGGAATGGTCTTATCGCCCGAGGATAGCCTGATTGGAAATCAGATCCGGACACAGGAAGATTTTGTTTATACTTACGAGCATTCCGGGCGGTATAAGGTAATGCTCGTAGCCATTCATGGAAAAGGAAATTTTTGCCGGGATACTTCGGATATACAATATGTAAATGTCGTCGAATCTTTGCTGGATGTTCCGAATGTATTTACACCCAATGGAGACGGTAAAAATGATATTTTTAAAGTGAAAGCCTTGTCTCTGGAATCTTTCCAAGGGGTGATTCTGAACCGTTGGGGACGTAAGATCTACGAATGGAACGACCCTTCGGAAGGCTGGGACGGACGTATCGGAGGAAAATATGCGAGCCCGGGAACCTATTTTTATGTGATTACTGCCAAAGGAAGAGAGAAGGTGAACCCTCCGAAATATGTTAAAAAAGGAGCTTTGTTGTTAGTCCGTTAAGGGAAATATTTTCTTTCAACTAAATTTTTAGTTGAAAAGTTTGTTTTATCGTTGAAATCTTTCTTTATTTGTGATGGAATATCAAAACTATCGAAATGAAGGTATATTTCATCCTTGGAATCCTGTTTTGTAGTATAGGAAGTTATGCTCAGGACATAGGTCGGCAAATTTTAGAAAGAGAGTTGGACCGGAATCATTACGATGAGGTTTTAAGAGGTGTCGATTCTTTATACCGGATAGAAGGTAAATCTTCCGATTTGCTTTTTTATGAAGGCAAAGCCAATGAAGGGATGTTGCGTTATAAGGCGGCTTACCGCTGTTATTCGGAGTGGTTGGAGCGGGATTCTTCCGATCGGGATGCCCGGCTTGCTTTGGCGCGGGTAGCAGCCTTGGCGGGGCGGACGATGAAAGCGGTCGATATCTATGAACAATTGGCCGGAGAAGATTCTCTGGATTTTTTTGTCAATTATCAGCTGGCCCGTTTGTATCAGCAGATAGGTAAAACTGTTCGGGCGATCGGAATCTATGATCGTTTATATCAGACAGACACGACAAATGTCACTTTATTGAAACGGATCGAAGATTGTTACAACCGGATAGGCTGGAGTATGAATGCCGTAGATCATTATTTACGTGCTTTCTGTTTGGACCCGGAAGATGGAGAGACTGTCGTGAAGGCTGTCAATCTGATGATGGCGAATACAGTTCTGTTCCCTGATTTTATCGGACAGTCCGGGCCGCTTGTCGATACCGCTTTGATTTACTCTCCCCGGCTGAATGCTTTGAAACAACTCCGCGGCATCTTGTATTATTTATCCCGGCGTTATTTCGATTGTGAAACTACGTTTGAGGAACTGATTGCACAGGGTGATTCTACACGGGTGAATTTTAAATATCTGGGGTTGGCTCTTTTCCATATGAATCGTTTTAAGGAAGCTGTCGTTCCTTTGGCTATAGCCGATTCTTTATTTCAGGATGATTGGGGCAACCGTTTGGATCCCGAGTTGTCGATGCGGTATGGGGAGACGCTGGGCAAATGCAGGGAAACCGAAAAAGCGATGAAGGTGCTCGGTGAGATTGAACGACAGATGATGCCCGATACTTTGATGTTGTACCGCCTGGCATTCCTGAGAGGAAATGCTTGTGAAGAGGTGGATAAACGGGAACAAGCGGTGTGTCATTATTGGAGAGCCTATAAGTTAAAGGAAGACAACAAAAATATAATCTATACGCTGATGAGCTTTCACTGTGGTTTATGGACGGTCGAAGGCAGGCGTCGGCAAGCTTCGGAAGAAGAGGTGAGCAAATCTTTGTTTTTCCATGTCTTATTTCTACAAAAGATGAAAGCCCTTTCGTCCGGTGAACGGCATTACTTCAACGGTCTTTCCGGGGATATCCTCCGAAAAGAATTGGATGAACTGTTTTTCCGGCAGGAGGCCACCCTGGTCGTGGTCGATCCGGACGGTAAAAAATATACTTATTCTGCCGATGAAATGCGCGAATTGATTAAACCTTGAATACGGTAAAAGTTAAAATTCGAAGTAGCCGGGATTTTTATAACTTTATTTGCGGTATTGCAGATAAAGTTATTTTTATATTTGTGCATCGAGTAAATACTGCAGTTGGATGGATACTAATTTTAATACTTGTTTCAGGACATATTATCAGACTATGTGTCATTTTGCATATGGTTATCTGAAAGATTCTTTGAAGGCAGAGGATGTGGTACAACTTGTTTTTGTCAAAATCATTGATAATAGCGAGTTATTGGGAGCGAGTGAAGAATTGGTCAAGAACTACCTGTACAAAGCGGTCCGTAATGCTTGCCTGAATGAAATAAAACTCGGAGAAATCCACCAAACTATTCTTAGCCGGATACAACAGGATAAATTGAATGAAGATAACCTGATTTTTCATATCATCCGTTCGGAAATTTATCAGGAGATCATGAAAGCGGTCAAAGAGTTACCCCCTAGATGCCAGCATGTCTTTGAACTCGCTTTTATTGACCAGAAAACTAATGAAGAGATTGCTGAAGAACTGCACTTGAGTGTGAATACGGTCAGAGTTCAAAAAAATAAAGCCAAACAATTACTCCAACTCAAATTGAAAGATTTGTATCCGCTGGTCCTGTTTTTCCTGAACTCCCTGTTAAAAAACTGAGTTCCGATAATTCCGGGAATTTTCTGGCTTTCAGTCTTTAAAAATCATAAACGGAAAATTGCATCGATTTGTAAACTTCACGAGCTGATTATACCTAGAGTTAATCTTGTTTATATTCGTCTTCGGGGCTTGTGTTCGGGGACCGGGTTGCTTCGACTGACCTTATCACTTCATGGTAAGCTGATCGTGACCTGAAAACCCTAAATCCCAACAAAAAGAGAATTTTCAAATCTACATCCCATGAGTTGGCTTAAAAATCAAAACTCTACAGAAAACTATTCCGATAAAATAATCCGACTACCTGTAGTCCGATCGGATAATTAGGTATTTCATTCTATAAAACTTTCCTCATCTTTCCTTTAGTTAGTAGTACTAACGGAAGATGTTGGGTTTTGTGCCGGAAGACCATTGGAGCAGGAACGAGTGTCCGGTTAAGTTTTCCGAATGCCCGACCGGGTCTGACGACACAAAAACCGGAATCGGAATAGAAAGATAAAAAATTGAACCTAGGTTTACCTGTATCGGTGTCATTTCATTCCTAAACGGTGTATACCTTTCAGGTTCCTGATGTCGGATTTTTATCAGAAACAAAGTTCCGCCAATCGGTATTGCAGGTGTACTAATCACGACTCTCCGGTACATCGTTGCTGTTTGGGTTTATACGGGCGTGTGATAAATAAATATAAATTTAATATTTATTAACTAGTCGTTTCGGGTGAGTTGTTTGTATTAATATTAAAAATCACTTAAAAGATGAAAAATCCATATCTGATTGCCAGACAACTGCTGGCTTTTTTAAAAGACGAGTTGCAGGAGGGCGAGCGGGAAGAAGTAGCCCGGATGATAGCCGGGGAGAGAGAGTTGACCGGGCTGGTGGAAGAATTGAAGGATAAGGAGAAAATCCGTCGGGAACTGGAAAGAATCGCTTCTTTCGATACGGAGAAAGCGCTGAGAAAGATTACACGGCAAAACGGGATGCTGGTGGGAAGAAGACTATACCGGGGCTGGAAAATAGCAGCCGGTATAGTCATTTTGATCGGTGTTTCGGCTACCTGTTGGTTGTGGTCGGGCCGTTTGCAGAAGGACAAAGAGTATATGGCTGCGGAACAATCTTTGGGAACGGGAGTGGTCACCTGGAAAAATTCTTCGGGTGAAGTGTATGCCTTGGATACTTTATCGGCAACCGTGAAGAATAATCAGGAAAAAATATTGGTGACCAATAGTGACGGCCTGCTGAAGATACAGGATGCCGGCGACCGGAAAAGTCCGGCAGCTGTCGGGCAGAACGTTATTCAGGTACCTTGCGGAGGTACTTATATCATTCAATTGGAAGACGATACCCGGGTTTATCTGAATTCCGGGAGTACGATAGAGTTCCCTTCGAAGTTCAGCGCTGGCGAAAGACGGGTGAAATTGCAGGGAGAAGCCTATTTTGAAGTAACTCAGGAGCAAGGGCGGCCTTTTTACGTAGAATCGGAATTACTGACTGTGAAAGTGCTGGGAACGGTGTTCGACGTGAAAGTATATGAAGAGGACACCCGGGTTTATACGACTTTAGTATCGGGCAGCGTGGAAGTGACGGACCGGCAGGGAGAGAAAAGGAAGATTGTGCCCGGTGAACAGTTCAGCCTGGACACGAAGACCGGCCAATCAACCGTCACTACGGTCGACGTGGAGATCGCTACAGCCTGGAAAGAGGGTATTTTCTATTTCAAGGACGAACCCCTGGAGGAGATCATGAAAATCCTGGCCCGTTGGTATAACCTGGATATCTTCTATGCTGGCGAACAGATGAAACAAACCGTGTACAGCGGGAAAATGAAGATGTATGTTTCGGTGGAGGATATCCTGCGTAAGTTTGAAAAATCAGGTGATTTGCATTTCGAATTAAAAGGAAAGGCTTTGACCGTTTATGGAAAATAAAGAAACGGGATCTGATCCATCCCGTCCCCGATAGCAATCGTGGTGAAACGATTGTGTTTTTGTTTAATTTAAACTATACAAATTTATGAAAGAAAATTGGATTTTATGGCCTCTGGGCAGGCAAAAGTATGTCAAACGATGTTTTTTAGGTATGCGGCTGACTATGTATTTATTGTTGCTCGGTACGCTTCATCTGGCAGCAAACACTTATTCGCAGAATTCCGGTGTCTCTCTGAATATGCACAATGTATCCCTGAGAGAGGTGGTGGAAAAATTGCAAAAAGTGACCGATTACACGTTTCTGTACAAGAATGATCTTTTGAAAACAGGAGATCGTTTGGATGTGAATGTAAAAGACCGGGAGATCCGGGAAGTCCTCGACGAGATTCTGTCTCCCCGCGGACTGGCTTTTGAAATCGACGATAAAGTGATCGTTATCCGTCAGCAAAATTCCGCTCAGCAACAGGTTGAAGAAATCCGGATACAAGGAAAGGTGGTGGATGAAAAACGGATTTCCTTGCCGGGAGTTACGGTATTGGTCAAAGGGACCGATTTAGGAGTAACTACGGATGAGCAGGGAAAGTTCCAGCTCCGGCTCCCGAAAAGTAGTCAGGAGGTCGTGTTGGTGTTCTCTTTTGTCGGTATGAAAAAGAAGGAGGTGAGCTGGAAGGGAGAAGCTGAATTGAAGGTGGTCATGACTGTCGAAGCCGCCGAGATGGAGGAGGTGGTGGTAACCGGTATTTTCGAACGGAAAAAAGAAAGCTTTACAGGCAGTGCCAGTACATTTAAAGGCGAACAACTGAAAATGGTCAGTAACCAGAATATTTTGTCGGGATTACGTTCCCTCGATCCTGCTTTTGCCATTATCGAGAATAATCAATATGGATCCGATCCGAATCGTCTGCCGGATATCGAAATCCGGGGAAAGAGCAGTATTGTGGGGTTTAAGGAGACTTTCGGTGAAGATCCTAATCAACCTTTATTTATATTGGACGGATTCGAGACTACCTTGCAAACCGTTATGGATTTGAGTATGGACCGGGTGGCTTCTCTGACAATATTGAAAGATGCCGCTTCTACCGCTATCTATGGGGCAAAAGCGGCTAATGGTGTCATTGTCATCGAAACAAAAACCCCGGAAAAAGGAAAATTGCGGTTGAGTTACAACGGTAATTTCGATGTCACGATGGCCGACTTGTCGGATTATAACCTGATGAATGCCAGAGAGAAACTCGAATTTGAAAAATTAGCCCGGAAAAATGAATATTCTAATTCTATTACAGCCGAGAAAGATAAAGAATACCGTTATGCTTGGATAGAGGCGGAAATAGAACGGGGTGTAGATACCTATTGGTTGTCGGAGCCGCTAAGGGTAGGATTTAACCACCGGCACAACTTGTATGCCGAAGGAGGGGATGGACAAATGCGATACGGCCTTGGCTTGAGCTATAATAATACCCAGGGAGTGATGAAAGGGTCCGGTAAAGAAATTGTCAGCGGGAATATCGATCTGTTGTACCGGGTAAAGAACCTGATTTTTTCGAATAAATTTTCTATGGACTACCGGACAAATGAAAATCCTGCTGTTCTTTTCTCCGAGTATGCGGCAGCCAATCCTTATTATCGCAAAAGAAATGAAAACGGTGAAGTTGAAAAATGGCTGGAAAATACCCGGTATTCACCGACTGCAGGGTATGAAAACATAGGAGAATCACCTGTTGGAAATCCTTTGTATAATGCTACTTTGAATAATTTTAACCGGGAAAAAAGTACCCTGTTCCGGAATAATTTTATTATAGAATGGAGTATTTATAACAATCTGAAACTGCGGGGCAGAATCGGTATCACCAAATCGAATTCCGAATCGGAGATTTTTTTGTCCCCGGAACATACGCAGTTTGAAGAGACGGACAAATTGGAGAAAGGATCTTACCAGAATACACACATGGATGATTTTTCATACGAGTCGGATTTTACCGTCCGCTATGGTTGTTTATTAAAGGAAGTACATCAGCTGAATGTGGTGGGAGGAACCTATATTTATGCCCAGGAAGGTAACCGAAAAGGTTTCAGTGCTGTCGGTTTCCCGGAGGGAAATTACGTTACCCCCTCTTTTGCCAATGCTTATACGCCTAATTCTAAACCTACTTATGTGGGCTCGATACGGAGGTCTGCCAGTTTTTATCTCAATGGGGGATATGCCTACAATAACCGTTATCTGCTGGATTTTAACATCCGTTCCGACGGCTCTTCCGTGTTCGGTAGCAATAAACGCTATACGACAACCTGGGCGGTCGGTCTGGCTTGGAATCTCTACAATGAGAAATTTATGGCCGGGGCTTCACAGCTGATCGATATGCTTCGTTTCAGGGCCTCGATCGGAAATCCCGGGAATCAGAATTTCGGTTCTTTCCAGACCTTTACTACCTATCGGTTTGATAATTGGCTGATGAATGGTTTCGGGACCGGTGTGATTATCGAAGGATATGGAAATCCCGATTTGAAATGGCAAAAGACCCTGGATAAAAATATCGGAATGGATCTTTCTATGTTCGGTAACCGTTTCCATGTCACGCTCGATTTGTATCATAAAAATACCGACCCTCTATTGGCTGTGATCGGAATTCCTTCTTCTGTCGGGACTTCCCAGATGCTGACCAATATCGGCCGGCAAGTGGAAAAAGGGATTAACGGAACAATCAAATATTCTCCTCTCTACCGTCCGGAAGAACGGAAGAATTATACGATCAGTGTTAATTTCAGGACGAGTAAAGCCGAATATGCCCATATAGGGAATAAACTGGATCAGTTCAATACTGAAAATAAATCGACCAATAGTACCAGTCTGTCGCGGTATTACGATGGAGGTAGTCCGACAGCTTTGTGGTCGGTGCGTTCGGCAGGAATCGATCCGTCGAGTGGGAAAGAAGTGTTTGTGAAGAAAGATGGAACCTATACTTTTCAATACGACTACGACGAAGAAGTGGTTGTAGGCAATTCGCGTCCTAAAATTGAGGGAGTCATCGGAAACACTTTGTATTATAAAGGATTCTCATGCAGCCTGCAATTGCGTTATAGCCTGGGAGGCGATGTATTTAACAATGCTTTGTATAGTAAGGTGGAAAACATCTCTTCCGAGGGGCTGAAGAGCAACCAGGACAAACGGGCGTTATCACAACGTTGGGTAAATCCCGGGGACATTGCTAAATATAAAGACATTTCCCTGACCGAATATACCCCCATATCTTCCCGTTTTGTACAAAAAAATAATTACCTCTCTATCGAATCGGTACGCCTGGGGTATGAGTTCGGACCGGAATTGGTCCGGCGGATCGGGATGTCACAGTTGTCGCTGAATGCCTATATGAACGATATTGCCCGTTTCTCGTCGATAAAAAGTGAAAGGGGAATCGACTATCCTTTTGCCCGTACTTTATCGGTTTCGATTTCGGCAACTTTTTAATCGGATTGTTGTGTAACTAATTGAAAATAAAGTCATGAAGTATAAAAATATAATCATTTCCCTGGCCTTGATCTTCGCTTTTGGATGTTATTCATGTGATAATTGGCTGGATGTGAAACCGGACGATAAAGTCTCGGAAGAAGAAGTTTTTAGTAGTATCGAAGGTTTCCGGAATGCTTTGAATGCAATTTATATCGAAATGAATGCAGCAGATCTCTATGGCAAAAGCCTGGGATCGGAACTGGTCGAGGTGATGGGACAACGTTACAATGTAAATACCGAATGGACGGAAATGACTTCGGTGATGGAGTTCAGATACAAAAGCAGTTCGGTTATCCGTCGTTTTGAGGGGGTCTGGACTTCCGCTTATGCCTTGATCAGTAATATCAATCATATCCTGAAGAATTGTGAAGAACGGCGGGAAGTGCTGGTAGGCGACAATTACAACCTGATCAAGGGAGAGGCTCTGGCCTTGCGGGCTTATTTGCATTTTGACCTGTTCCGTTTGTTCGGCCCGGTATACAGTAGCGATACTACTGCGGTTTCCCTTCCTTTTTATCCTGAATTTTCATTTACGGCGAATGAGTTATTACCGGGGCACGAGTTTTTACAGTTGGTTATCGCCGATCTGGAGACCGCCGGTAAATTGCTGGAAGTGGATCCGATCATACAGAAAGGGCCGTCCTGGAGTGAAGATATGTATGATCAGAACCGGAATCGGGTGTCACGTATGAATTATTATGCCGTTCAATTGTTACGGGCCAGGGTGGAGTTGTATGCCGGGCATAAAAAACAGGCCTTGGCTGCCGCTGTGAAGGTGATCGGGGTACAGGAAGATTACTTTCCCTTTACTCCGGCATCAGATGTTTCGGCAGGTACGGATAATCCGGACCGTTTGTTTTCTTCTGAATTGGTATTTGCCTTGGAAAATCCACAACGGGCGACGATTTACAATTCACTGTTTAACCCTGAAAACGTAAAGTTGGAAAATCTGTTGCTGGTGCGGCAAAACAAACTGGACGCTCTTTTTACCGAGGACCGGGATTATCGTTATAAAGCCTGGTTCCCCCAGGAAAAAACGGTCGGAGGAGTTGCTTGCCGGGTATTTCATAAATTAGCGGATGTGGCTAATGTAGATCTGAAATTTAATATACTACTCCCGATGCTGAGGGTGAGCGAAGCTTATTACATTGCTGCCGAATGTGAGGAAAATCCGGCAGAGGGGCTGAAGTACCTGAACTCGGTTTTGAATAACCGGGGCTTGGAAAGTGAAAAGAAAGAAGAATTGCTGCAAGATTATTTAACCCTCGAATACCGGCGTGAATTTTTTGGGGAAGGACAACTCTTCTTTTATTACAAACGCTTGAATGAAGAACGGATTCCCGATGCCGTTTCAGACTGGGAAAATGAGGTGAGGATGACGAAAACCGAATATGTGGTCCCGCTTCCTGAAAGTGAAATAAAATACAGGGACATGACTAACCAAGATAAAGCACAATGATTATGAAGACAATGAATAAAATATATAGCTTGAGCCTGGTAATTTGCTTACTGTTTTGTACAAGCTGTGAGAAAGAAATGATCACTTACAGCGGGGATAGTGCGGTTTATTTTCCGATCGTATCCCAGACGATGGGAACTATCGACTTTTCTTTTGCCGAATACCATAGCGATACTTTGTCGGTTGTTTATCATTTTGATATCAAGACGCTTGGGGAAGTAAAGGAGTATGACCGGACGGTGGCTTTCGAAGCCGTAGAAAATGATACTTTGCCTGCCCGGGCAGGTGTCGATTATGAGGTGTTGACTCCCCGGCCGGTTATCCCCAAAGGAGAAGTATCGACATCGGTGAGTGTCCGTTTTTTCAGGACCCGAGAACTATTGGAACAGTCTAAAGTGATCGAATTCCGGTTATCGGAAAATGAAGATTTTGATTTACGGATACCCTTATATTACGATGTAAGCTATACCAGTCTGATTTTTGTATTGAGCGAAAAGATTTATGAACCCTGGTGGTGGAGGAGCTATGGGAAAGACCGTTTCGGCAGGTGGACGAAGACGAAAGGGAATTTGATTTGTGATAAACTCAATATTCCGCGGGCAGATTGGAACGATATGTCCGGGAAGGTCGACGAGGCTTTTCTGACTTTTGCTTGTATCTGGATGTACGATTATCTCGAAAAGGAGAAAAAAGCCGGGCGTCCCGTATATGACGAACCGCTGAAAGAAGGTGAAGAATCGCCTTTGATGGAAATGGGACCTATGGCTAATCCTCAGTAATGAATGATTAAACAGAAAATTATGAAAACAGTATATAGATTTTTATTGGTTGCTCTCCTGGCTATGGCTGCCACTTCGTGTTTGTACGAAGACAAAGGAAATTATGATTATCATGCGATTAATGATATTACGATCGGGGGGATTGCTTCCGGTCAGGAATATCCTGTCGTGAGTTTTGTCGATACATTGCGGATAAAACCTCAGATTACTTGTGCTCAGTCTACGGATGAGAGTACGTTGGAATACCAGTGGAGCGTTTTGATTACAGAAGGAGAACAGTATGAACGGGTGATCGGTAAGGAAAAAAATCTGGAATGGCCGGCCGATTTAAAAGCCGGGAAATATACCGGCCTGTTTAAGGTATATGATAAAATCTCCGGTTTAAGTTGGATACAATCGTTTAAAATAGTAGCTACGACGGTTACTTCCGAAGGGTATCTGGTTTTATGCAGGCAGGAAAATCGCCCCCGGATGGACATTATTCATACGGTCGATCAAGACCGTGAACTGGTGGGAAGAGATATTTTTGACGGAGGCAGTCTGGTGGGTGAACCGATCGGATTCGATTATACCAGTGGGTTGTGG
>ENA-ORIC01002279-ORIC01002279.1-human-gut-metagenome-genome-assembly--contig:-NODE-2279-length-15934-cov-4.095289_pt1 | contig 15934 bp, 10 predicted proteins | sample MGYA00243023_ERZ508732 | MGnify/ENA primary metagenome ERZ508732 (study PRJEB26277, sample SAMN04329767) | human gut metagenome | biome: human-associated habitat | host: Homo sapiens | place: USA...
GAGGATGCACACTGCGGCGTATAAGGTAGATGTCGCAAGCGACCGCCGCAGGCGCGAGAATGTGCCAAGGCACATTCTTTGTTATGCGAGTAGCGAGAAACTCGCAAAGCGTGTTTCTCGTAGTTGTGTCAAGTATTCGTAAGAAGCTACCGGCAGACTTAGCATGAATTCACAAACAGCTATTAGCAGTAAATTTTGTATAAAAAAGAAAAGTGGTATAAAATAGACAAAGAGTGTTAAAATCTAAGAGAAAGTAATGAAAGAGAAGTTTTATAAAGGGCAGTCTACTGACATAGAAGAAAATATGTGATGAATGAAAACAGGATTGTGAGGAAGGGAGCTGTAAGAGAAATGAACAGGTATTGGTTGCATGCGGCATCAGGAGAACTTTCTTTAGCAAGGGATAATGGGAAAAATATAGAAAAGGAATCAGAACCGCAGATAATACTATTAAATATGGAAGAATTTCAGCAATTAGAAGGAAATTATCCGCATCGAAAGAATCTGATTAGCAGCATGCGTTTTATCCGCTATAGCAAAGTAGAGGCATTTCATGAATGTGTACAGGGGATTATACATGTACCAAAACAGGGAAGTAAAAAGGAAAAAGAGTTTTCCTTTGGCTTTTATCTCTTTGAAAATAAACTATTTTTAATAGAAGAAGATGAGGAATTACAGGAAATATTGGCAAAGGTCAAAAATGATATGTTTGATGGCTGCACACTTCATATGGTGTTGCTCTTTATTTGTAATGCATTAATTGACAATGATATTCTTTATCTGCAAAAGATAGAGGAAAATTTGGAGAAGGTAGAGGATGTTGTAATTAAGAGGATACCGGAGCATTTTAATGAAGTAATTATGCGTTATCGGAAGCAGCTTTCAGAGAGCCGGGCATATTATGAACAGTTGATGAATATGGGAGATTTCATGCAGATGTATATGAACCGGGAGTCTTTAGTAGAAGAGGAACAGGGCTGGGAACGCTATATGAATCGTGTGGAACGGCTGCATAATTACGTAGAGACAATCCGCGAGTATTTACAGCAAATCCGTGAAATGTATCAGACGCAGATTGATATTCACCAGAACCGGATTATGAGTATTCTGACCATTGTAACAACTCTCTTTTTGCCATTGACACTAATTACAGGCTGGTATGGAATGAATTTTCCGGGAATGCCGGAATTTCAATGGAAATATGGTTATCTGGCAGTAATCGGAGTGTCCGTTCTTCTTATTATTATAGAGATAGTATATTTCAAGAAAAAGCGGATCTGGATATCTTCGAAAGACGTAATGTAATGAGTGCAAGCGAGTCAACATACTTGCATGATTGAAAATCGGCGAAATTAATGAGTGATACAATCACGTTATAATACACAAAATGTCCACTTATATGGAACACCGCTGAATGTACGGAAAAAAGTGCAATAGTAAGTATTATGTAAATGTTATGTGTAGAAAGAAGTTTAGGAATAATGATGGAATTTGGAGCTTTTTTGAAGACTTTTGAAGGAATGCGAGGCTTATTACCTTATTTTTTGACACAAAAATTTGTGAAAAACGATAAAAAATATTGACTGAGTAAAAAAAAACTTGTAAATGTGACTAAAGTACCATAAAAAACGACAAAATGTGACAGGCAAACTAATTTTGGTAAGACCAAAACGGAGAAAAACAGAAAAATTTATTGTGTAAAATGCTCATAAAATTCATATACTAAGATGGTAAGCGAAAATTGACAAAAAAAAGAAATGGTGTCATAATGCTCAAGAATCAAAAGTAAATCAGGTTATTTTTTTGAGGATGGTGAAAAAAATGAATGAAAAGAAAATCAAATTAGCTGGCACAGAAGAGGTTAGAGACTTTGTACGTGAGGCAGGAAAATGTGATTTTGACATTGATATTTCATACAATAGAGTAATAATTGACGCAAAGTCTTTTCTTGGAGTATTAAGTCTTGATCTGAATCGAGAGCTTACTGTTAAGTATGGCGGACATGATATGAACTTTGAGAATGTATTAAGCAAGTATGCAACTGCTTAAATGATGGCACAGGTTTTCTGGCAGCCAGAAAATACAGGTTCATAAGGTAAGAAGAAATACCGGGTAGCGGACAATTTGGATATTGTCTTTTCTATCTGGTATTTTTTTGTTATTATGAAATGAGAATACGTTTCAATTCCTTCGAAGTCTGCTAGAAAAATGAGATTTTTCAAAAATTGATAAATAGAAAAAATAGTGAATAGCATAAATAGAAATAAGTATAAGATGGGATGAAATGAGGTGACAGCGGAATGGAACGTGAGCAGATAAGAATATCGGTACGAAATCTGGTGGAGTTTATCTTGCGTTCCGGAGACATTGATAACCGTAGAGCCAGTCTTGATACGATGGAAGCCATGCAGGCGGGCAGCAGACTCCATCGGAAGATTCAAAAGAAGATGGGAAGCACTTACCATGCCGAGGTTCCTTTAAACATTATTATTGAGGAAGAAAATTATGAGCTTGGAATCTGGGGACGGGCAGACGGCATTATAATAGAAGAAAAAGTTACCATTGATGAGATAAAAGGCGTATATTTAAGCCTTGACTTATTGGAAGAACCCGTAAAGGTACATCTGGCACAGGCAAAGTGCTATGCGTACATATATGGAATCCAGAATGATTTACAGAAAATCAATGTTCAGATGACATATGGAAATCTCGATACCGGAGATTTAAAATATTTTTCTTATGAATATAGCATGCAGCAGCTGCAGGAATGGTTTTCAGATTTGATTTTAAAATATAAGAAATGGGCGGATTTTCAGTATGAGTGGCGGAAGAAACGGCAGGCATCTATTAAAGAACTGGCATTTCCGTTTCCGTACCGGGAGGGACAGAAAGAGTTGGCTGCCGGGGTTTACCGTACAATAGCCAGAAAAAAGAATCTGTTTATTCAGGCACCCACCGGAGTAGGCAAGACCATTTCTACATTATATCCGGCAATCAAAGCGGTGGGAGAAGGATTAGGTGATAAGATTTTTTACTTAACTGCCAAGACTGTTACCGCAAATGTGGCAAAAGAGACCCTTGGCATTTTATGTGAAAAGGGTTATCGGGCAAAGAGTGTGCAGATTACAGCGAAAGAAAAATTATGCCCTTGTGAGGAAGTGGACTGTAATCCCGTAAGCTGCCCTTATGCAAAGGGGCATTTTGACCGGGTAAATGATGCGGTTTACGATTTATTACAGAAAGAAAATAATATGACAAGAGAAGTTTTGCTGGCACATGCAAAAGAATATCAGGTCTGCCCGTTTGAAATGTGTCTGGACACGGCAACCTGGGCGGATAATATTATCTGCGATTATAATTATGTCTTTGACCCGAATGTGTATCTAAAGCGTTTTTTCGCAGATGGCATCAAGGGTGATTATATCTTTCTGGTGGATGAGGCACACAATCTTGTGGAACGTGGACGGGAGATGTATAGTGCCGCCCTTGTCAAAGAGGATATTCTTGCGGTGCGGAAAATTATGAAGCCAAGAAGCTCTGCCATTGAGAAAGAACTGGGTAAATGCAATAAGCTGATGTTGGAATATAAGAGAGAATGCGAAACTTATCAGATTTACGAAAGCATTCCGAATCTCATTTTCTCCTGTATGCGTCTTGCAGCAAAAATCGAAGAATATATGCAGAAGAATCCGGAGTTCCCGGGGCGGGATGTGGTTCTTGATTTCTATTTTGAATTGCGCAATTTCTTGAATATCTATGAGCGTGTGGACGAGCATTATGTAATTTACGGGCAGCATGATGAAGAGGGCAGATTTGTCATAAAGCTTTTTTGCGTGGATCCGTCCTTTAATCTGCAGGAGTGTCTGGATAAGGGAAATGCTACGATTTTCTTCTCGGCAACGCTGCTGCCGGTTCAGTATTATAAGGAGCTTTTGACGAATAAAACGGATAATTATGCAGTTTATGCCAGGACAACATTTTCTCAGGATAAGAGACTTTTGTTAATCGGAAATGATGTCAGCAGTAAATATACCAGAAGAACACCGGAAGAATACGGAAGGATTGCAGATTATATTTATCGTACAATAAAGAAGAAAAAGGGCAATTATATGGTGTTTTTCCCATCCTATCTTTTCCTGAAAAAAGTGCATGAGGCATTTGAACTGCGGATGGATGAAACAATTACCTGCATCTGTCAGGAATCCGGCATGCGGGAAGAGGAAAGAGAAGCTTTTTTAGAAGCATTTCAGGGAGAAAAAGAGGAGTCACTGGTGGCATTTTGTGTCATGGGCGGAATCTTTGGAGAAGGAATTGACTTAAAGAGGGAGCAGTTGATTGGCGCAATTATCGTAGGAACCGGTCTGCCGCAGATTAGCAATGAGCGGGAAATTTTAAAAGAGTATTATGATAAGAAAGAGGGCATGGGATTCGACTATGCCTATCGGTATCCGGGGATGAATAAGGTACTTCAGGCAGCGGGACGTGTTATCCGGACTGCAGAAGATGTGGGAATTATCGAGCTTTTGGATGAACGCTTTCTGCAGAATGATTATCAGCGGCTGTTCCCAAGAGAGTGGGAACAGCGGAGCGTGTGCCAGCTATCTAATTTGGAAGAAAAGCTGGTTGCCTTCTGGGAGGAAAAGCATTTATAATGTCGGCAGTAGATTTAAGAATTCTTCTGTGGAAGTAAGAATCGGCAGATTCGGATTTACGGAGACAGCAAGCTGTCTTCGTGGAAGAGGTTCTAAAGTTTTTAAGATAAACAAATCCTTAGATTCATGTTTCAAGCAATAGTCCGGAATGCAGGCGATACCAAGACCGATACGGGCAAGGTCAATCAGAAGGTCATTACTGCTCAGTTCAATTTCCGGAATCAGCTCCAACTGATGGGAGAGGAAGAGATTGTGCATGAATTCACTGGTGGTACTCTTGTTATCAAGCATCAGCAGAGGATATTTTGTTAAATCCCGGAAACTTAATTCCTGTTGTTTTAAATTAAAGTAGGATGGATTCGCAATAAATACATCCGTAAAATCCAGTACCATTTTGCGGATGTAGGATTGATTTAATTGTACATTCGGGCAGTTAGTAACGGCAATATCGACTTTTCCCTGCTCTAAGAGGTCAACGCAGCCAAGAGAGGTTGCATTGGTAACCTTGATGGGAACGCTGGGAAATTTTTTATGAAATTCTTTTAAATAAGGTACTAAAAAATAGCGGCAGATAGTATCGCTGGCAGCAATATGAAGCTGCCCCAACCCAAGAGTATTGGATTCTAAGAGCTGGTTTTCCCCGCGGGCGATGAGATTCATGGCAGGCTCAATGTGTTTTAACAGAACCTGTCCTGCCGGAGTAAGCTGGACTTTCTTGGTGCTCCGGATAAAAAGCGGCTGCTCCAATTTCTTTTCTAAGGTCTTGATGGACTGGCTTACTGCAGACTGGGAAATGTAAAGCTGCTTGCTGGCTTCCGAGAAGCTTAAGGAAGTAGCAACGTGGTAGAATACTTTATATAATTCGTAATTAATATCCATAATGGCTCCTTTATCATATCAGAATGCATATCTTACATATTTTCCTTTATTATAAGTGACGCTTATAACTGTGTCAACATTAGTAACTCTTATAAATAAAATTAAATATATTAATTGTTCTTATTCATAATGCCGTGCTATAATGAGCATAAGAAAGTAAACATTCAGGAGGTAGAAGATGAGTAAGGTAAGAAGAGTGTATGTAGAGAAAAAAGACGCTTACGCAGTACGCGCCAAAGAGTTACATGCAGAGATTAAGAGTTATCTTGGAATCAGCGCAGTAGATAAGGTACGTGTCCTGATTCGTTATGATATTGAAAACATTTCCGATGATGTATATAAAAGAGCAGTTCAGACTGTATTTTCAGAGCCGCCGGTAGATGATGTCTATGAGGAGAATTTTGAAATGGGGGATGGAAAAGTATTTTCCGTTGAATTCCTTCCGGGACAGTTCGACCAGAGAGCAGATTCTGCAGAGCAGTGTGTGAAGCTTTTAAAAGAGGATGAAGAGCCGGTTATCCGTACCGCAACAACGTATGTTATTTACGGAGATATCAACGCTGAACAGTTAGAGGCAATCAAGCATCACTGCATCAACCCGGTAGATTCCAGAGAGACCGGCATGGAGAAGCCTGAGACTTTGGTAACAGAGTTCCCGGAGCCTGCAGATGTTAAGATTATGACCGGATTTAAGAATATGCCGGAGCAGGAATTAAAAGCACTCTATGATTCCCTTGGACTGGCTATGACATTCAAGGATTTCTTACATATTCAGAACTATTTCCATGGAGAAGAAGATAGAGACCCATCCATGACAGAGATTCGTGTACTGGATACTTACTGGTCAGACCATTGCCGTCATACCACATTTTCTACCGAGCTGAAAAATGTTGCATTTGAAGATGGTTTCTACAAAGAGCCAATGGAAAAGACATATGAGGATTATCTTGATACACATAAGAAAATGTATGCAGGAAGAGATGACAAATTTGTCTGCTTAATGGACATTGCATTAATGGCAATGAAGCGTCTGAAAAAAGAAGGAAAATTACAGGATCAGGAAGAGTCCGATGAGATTAATGCCTGCTCTATCGTAGTGCCTGTTGAAGTAGATGGCAAGACAGAAGAATGGCTTGTAAACTTTAAAAATGAGACCCACAACCACCCAACCGAAATCGAGCCGTTTGGTGGAGCTGCAACCTGTCTTGGTGGAGCAATCCGTGACCCGTTGTCAGGACGTACCTATGTATATCAGGCAATGCGTGTAACCGGAGCTGCTGACCCTACCGTATCTGTAAAAGATACCATGGAAGGAAAGCTTCCTCAGAAGAAACTGGTTCGCGGCGCAGCACAGGGATACAGTTCCTATGGTAACCAGATTGGACTTGCTACCGGATATGTCAAAGAAGTATATCATCCGGATTATGTTGCTAAGAGAATGGAAATCGGAGCCGTTATGGGAGCAGCACCTCGTCGTGCCGTTCAGAGACTGACTTCTGATCCGGGAGATATTATTATCCTCTTAGGCGGACGTACCGGACGTGATGGCTGTGGTGGAGCAACCGGTTCCTCCAAAGCACACAATACAGAATCCATTGATACCTGTGGAGCAGAGGTTCAGAAAGGTAACCCACCTACCGAGCGTAAGATTCAGAGACTTTTCCGCAGAGAAGAAGTTGCCCACATTATTAAGAAATGTAATGACTTTGGTGCCGGCGGAGTGTCCGTAGCAATCGGAGAGCTTGCAGACGGATTACAGGTTGATTTGGATAAAGTACCTAAGAAATATGCCGGACTGGACGGAACAGAACTTGCTATTTCCGAGTCTCAGGAGCGTATGGCAGTTGTTGTTGCACCGGAAGATGCACAGCAGTTCTTAGATTATGCGAAAGAAGAAAACTTAGAGGCTGTGAAAGTTGCCGTTGTAACCGAAGAGCCAAGATTAGTATTATCCTGGAGAGGAAAAGAAATTGTAAATCTTTCCAGAGCATTCTTAGACACCAACGGAGCACATCAGGAGACTGATGTAAAGGTAGAGCTTCCGGTAAAAGAAGAGAATTATTTAAATAAAATCAGCACAAAGGCTGTAGAAGAAGCAGTTGCAGCAGGCGATATGAAAGCTGCATGGTTAAATGAATTAAAAGACCTTAATGTATGTTCCCAGAAGGGTCTCGTAGAAATGTTTGACGGTTCCATCGGAGCAGGCAGTGTATACATGCCATATGGTGGAAAATATCAGTTGACCGAGACACAGAGTATGGTTGCAAAGCTTCCGGTTATGAATGGAAAATGTGATACCGTAACCATGATGAGTTACGGATTTGATCCATATTTATCTTCCTGGAGCCCATACCACGGAGCAGCTTATGCAGTATTAGAGTCTGTTTCCCGTATCGTAACAGCCGGTGGTGATTTCCACAAGATTCGTTTCACATTCCAGGAATACTTCCGCAGAATGTCAGAGGAGCCAAGTCGTTGGAGCCAGCCTTTCGCAGCATTGCTTGGTGCTTACAATGCACAGATTGGTTTCGGACTTCCATCCATCGGTGGAAAGGACTCCATGTCCGGTTCCTTCAATGAAATCGATGTACCGCCAACACTGGTATCCTTTGCAGTTGATGTAGCAAAAGAAAAAGATGTTATCACACCGGAGCTTAAGAAAGAAAATGATAAGCTGATGTTATTTACCATCGAAAAAGATGCTTATGATATGCCGGATTACGCACAGGTTATGAAGCTTTATGATGCAATTCATGAAATGACTGAGACAGGCGTTATCGTAGCAGCTTATGCATTAGACGGAAAAGGTCTTGCAGCAGCAGTCAGCAAGATGGCATTTGGTAATAAACTTGGCGTTACTGTAAATGCAGATGTAACAAAAGAAACATTATTTGCACCGGGCTTTGGAAATATCGTAGCAGAAGTTCCGGAAAATAAAGTTGCAAAAGCACAGGAAATCCTTGCAGCAGCAGGTCTTGCAGCAAACGGAGCTGTTGTGGGTGCAGTAAATGACAGCAAGAACTTTATCTATGGTGATATGAGCATTTCCATGGATGAAGCAATCGAAGCATGGGGACAGACTTTAGAGAAAGTATTCCCAACCAGAGCAACCACCGGAACAGAAGAAGTGAAGAGCGGACTTTACGATACCAAAGACATTTATGTCTGCAAGCACAAAGTTGCTCGCCCGCATGTATTTATTCCGGTATTCCCGGGAACCAACTGCGAGTACGACAGTGCGAAAGCATTTGAAAATGCAGGTGCAGATGTAACCGTAAAGGTATTTAAGAACTTAAATGCAGAAGACATCCGTGATTCTGTTGATGTATTTGTAAAAGCAATTGATGAAGCACAGATTATCATGTTCCCAGGCGGATTCTCCGCAGGAGATGAACCGGAAGGCTCAGCAAAATTCTTTGCAACAGCATTCCGTAATGAGAAGATGAAAGAAGCTGTAAACAAGCTTTTAAATGAGCGTGACGGTCTTGCACTTGGTATCTGTAACGGATTCCAGGCACTGATTAAATTAGGTCTGGTTCCTTACGGCAAGATTACACACCAGAGATCGGATTCACCGACTCTGACCTACAATACCATCGGACGTCATATTTCCAAGATGGTATATACCAAGGTAGTAACCAACAAGTCCCCATGGTTAGCACAGGCTGAGCTTGGCGGCGTATACTGCAACCCGGCATCTCATGGAGAAGGACGTTTCGTTGCTCCGAAGGAGTGGTTAGACAAGCTCTTTGAGAATGGTCAGGTAGCAACCCAGTATGTAAACGAAGCCGGTGTTCCAACCATGGACGAAGAGTGGAACGTAAACGGTTCTTACATGGCAATCGAAGGTATCACCAGTCCGGACGGACGTGTCCTTGGTAAGATGGCACACGCAGAGCGTCGTGGAGAGTCTGTTGCAGTCAACATTTACGGCGAGCAGGATATGAAGCTGTTCGAAAGTGGAGTAGCATACTTTAAATAAAATAGTAAAATAAAAACCGAGCGGTTCTGTTAAAAGCAGAACCGCTCGATTGCGTATGCAACACCATCTTCTTCATTAGAAAGAGAAATGAAATCAGCCGAATCTTTTAAGAGCTGTTGCGCATTTCCCATGGCAACGCCAATGCCGGCAGCTTTGACGATATCGAGATCATTTTCGCTGTCACCTACCGCCATGGTATCTTCCATGGAAATGTGGAGGTAATCACAGAGGAATTTAAGACCCTTGGATTTGGCAATGCCGCATCTGGTAACTTCTAAGTTATGAAAACCGCCGGACACATAAGTGACTTCCGGGAAGGTGTCTAAGATTTCTTTTGTTTTTTCTCTTGTGGTATAGCTTCCATCTGCATCCGGTGCAAAGTTTAAAGTCAGTTTTGAAACACAAAGTTTATGTTCTTCGATATAAGCAGCTAAGTCAGTAATCGTCTTCCGTGTGGTCTGGATATATTTTTTTAAGGAATCCGGAATATCTAATAGGTTGGTAAGCTCGCTGGTGGAAAACTGGGTATAGCCGTCACCATTGATAAAGGCATCGATATGAAGAGACTGCGTATAGAGCTTGCGTAACAGCCGGACACTTAAATCGGTATCCATGCTTTCATCTAAGAGCAGTTCCTTTTCCGGGACGCGGTATACCGCAGAACCGTTGGCAGTAATGGCATATTGGATGCCAAGCTCCTTCATTTCATCCACAGGAAGACCGATATAAGGCCGGCCGGTGGAGATAATAACGGTAATCCCGTTTTCTACGGCTTTTCGAATCATTTCTTTATTATAAGAGGTAATGACACCGTCTTTATTATAGAGGGTGCCATCGATGTCTAAGGCAATTAGCTTTACTGAATTCATCAAGTGTACTCCTTTGTATTTGAAAATATCATTGTCAATGAATAACAGTGTAGCACAGAAAATGAAAAAAGCAAATCACCGGATTAAATTTATATTTTTAAGTTGCAGGAAAAGGAGCTTACATATATAATTAGTAGGAATTCAAATGTAAGATAAACTGGAGCATACTATGAATATAAAGGAATATATCAAAGAACAAAGACTGATAACCGATGGTGCCATGGGCACTTATTATGAGGAAAAATACAGCGAAGATACCGTGATTGCAGAAAAGGAGAATCTTAAGAATCCGGAGCAGATTAAGGAGATTCATTTAGAATATCTGCGTGCGGGAGCAAGGCTGATCCGCACCAATACATTTGCAGCAAATACCATGTTTCTTGCAGATATGCAGGAAGTAAAAGAGACAGTCCGGGCGGGCTATGAGATTGCAAAGGAAGCAGTAACCGCATTTCAGGCAGAAAATGGAAAAGAGATTCCGGTATTTATCGGAGCAGATTTAGGACCGATTTATGATCTTGACCATCAGGACTATGACAATGTGTTACAGGAGTACAAAGAAATTTGTGACACCTTCCTTTCCTGTGGCGCAGACTGTTTTGTATTTGAAACACAGAGTGACTTTACCTATATTGGGCCGGTGACGGCATATATCAAAGAAAAATCAGACGCATTTATTCTGGTGCAGTTTGCGTTTGACAAAAGTGGATACACCCGCTCCGGTCTTTCCATGCAGCGTGTGGCAGTAGAAGCTTCCGAGATGGAAAATGTGGATGCCTATGGATTTAACTGTGAACTGGACAGTACCCACATGTATCAGTTTATGAAGAACCTGAAGTTCTCCAGTGACAAATTCGTATCAGCACTTCCAAATGCAGGATACCCATATACTTTGCGAGGAAAGACAATTTATTCCAATAATGCATCCTATTATGCAGAAAAAATGAAGGATATTGCAGCCCTTGGCACAGATATTTTAGGTGGCTGCTGTGGAACCACACCGGAATATATTGCTTTGCTTTCTGGCGAGTTACAGGATGTGCCGAAGGCAGCAAAGAAAATTGAAAATGTAGTAACGCAGGAGGTTACAAGAACTCCATCTATTTTTGAAGAGAAGCTTTCCCGTGGGGAGAAGGCTTATATTGTAGAATTGGACCCGCCATTTTCCGAGGATGCATCCAAGGTTATGAAAGGAGCAGAAGATTTAAGAAAATGTAATGTGGATCTGATTACCCTTTCCGATTCCCCAATGGCGCGGGCGAGAATGGATGCCGGACAGCTGGCAGTGAAAATCCAGCAGAAGACCGGTGTGGCAGTAATGCCACATATCAGCTGCCGTGACCGCAATGTGATTGCGTTGCGTGCAGGTCTTTTAGGCATGCATATGAATGATGTCCGCCATTTCCTGATTGTGACCGGAGACCCGGTTTCAAGGGCAGACCGCGAAAGAGTGACTTCTGTTTTTGATTTCAATTCCATCAAACTGATGCAGTATGTTAAGGAAATGAATTTAGAAGTTTTTGCACAGGAGCCGGTTTATTATGGTGGTGCACTGAATTATCATGGCGCCAATCCGGATGCGATTATTGAACGGATGAAGCGTAAAGCGGAAGCAGGATGCGGTTATTTCCTGACACAGCCGGTATATACCGAGGAAGATGTGGAAAGACTGACTTATATCAAAGAACACATTGACACCAAAATCATGTGCGGTATTATGCCGCTGGTAAGCTATAAGAATGCAACGTTTGTGAAAAATGAGATGCCGGGCATCCATGTTTCCGATGAAATTGTAAACCGGTATCGGGAAGATATGACAAGAGAAGAGGCAGAAGAAGTGGCAATTGAATTATCTGTTGAAATCGCAGCAAAATTATATGATATTGCAGACGGATTTTATTTTATGACACCATTTAACCGGACGGGCTTAATTGCGAGAATTATTGAGGCAATCCGACAGGAGGAAGAACGCAGATGACAAGAGAGGAATTTAAAGAATTAGTAAAAAATGGACCGGTTATCTTAGATGGTGCAACCGGAAGCAATCTTCAGAATGCAGGAATGCCGGTAGGAGTCTGCCCGGAGCAGTGGATTTTAGAGCATCCACAGACCATGATAGATTTGCAGCGGGCTTATGTGGAGGCTGGAACACAGATTCTTTTGGCACCGACCTTTACTGCAAACCGCATTAAATTAGAAGAATATGGACTGGCAGATAAGCTGGTAGAGATGAACCAGCAATTAGTTGCCATTTCCAAAGAGGCAGCAGGCGGAAAAGCGCTGGTAGCCGGTGATATTACCATGACCGGTCAGCAGCTTTATCCGATGGGTGAATTGCAGTTTGAAGAACTGGTAGATATTTATAAAGAACAGGTCAAAGTTGTGGCAGATGCGGGAGTAGACTTATTTATCATTGAGACCATGATGAGTCTGCAGGAAACAAGAGCCGCTGTGCTGGCAATCCGTGAAACCTGTGATTTGCCGATTATGGCAAGTATGACTTATAACGAGGATGGCAGAAGCTTGTATGGAACAGATCCGGTAACTGCGGTAGTTACGTTGCAGAGCCTGGGTGCTGATGCAGTGGGAATGAACTGCTCCACAGGACCAGAGGAAATGTTAGAGCCGATTCGCCAGACCGTAGAATATGCCTATGTTCCTGTTTTGGCAAAGCCAAATGCCGGATTACCGGAATTAGAGGATGGCGTAACGGTATACAAGACCACACCGGAAGAATTTGCGGAAGTTGGTGCAAAATTAGTCGAAGAAGGCGTTTCGATTATTGGTGGATGCTGTGGAACGACCCCGGCACATATCAAAGCATTGGCAGATAAAGTAAAACCAATGGGAATCCATCATGTGGAAGCACCAAGACGAAGAGTGCTTACTTCTGAGCGTAAGACGGTAGAAATTGATTTGGACGGACCATTTATGGTAATTGGTGAGCGGATTAATCCGACCGGAAAGAAGAAATTGCAGGCAGAGCTTCGGGAAGGCAGCCTTAATATGGTTCGTGATATGGCACGGGCGCAGGAAGAAAATGGTGCAGCCATTCTGGATGTCAATATGGGTATGAATGGAATTGATGAGAAACAGATGATGTTAAATACCATTCATGAGGTTACTTATACAGTGGATTGTCCGCTTTGTATCGATTCATCCCATGTGGATATTATTGAAGCAGCACTTCGTATTTATCCGGGACGAGCTTTGATTAACTCTATTTCCTTAGAAAAAGAGAAATTCGAAAAATTGCTTCCGATTGCAAAGAAATATGGAGCAATGTTTATTTTGCTTCCGCTTTCTGACGAGGGACTTCCAAAAGACGCAGAAGAGAAGCGGCAGATTGTCCGTACCATTTTAGATGCCGCCTTAAAAATCGGTCTTCATAAAGAAGATATTATCGTGGACGGATTGGTAGCAACGGTAGGTGCCAATCCGCTGGCAGCATTGGAATGTTTTGATACCATCCAGTATTGTAAGGATGAATTGAGCCTTGCCACAGCCTGTGGACTTTCCAATATTTCCTTCGGTCTGCCGGAACGTATTTATGTAAACAGTGCATTTCTTACCATGGCAATTGCAAAAGGACTTACGATGGCAATTGCAAATCCATCCCAGGATTTATTAATGAATGCGGCAGTGGCTTCGGATATGCTTTTACATAAAGAAGGTTCCGATATCCGCTATATCAATCGGATGAACCAGCGGGCACAGAAGGAAGCTCCGGCAACCGATAACGCAGCTTCGGCAGGCACTTTAGAGCCGGCAAATCCGGTATTTGATTGTGTATTAAAGGGAAATAAGGGCAATATTTTAAAAGAAGTAGATAAAGCTTTGGCAGCAGGAGAAGAACCGGGAGCGATTATTAATGGACAGTTGATTCCTGCCATTAATGAAGTAGGTGTCCTTTTTGACAAGCAGATTTATTTCCTGCCGCAGCTGATTTCCAGTGCGCAGACCATGCAGCATGCCATTGAATACTTGGAGCCAATGCTTTCCAAAGATAAGGACGCAGAGCCAAAGGCAACCATTATTATTGCAACCGTAGAAGGTGACATACACGATATCGGTAAGAATCTGGTAGCACTGATGCTCCGTAACTATGGTTATCGTGTCTTAGACCTTGGCAAGGATGTGGCAGCGGATATTATTGTGGATACAGCGTTAAAAGAGAATGCCCAGATTATCGGACTTTCTGCCCTGATGACCACTACTATGATGCGTATGAAGGATGTGGTAGAACTGGCAAAAGAGCGTGGCTGCAACAGCAAGATTATCGTAGGCGGCGCAGCAATTACACAGAGCTTTGCAGATGAAATCGGTGCAGATGGCTATTCCCCGGATGCAGCTGATTGTGTAAAACTGGTAGAACGTCTACTGGAAGAAATGTAAATTTTTATTTTGGGAGGTTTTTGATATGGTAAAGATAATTTCAGATAGTACCTGTGATTTATCTGAAGAACTGGTAAAACGTTATGATATTACCATTCTTCCGCTTCACATTTTATTAGGTGACGAAGAATATCTGGATGGAGTAAATATTACTCCGCAGGAGATTTTTGACTGGTCGGATGAACACAAGACCACTCCAAAGACTTCAGCACCATCCGCAGAGCAGGCAGTAGAATTGTTAAAGCCTTATGTAGAAAAAGGTCAGGAGGTTATCTGTTTTGCCATTGCATCCGGGATGTCTTCTTCCATGAATGTGATGCGTCTTGCAGCGGAAGAACTGAATGCGGAAAATCTGGTGACTGTAATCGATTCAGCAAACCTTTCTACCGGTATCGGACTTCTTGTCATAGAAGCAGCCGAAATGGCACAGCAGGGAAAGAGCGCGGCAGAGATTACCGCCCGTATCGCAGAATTAAAGCCTCTGGTTCGGGCAAGCTTTGTGGTAGACACCTTAACCTATCTTTATCGTGGTGGCAGATGCAGTGGACTGGCTGCCTTAGCCGGTGGTGCATTAAAGCTTCATCCGCGGATTGGTGTTGAGGATGGTAAGATGGGACCGGGCAAGAAATACCGTGGCAATATGGAAAAGGTTGTTCTCTCTTATGTGAAAGACATGGAAGAAGCAATGAAGAATGCCCGGCCGGAACGCGTATTTATCACTCATTCCGGCAGTGCCCCGGAAATCGTAGATAAGGTACGGGCTTATCTCAATGACCTGCATGTCTTTCATGAAATTTTAGAGACCAGAGCGGGTGGTGTAGTATCCAGCCACTGTGGACCGGGAACACTGGGCGTCTTGTTTATTGCGAAGGAGTAGGGAGAAGGAGAGATGTATGATTTGCAAAGGTATCTCATAAGGCGGGTATCCGGCAGCTTGACAGAATTATTGGAGTAATTTTGAATCTTGAAATATTTTCAAAAATTTTAAATATTTCAAAAATATTTTTGAAAAAGTGCTTGACTTCACTATTCCTATATAGTATACTAGCAAAGCGGGTTGCAGATGAGTAACCCGCAGGAATATGGGATCTTAGCTCAGCTGGGAGAGCATCTGCCTTACAAGCAGAGGGTCACAGGTTCGAGCCCTGTAGGTCCCA
>ENA-ORIC01002280-ORIC01002280.1-human-gut-metagenome-genome-assembly--contig:-NODE-2280-length-15932-cov-2.484957_pt1 | contig 15932 bp, 10 predicted proteins | sample MGYA00243023_ERZ508732 | MGnify/ENA primary metagenome ERZ508732 (study PRJEB26277, sample SAMN04329767) | human gut metagenome | biome: human-associated habitat | host: Homo sapiens | place: USA...
AATCCTTTATTTCCAAAAAAATGGTGGATACTCCTCCAAATCACCTCTGATTGTCCTTGCCAATAACAGTGATTGGACATATGGAACCAGTCCCCACTCTATTTTTTCATTTAAAAATGGATGTGTGATTTTTTCCTTTTTGTGAGACTGCCATGCTGTAAAAAAAGCCTTTCTTCCTTTATCGTTCAGTAACACAACTCCATCCTTTTGGCAAACAAAGCAATCCTCATTTACCACCTTTTTGTTGATCAATGTCAGCACAAAACGATCAGCCATACACGCCCTCAGTTCTTCTACTATATCCAGTGCCAAAGACTTCCTTCCTGGTCGATCTCTATGTAAAAAGCCCACATATGGATCCAGCCCAACACTTTTTAGGGCATTAGCACAATCTCCCGCAAGTATTGTATAACTGAATGATAATAATGCATTTACTCTATCCAATGGTGGCCGCCGACTTCTGTTTATAAAAGAGAATTGAACCTTTTGATTAATTATTAATTCATCAAAAACAGAAAAATAGCGTTCCGCCAGTTTTCCTTCAATCCCTCTCAGTGAATCCATGTTTTCTGCTCGTTTTATCTGATTTATCCCCTCTTTTAATTCGAGTGATATCTCCCTAAATTTATCCGAATCCACTCATAATCTGTGATCACCCAGTGTCCTCTCCAAACACCAACTACAATTGAATATTTTCCCTAACAGCATATTTTGCGCATAAGAACAGCCTTTTTGAACATCATCTGAAATTCTATACTGCTCCTTTCGAAGCAATACATTCCCCTGTTCCCATCCGTTTACCGATGCCTGAAAACGCCCATTGGGAAGATAAAAACTCAACCCAACACCTCGCTGCATGCATGCTCCCATAAGAGCCGGAGACGCTCCTTTATAAGAAAAACAAATAATAGATTCTAATGTGTGCAATGGAAGCCGCCCCAATATCTTTTGATTTTCATTAACAACTACATTTTCACCATCTAATGATAAATATGCCGCTTCATTCATAACATACAATGTATTCAATAATTTTTTCATTTTAATCCCCGTCCTCTTTCTTAACATATCTATCAATGTATTCGCCTACATTTTGCTTCGACTGCAATTTAGGTATACACTTATCTTTAAGGGAACACGACCTGCATTTATTACTCTTTCGAACTTTCGGGGTGTACCCCCGGTCAAATAAACTATGCATTTCCTGTGCATACATCCGTGTACTCTCCCTTAAATTTTCCGTTAAATCTACCTTTACACGGTGTCTATTTTCTCCATAATACAAATACCCATATTCTATGTTGGTGATGAACATTTCCTCCAGGCAAATTGCCTGTGCACACAGTTGAACTTCATCTTCTATCCCCTGCTTTGGCTCACCTCTCTTGTACTCAATGGGTACAATTTTCCAATTTCCATCATACCCCCAAATCTTAATTCCTTCCTTATCCTCATGGAATTCAACAATATCACATTGTCCTGTCATTCCCAAAGTTGCTGATGAAACACGCAGACCACGGGCAATAATTCGATTTCCTCTTTTTTCTATTAATTCATCATTATGTGCATTTTCATGCATAAGTTGACCAGCAACAGTCCAATAATTATCAGACCATTGCTGTTCAATATGAATTAATGCCCACTGTCTACGGCAAAATGCAAAATGTTGGATCCCTGAAAGCATCAGATAATCCTCTTCTTTCATACTCACATTCCTTCTATTTCCTCTGGTTGTAATCCCTCTAAAGGCTCAATTTTGATTGTGTAATCATTAAATGATTTAGGGTCATCTGTATTTGCTTCTATTACCAGGCTTCGATGAACCTTTGCCGAAGAGTATTGTCCCGTTGGACAATTATGCTTCCACCAATAAACCTTACATATTTCCATACTTCCTTCCGGTCTGGCTGCAGAGGCATCATTTTCAAACAAAGTCCTCAATGCCTCTTTAATCTTTTCTGCATCTTCATCCGAAAACCCCGTTTTTTGCGCAAGCTGGCAATTAATGCTTCCCTTTGTAACATACATTGCAGAAGATACTTTATGTTTCATTCCCATTGTATCTCCTCCCTTTTTTTCACTGGTTGTACCATTGACGCTTTTAGTTATCTGCATACTTTCTACAGAAACCGGCACAATACTGAACGCCGACTGAATTGATACCGGCCCACGAATTCCCTCTGACACACCTTTTTGATCCTTAAATCCAAATACTTGACCAAATGCCCGGACATCCAACCATTCTTCACATGCTATTTTTCTATATGATTCTCTATCCTTTTCTTTCAATGCGTCCTGTAACCTTTTGTTCCCCTTAGCACGATCAGATAGACTTTTATACTCATCCTGTGCGCGTTCCTGACTCTGTACGAATATCTTCTCCCCCATGTCCTGCAATCGATTTCTTATTTTTCTTTTGATGCACACATCCGATATCTCTCCATAGCCATCATATGTTTCCCTTGGTCTGTTTCCATTCAATGGATCACCATTGGGATTTGCGTTATTTACCATCATTACTACTGCAAAATCAATTTTGTTAGTTAGTGTTTTCATATTCATTCTCCTTTACTTTCTACTTGTTTTTTATTTGAAAAGAAATGTTCTTTCATCTCCTTCATTTGCATATAATATGCCGGCAGATAATTTTCTGTCAAAGCATGATTGTCATATCCATTTTCCAGTAAACAATCCATTACTTCATGTAACCATTTTTCAAAACACCGTTCCTCGTATGAACTTAATTTGTTTCTGTAAGGCATAAGATTTTCATATAGTATTTTGAATGTTGCAGCTGGGCGCCGGCTGTAAGCAGCCCAATACCTCTTAGCATTGGTCTGTCTTGTTGTGACAACTTTTCCATGTTCGTCTTTTTCAAACATTGCCCGCTCCTCCATACACTCCAAAATCGCCAGCAATCGTCCGAACAAAACACTTCTATCCTCCGTGTTATCCTCTAAAAATGTAGCCATTGCTTGATCTCCTTTCTGTTTTTCATATCTATAGCGTATTAACGCACATGTTACATACAGTATCTGATTTTCCCATATAAAAAAGCCATGACTCTTGTGATAGAAAGCCAGCGGTCTTGAAGTGTTTCTACATGCCGACTTTATCATATCATTAGGTATCTCCTTATTCTTTGTTATACATGGTAAAATCCTTTTTATTACAGATTTCATCAACTTAGAATCCATATCTAATTTATCATCTCTCATCACACCATAACAAGCCAGTGCTATTTCTCTAGGTGACGGTGTGCTCTCAAGCCATCTTCCTGCTGTCTCGTGGACTACATAATGTTGCCATATGCAATGCGAATACCAATTTTGTAATGCAGTAATATACTGCTCTCCGTTCATTTCATCATAATATGTAATTGAAATCCGCCCAGTTGTTGCTGCTTCCAAGGACATCATAATTACATAATCCTCCAACCCTAACTGTCTTGCATAGCCTTGTATCGCTTTATTCAATTTTTCTGCATTCTTTTTTCCTGTATCATATTTTCGTTTATCCGCCGATTCCTCAAAATAATCAAGCCAGTCTCCTTCATTTTTTAATATCATCTTATTGCATGCATGAGAAGAATTTTTATTCAAATCAGGTAACTCTACATCTTTGTTTGGTACCCAACTAACAAATGTAAAATCATCTTTTGTGTACCCTTGTTTTTGTATTAACCATTTCAATGCATTGTGAGCTTTTTGTGAAGTTACATATCCTATTGATACAGCATTTGTTTTTTCCGCAAATCGCCCCCGATAAGTGAATCCAACCGTATCATTTCCCGAAACTAACTTAGCTTTATCACCTGCATTTCTAATTTTTGATGGATGCTTATCACTGCATAATTGTTCTGTTCCCAACACATAACACAAATCATAATTATCTAAACACTGTCGATAGTAGGTAATGTAATTATGATATAAATCCACATTTCTCCACACCCGGGGTTCTTCCGCACTGTCCCCCTCCATATAGACCTGAAAACGTACTGTTGCATCTTTCTGTGCAATACCTTGGATTTTATCTGTTCCATTAAGCCATTTTCCTTGTTCATCCAATTTTAAAACATTACTAGCAACCAAATCCTGAATCAAATTAGCCTTTTTTAAATAATTATATACTGCCAACACCATAGGATGTACTTCCCGGTAATTTGCCCATTTTCTCAATTGATTCAAATAATCATCATAGTACTTTGTTTTATCTTCTGTTGTATAAATAGAATAATCCCCTGCCACATAACACAATTTATCACACAAAGGATGTGGAGCACTCGAACTAGAACGCGAAGAAGAGTCCTCTGTAACAGGTATGATTGTTATCTCATCTCCCTTCTCCACCGCCCTTGCATCAACAAAATCTCCTTTTCCACTAATTATGACCTCTATCTGTGCATTTACTGTAGAATGCGAAATAGGCAAAAGCACAGGTTGATCATTTTTTACCACCCCAGCTAAATCCTGATATGTATCATAAGTTTCCACTAATCTCTTCATCCAACTCAAATTACATCCCCTCCCTCAAACTCATTTAGTCCTGAAAAATTATCTTGATCAAATAACTTCATTTGGAATTTGCCTCCATCGTGACACATTGTACATTCCTCCGGTCTCGGGAACTCAATAACTCCCCCTCTCATCTGCGCATTCCACAGCCGCACTGTCATTCGCCCTGTTTCCTCCTCCTTATAGGCTTCATCTGGATAGGTTATTCCGTGCAACATTACACCAAAGGACAGATCCACATTATCATATGATCCCATTCCCTCATAAAAGTCACAAGGTTCTACATACGCCTGACATTCGCGGGTTCCTAGAAATACATCCCTTCTACCGCCCCTTTCAATCATGCGTTTTGCGATCTGATAATGCTTGTTATCATTTCGATCTCCCTCCAGTTCCGGTCGGTTTTTATTCCATTCAAAGTGTGCCTTTACCCGATACTCCACATCTTTTAGATATGTATAACTTGATAAATCATTTCCACCGTTGTACTTTATGGGGCGTATTCCCTTCGATTCTGTCTGAATCGTGTTCATGATGCGAACAGAGTCAATGATCCAAACAAAAGTCGGTTTCCAATATATCGACTCAGTAATCCCTTTTAATGCCTGGTAGGTCGGTATCTGATATGTGAACTTCTCACCGCCCGTTTTAGTTAGTGGATCCGTAAATAAGGCATATCTCCCATACACCTTATATTCTACTTGATTTTTCATTCCATTTCTCCTTTCAAAAAAACATATTCTCTATTTCTCCTGTGAAACCAGTTTCATTATTATACCCTCCTGGGGACACAACATATATTTCCGGAAATCTGTCACTACACGGATAGATAACACCTTGTTCTATATACTGTTTCAATTTTGAATTTGGTACATTAATTGTATAGCGCTGAGCATATCGAATTAATCTTTTTACCTCTCCATAGTCAATTGCCTGTTGTAGACAATTGATTATCTCTGCACCTCTCTTATAAGGCACGATAACGCCTATATTATTCGGTTCTATTATCTCATAATTCTTCCCTGCTGTTTTATATGCAGCATTATTTAGATGACCACCATTCCTCTCATCCTTTGGCAGGAAGCCTGTTGATAAAAGATCATAAATATTATTATCTAAATTTTTTACAGAAAATTTCATCTTTTCCCGTTGCTTTTGAGGCAGATAATAATAATTATAAAACTGCTCCATACTCCCAGGATTCAACAGATTACTCTTTCCCTCATTCATATATTGTACCCTTTTTGTCGAATTGATTGCTTCTGTCAGTTCCTCCATCCTTCCCCTGTTTTCCCCCTCAACATTCACTATGTACAAGGTTCCTCTCTCCAATTCTCCATTGCGATTACACCTCCCCGCACTTTGTGCAATACTATCTAATCCTGCTATAGACCGAAATACGCACTCAAATGAAATATCAACTCCTGCCTCAATCAGATTTGTACTTATGACAATACACTTACGTTCTTTTTCCTTACATGCCTGCTTAATGGCATCTATATATTCACCCCTATGCTCAGCACAAAGATTAGTTGTAAGATAATAAACATCCGTTGTAGATTCAATCATACTGCTGATTAACTCGTACAAGTTTCTAACTGCTGATTTTGTATTTAAAACTACCAAAATCGAGTTGTATTTATCACTCTTTTTCAAAACATCTTCAGCTAACTGTTCAAGAGATATTTGGCCCTTTCCCTTCATCGAAATAATGTCAACTCTATCAAATTTTTCAAATTTGGTATCAATATTTTTAATCATGTTAGCCGGCATAGAATAGTGGATTTTATGCTCCAGTTTTGAATTAGCCAACTGAGGCTGCGTTGCAGTACACAAAATTATATTTGCTCCACACATCTTGTTCAAAAAATTCATCATGCTATTAAATGTGTAAATACATTTAATCGGCATTGCCTGAACCTCGTCTATGATAATCACGGAATTTGCCAGTTTATTCATTCTACGAATTGCCTGTTTTTTGTCCGAGAAAAGCGAGTTCATAAACTGAACAAAGGTGGTGCATACAAATGGTTCCTCCCAATTTATATCCCACAATGATGAGTCATCTCCATCCTGAGTTTCTTCCTCTCTAATCACATTAGAATGGTGCTCAAGAATCCATTTTTCATTTCCTATTGCCTTTCGTATAACATCTGCATTTTGCTCAATGACAGAAATATACGGTGCAACATACACTATTCTCTTTGTTTTTGAATGTGCTCTTGCGTAGGTAAGTGCATATGCAAGACTGCTCAATGTTTTCCCTCCTCCTGTTGGTATTGGTAAACAGTAAATTCCCTCCGAATATTTAGAAAATTCCACACATTCTTTCTGTATTTGATTTCGCATATCATACACTTCTTTTTCATTATCGCTATGTTGTCTGCTTTCAAACTTTTTTGATAATCCTTTCATGTATGTACTAAAACTCACTGCAGCCTCTTCAAAAATTTCATCCGTAGTTAGAGTTATCCCCTTTTTCTGACCTGTATTAACATTCATCATAAATCCGGCTGTATCCTCCCAGTCTGAATCAATGAGAACAGATAGTATCAGCCGCTGCATACATGACAGATAAAAACGAAATTCCTCCCCATTGCTTTGTGATAATTCCATTAATTTGTTCATCACATCCTGCATTTCTTCTCTTGCAGTGTTCCAAATTTGATCTACATCATAGCACGCCAGTATGTCTTTCTGTGCATTTTGGCACACCTCATCAAAATCCTGAGCCCGCTGTAATCTCTCTAACCAATAAATATTACCATCTTCTGTAATATTATCGAATATCCCATGATGCGAAGCTATTGCATAGGATACTAAGTCTGTTAGCACTCTATCAATTCCACCTTTACTGTTACCGTATTTCTCATAAATATATCTTGCACCTGACGAAGAATGCTCAATCTTTCCCCTTAATCTTCTTTGTTCTTTTTGGTCTGCACAAATGTAGTCTTGAAATCTTTTTTTCTCTTTTCCAATATCATGATATACTGCACACATTTTCACTATATTACCAATTCCCAGTGATGAAGCTTTTGCTTCACACAAATCTGCCACCCCCTTTGTGTGTTCCAACACAGTCTGCTGTCTCGTCAATCCGTCATCCGAAATATGCGCTAACATTTTTATTTCCTCCCTTACCTTTTATGTTGTTTATTTTTTATCTTCAATTCACATATTTTTATTATATTTGATTTTTTGTTTATTTTCAACACTTTTCGACCTCTCCCCCTCTTCCTCCCATTCTCCCATATATTAAGTCCTAAAAAAAGGACTTCCAGCTGTTACACTGAAAATCCTTTCATTTTTTACATATTAATTTTTGCCAGCCCTTCCATCAGTTCTTTTACCTTATCATCCCCGGTAAGTCCGTAAACGATATTGTAACAGTAGGTGGCTCCGTCGATCATCTGGTTGCCAAAGAGCTGTTCCCCAAGGCCTGTAGCCAGAGCCAGGATAGCCGGATTCGGTCCCGGCAGGAACTCATATTCCTCGGCGATCTTTTTGATCTCTTTTTCTTTCAGATGGATGCCGGATTTTTTCAGAGAAGCCAGTGCTTCTTTCTGGTCCGCCTCAAACTGCAGGGCGATGTGGAAACAGGCCGCCGCCGGCTTTTTCTCTCCCTGGTGTTCAAAGTACCGTCCCAGATAAGCAAATCCCTTGGCCACTGTGTCCGGGCGGAACGCATAGTAAATAGCAGTCAGTGCCGTCTCATGCACCTCATCCCACTGATCCAGCGCGATCAGACTATCCATATAGCAGAACGCAATGTGGGCATTCACCGGGTTCCACTTTCTGGCATTGGCAAAGCTCTCCTTTGCCTCCTCATACTTGCCCTCTGACATAAGGTCCATGCCTCGGTTAAGGAAAATGTCTGCATGAGGAATCTCGGAACGGCGCACTGCCTTGTCCGGCTTTACAAACTCGTTTACCATGATCTCCTCGAAAAATTCATAGAAAGAATAATACTGTGCGTCCTCTTCTTCCTCTTCATCCTCGTCGATCTGGATATCTACCACACGGTCTTTTCCCATTTCCACAACCGCTTCGTTTCTCTCTTCCTCTGATAAAAGGTCATACATCAAACGGCTGCATTCTTTGGCGATCTCGCCGCCAAACTCATGTCCGTGAAAAGCCTCCATCTGTCCTTTCAGGTACTTTAAGTCCTGCTTTTTGTCTCCTGTGAGACGCTCTTTAATCTGTTTTAAGATTTCTTCTACTTCTGTCAACGTCATGTCCTCCCTTTTACTCTGTTGCAGTTGCTTTTTTCTCAAGTTTATAGTAACTGGTGCACATCCGGTCTTTGTAAATATACAGAGGCATCATCTTGCTGCCATCGTCCTTGGTTCGGTAGATGAACTTGCCTTTCCTCTTATAAGTACCGGCAGCTGCATTATCTGTGTCACTGCCGTCCAGATTTGCCTTGTACCGCACGATACTCTGGACAAATTTACCGTTTTTCTTAAACTGGATCTTGACCTTGTTGTCTCCTTCTACTTCATTGACAAATGTTTTATTAAAGGTGGTCTGATCTGGTACCTTGCCCTGATACAAAGCCTGTCTGGAGATCAGATAATCTCCTTCAAAGTAAAAAAGGTCTTTGTTGTTGTCTTTGTCTACTGTCTCAATGCCTTCTTTGGTTCTTGTAAAGGTACCACGGCTCAGTTCACTGCTTTCTTTACCGGCATTCAGAAGTCTCTTGTAGGTTTTGTCCTTTTCATTTAACTCCAGGTAAAAAGCACTGCCACTTTCATCACTCTGGGTTCCCTCTGAGATCACACAGCCATAACGGGTGATGTATTTTTCATCTACCTTCGGCTCTTCTGTGGCGGCACTGCCGGTGGCTGTGGCCTGGGCGGTCTGGGTACTGTCATTTTTATCCTTGTTCTTAGTGTATACAATACTTACCACCATGCCCACAAATCCAATGGCACACACGATCAGTATGATCGTAGTTGCTATATCCATGATACTTCTTTTTTTCTTACGCTTACTCACAATGATGTCTCCTTTTCTATCAAATCTTTCGTTACCTCTCCGGCGATCATAAGGCCTGCCACAGAAGGTACAAAAGCCAGACTTCCTGGTATATCTCTTCTTACACTGCAGGTTCTCTGAGATCCCGGTGGACATACACAGTCGGTGCGGCAGCTGCTCTCTTCCTCATCCACAGGCCGCATAGGCTTTTCTTCTGAGTATACCACTTTTAGCTTCTTTACGCCACGCTTTTTCAATTCCCGCCGCATTACTTTTGCCAGCGGACACATTTTTGTTTTGTAAAGATCTGCCACCTTAAACTGTCCCGGGTCAAATTTATTGCCGGCTCCCATGCAGCTGATGATGGGCACCCCTTTTTCCTGTGCCTTCATAACCAGCTCAATCTTGGCCGTTACCGTATCCACGGCATCTACAATATAATCATATTCTTCAAAAGGAAACTCCTCTGCATTTTCCGGCAGAAAAAAGCATTTGTGAACCTGTACTTTTACCTGGGGATTGATGTCTTCCATCCGCGCCTTCATCACATCTGCCTTGTACTTTCCTATGGTGGAAGTGGTGGCGATGATCTGCCGGTTCAGATTGGTAAGGCATATCTTGTCATCATCGATCAGGTCGAAGGAACCGACCCCGCTCCGGACCAGCGCCTCACAGACATAACCTCCGACGCCGCCGATCCCAAATACAGCCACATGGGCATTTTTCAATTTTTCCATTGCCTCCTTGCCCAGAATAAGCTGGGTGCGGGAAAATCGATTCAACATTCCTTCAAACCTCCGTTTATTTTACTTTGATCTTGATCACTTTCTTTTTACCGGATGAAGCCTTAACTGTGATCTTGGCTGTTCCTTTTTTCTTCGCTGTCAAAACACCGTATCCGTCTACTTTTACAACCGATGACTTGCTGCTCTTAAAGGACAGCGTATCAGTGGACTTAGCTGGTGCCAGACTGACTTTCAAAGTAGCTGTTTTCTTTCGTTTCATAGTCTTAGGTGCTTTTACCTTGACCTTTTTTGCTTTTACTTTCTTGGATACGATCACGGTGATCACCTGGCGTCTGCCGGATGTAGTGGTGATCTCTATCTTAGCTGTTCCGTTTTTCTTTGCTTTGATCACACCGGACGCACTGACGGTGGCCACGGCATTTTTCAAAGAACGATAAGTAACTTTATCGGTGGTAGACGCCGGTGTCAGCACTACTTTCACTTTCGTACTGCTGCCTTTGGCTACCCGCATCTTTTTGGCATTCGGCTTCTTGGCAAAAATCCGGATGCCCGTTGCCGGGATCTGGCTTCCGTTGCTGTAAGCACCATTGCTGCCGTTACCATTGCTGCCGTTACCATTGCTGCCGTTACCATTGTTTCCGCTGCCATTCTGACTGCTTCCGTCGGCACTCTGTCCCTGGCCCAGTACCGTAACCTCTACACTGGCCTTGACACCGGATGTAGTAGTTCCAGTAATAGTTGCCTTACCGGCTGCCAGTCCCTTGATCACTACCTTAGATGTGTCATAGCTGACATTGACAAGATCCGGCCGGTCGGTGGTCCAGGTTACTGTATCATCCGAGTTAGTCGGCAAAATGATAAAGCCTGTGCTGGCAGTTTTGGATGTTGTCTTGTTGATCCTTAACTCACTGCCAACCTTTACCGTTGGATTGGTGTTATAAATCTTTAATTCAGAAGATGGCATGGTCACCTTAACAATGTATTTATTGGATTTGATCTTGCCATTCTCACTGACAGCCTGAATCTGGATCGATCCTTTATCCTTGGCAGTCAAAAGACCATTCTCATCAATGGATCCATATGCAGCACCACTGGTAATACTCCAGGTTACTTTTTTATTGGTAGCGGCTGCCGGACGCACATCTGCTTCCATCTGCAGCGTACTTCCTGCCCCAACGGTATTGGCACCGTTCTTACCACAGATTGTAATGGTAGATACGGATAAAGTCACATCGCTTTGTACCTTCAGGAAAAAATCTTTCTTCTGTCCGCTGGCCTGAGCGGTAGCCGTGATGGTCACTACCTCATCTGAGGCTCCCTTGGTAGTGATCTTTCCTGTATTATCTACTTCGATAATATCCGGATTGGAACTTGTATATACTACTTTCTCACCGGACACACCGTCGTAACTGCTGTCAAATTCCGGTGTAACACGGATGGCATCTTTACCTCCATTGTCCGCTTTGATCATGTATGGTGATCCTTTGGAAGTACCACCGGAAGCGCTGCTAAATTCTCCCGGCAGATTATCTCCTACTGTGGTCACTTTCAGAGATTTGGCTGCTGTCTGACAGTACACATCCAGCCTATCTGTTTTACTTCCGGAAGTAACGGTAATGGTTGCCTTTCCATTGGCTGCCCGCTTGATGGTAGCCGTAGAAACGCCATCCTTCGTAACAGGTTCTCCTATCGTTACAACGGATGGGTCCGAAGACTCCCATGTTACTCCTTCCGTTGTGTTGTACGGTGTCAGGACCGCTTTTACCTGGATGCCGCTTGTAGCTGCCTGTCCGGTGGATGGGATGTAAAGAATCTTGCCACCGGATGTTTCTTCATACATCGTTGGTTTATTTTTTACCACCGTGTCTTCTGCTGCCGAGATATCCACTGCTTCTGTCGGCATATCAACCACTCGTACTGCATAGTCAACAGTGTGGCTGTTGATCATAAATCCATTGCTTTCCAGTACTCTGAACTTACTCTGGAACTCTACTCTTACCTTCACAGCCTCTTTGATATAACTCGTTCCTGACAAAGTAAAGGAATAAACACCTGTTTTTTCATCCTGGGATGCCTTCACAGTCAGACCTTTGTATCCCCCTTCTACAGACTGGCCGTCCTTGTACAGTGCATGAGAAGTTCCCTCATTATCAATCAATGTAACCGTCGGCACACCATTCAGGGTATCACTGTTCAGTACCCGGATCGGCAAGGTTACACTGCCCTGGATCGGTACGGTGACAGAAGTGTTTGCACTGTTATCAAACTGAAGGGTCGGGTTAATATCTTTGCCTGCTGTAGTACCATAAGATCCATAAATAGCCTGTCCGTTTAAGGTGGCTGCCAATGGGATGTTAATATTTTTCAGATCTTCATTGTCTACAAATACCTTGCTGGCGATGTCCTCTGTGGTATCGGACACTTTTACATTGGCAAGGTAAGTACATCCACTAAACGCTCCCGTTGGCAGTTTCTGAATCTTGGTCTTACTCATATCTGCCTTTACCACATTGGTATTCTGGAATGCGTTGGTTCCGATGGATTCCAGACGGATGGCACGGTCAAAATCAATGCTTGTAAGACCGGTCTTACTGCTGTAAGTTCCGTATGGTTTCCGGTTTCTGTAATATGTATATTTTATCTCTTTGCCACTGGTATTTTGATAGGTAACCGAAGTCTGTACTTTTTCCTTTATGGTACTGTTGCTGAAAGCATTATTACCTATGGTTGTCAGGCTGGATGGGAAAATGATCTCCTCCAGAGAAGGACAGTTGTCAAACGCATAGTCACCGATGGTCTGCACGCTGAGACCGAAGGTACTTCCCATACCTTTTTCATCTGTCAGCACCAGGTTGTAACATTTGCTGAAAGCATTTTTACCGATGGATGTTACCGTATCCGGAATCACAGCAGTGCGGAGTCCATAGAAATCATCTGCTTTCTGATTATCTGCAAATTTCTTTCCGCATCCGCTGAAAGTATATTCTTTGATCTCTTTCAATCCCTTTGGCAGGCGTACTGTCGTAAGGTTAAAGCAGTTCTCAAACGCGTGGGCGCCGATTCCTCTTGCAGCCACAGAATCCGGAAGGATCACCTTCTGTAAACCAAAGGCATATGTAACGCTGCCTGCTGTCGAACTCTGCAGTCCCAGTATGGAAGTAGTCAACATGAACATCTGGCTTTCCATACTGCTGTCTTTGTTCTTTTCCAGTGTCGTACCGCTCTTCAGACGAAGGGTTGGCTGCGTGGATTCCTGGCGGTAATAATATGTTTTATAAGCATCCGTAGTGGTATCCAGATACTCATCTGCTACTTTGTAAGTCGTGCCGGATACACTGTTTTCTACTACATCTGCCGCCTTGTAATAACAGCGCACTGCAACTGCTAGCACCTTTGTATACTGCAGCTGTTCTGTCTCCGACAATCCGGCATAATCAAGAGAACTGATTCTGTCATCCTCTGCAATATAAACGGTTTTGGTTGAACTTTTATCTTCCTCTACTACTGCATACTCTGCATAGCCGTCTTTTTCTGTGTCAGACATGCCGGCTTTCTTCACATAAAATGGATATACAGTATAACCGTTTACCGTTGCCTCAGTGGCACAGCCTGCAAATGCATAATCTCCCACTTCCCCCAGCGTAGATGGGAACTGGGCTGTTCCATTTTTCACTGTATCACCGTAACCGATGGTGTTGAGCCGGGTCTGATTCTGGAATGCATACTTTCCTATGGAAGTCAGCTTAGATGACACAATGACTTTTTCAAGTTTTGCGCCATATACATTTCCTGCATTGGCGTTATAAAACGCCTTTTCCGGGATACTCTCAATCCCTTCTCCCAGATCCACTGTCTTCAGTCCGTAGTTGTCTGCAAAGGCCTGTTCTCCCAACTCCGTTACACAATCCGGCAGTTCCACGGTCTCCAGGGGACCGTAATCTCCGCCATGACGAAGTCTGTAAGAGCCATATATATCCTGGGTATAAGAAGTCCCCCTCTTGAAAAAAGAAGAGCATTTCTGAAAGGCTCCTGCCTTAATAGCCCTCAGTTTGGTAAGACCCTTCAAAAAGTTTGTATTCGCAAGAAGGATACATCCTTCAAAGGCGTTTTCTCCAATGGTTTCCAGATTAGATCCATCTTCGATCTGGATGTTATCTCCCATCAGAAACTCACACTGGCGAAAACTCCGCTGTGGGATTACTTCCAGTGTCTTTGGCAGAGAAATCTTTGTCAGACTGCTCTGGGAAAATACACTTGCACCCCATTCGGTACAATTTGACGGAATGTCGATGGAGGTAAGCACAGCTCCCTGGAACGCATAATCATCCAGTTTTTTCAGGTTTTCAGGCAGTTTAATCTCAGCTATGGCTGCCAGTGCAAATCCATAATCTCCAATTTCTGTCATCTTATCACAATTAGTAAGATCTATTTTGTCAAGCTTTGCTTCCTGAAATGCATTGCTGCGGATTACCTGGACACTCTTTGGCAGAATATTGGAAGTGTTGTCTCCTTTTACTCTAAACGTCATACCGTTTTCTGCCTCAGCAGCACATCCTTTGAACAGGGCACTGCTGATGTATTGAATGCCCTCTTTCAAGGTGACTTCCGTCAGCTTGGTACAACCCTCGAAAGCACTGGCACCGATCTTGTCAGCATCTTTCATCGGAATATCGATGGCCTTCAGACTGGTACAGCCGGTAAAGGCATAACTTCCCATCACCTTATCTTCACTGTCTCCCAGTTCTACATTTTCTACACTGGTACAGCCGCTGAAAGCAGCCTCTCCGATCTCACCGACATTCTGCAGCTTGATCCCCATAACAGCAGCCTTTCCAACTGAAAGACTTTTCAAAGATGTACAGCCGCTGAAGGCATTTTTTCCGATTTTTTTCAGAGTTTCCGGAAATGTGATCTGTTCCAGCCCGGTACAGGCATTAAACTCTGAATCCGGAATTTCTGTTATCTCACCACTGGTCAGTTTCAAGCCCTCCAGATTCATGTTCTTTGCCTTTCTGGCCCATCCGATTCCTTCCATGCTGGTGATGGTCAGATCGCCAAAATCGATATCTCCGGCATAAGCATTCAGATATGCCATATATACAGATCCTGTATAATCGCTGTTGGATCCGTACTGGTCGATGACCTGGGATGCTGTCAAACGGGACAATTCTTCAATCACCGTTGGGTCCTCTGTATCTGTATACTTTTCCTGGGCATTAGCAAGGATCGTGTAATATTTTAACACCGTAGGATCCTTGACATACTGGGCAGACAAAATGCTGCCTGTCTCCAGATTACCGGGTGCCGCCTGCACTACCCTGGCCGGAATGATCCCGGCAGGCACACTGGCCAGTACAAGAGAAAATGCCAGACCTACACTGGCGGCTTTTCTCAACCATTGCTTCGTATTTTTCTTCATATAATCTCCTTTCTTGCGTGCCTTATATCCCTTGTGTGAAAACACGCCATACATAATTTATTTTACCTTTATATCTGTCTGTATGTCAAGCAATGTTCACTGATTTTCAAGTACCTGCTCCGCCAGTTCCCTCATCCGCTGGCTGACCCAGTCCGGCGACAGCACCTTTGCCTCTCCGTGAAAAGCTATGAGCCACCCTAAGAACTGGTCACTGACAGCTACCGTTACCCTGGCGGTAAAATGCTCCTCTCCGTCTTTTAGCAGGGTCACATCTTT
>ENA-ORIC01002283-ORIC01002283.1-human-gut-metagenome-genome-assembly--contig:-NODE-2283-length-15909-cov-2.926289_pt1 | contig 15909 bp, 28 predicted proteins | sample MGYA00243023_ERZ508732 | MGnify/ENA primary metagenome ERZ508732 (study PRJEB26277, sample SAMN04329767) | human gut metagenome | biome: human-associated habitat | host: Homo sapiens | place: USA...
CTTGAAGTCCGTGTCCGCAACATCGTTGCGCGGCGTAATCTTCGTTGTGTCGGCCTTGTCCACATCCGCAGCACCCGCCATAAGCACCGCGGAGGACGTCGAGACCGTGATAAAACTGCCGGACATTTTGACCTCCCATCCCGTCAGTTTTTTCAGTTCTTTAACGTTAGTCGGCGCGTTATCGATATCGGCACCGTAGTCCTCGTAGGTCGCCGTTGCGGTGAAGTTGACGCCGCCGCTGGTCGCGCCGATCATGGCAGTAAGGAGCTCCTGCTCCGTCATGCCGTCCGTCGTGTCGAAGTCAGTGAGCAAAACGCCTGCGTTCAGCTGCAGCTCCTTAAATGCGTTTTCCGGAATCTTCGTATATTTCATGTTATCGTTCCTCCATTCAGTCCTGCGACAGGTATTCTACTGTAATATTCAAATACCGCCGCTTGATGTTTTTGTCGTCGTCCTGTGCAATATTCTGGCACCATGGAGAGCCGCGCTTGAACCACATCGCGCCGCCGTCATAAGGAACCATGCAGCCGCCAAGTCCGATTGCATCTGCAATTTCCTGGGCCTTCGCATTAGGGCCAGCTTCGCTTTCCGTGTAAAACCAGAGGTTGACCGTCAGGCCGATTTCCCCGCTGTCCCACGCGCCGGTGACCAGCTCATAAGTCAGCCACGGGAAAACCGCGTCCTCCGGCACATTCGAGGCCGGATAAGTCGGCAGAAATTGGGAAAACCACGCATGAAGCGCCTTGTCCTTTGTCATTTTGGAAGGTCCTTTCGTTCTGCGGTGAAGAATTTTAGCCCGCGAATTGTCGCCCCCGCAGACTTCGGTGCTTTCCGTTCCTCCGGGTTCGACGTTACGCGGTAGGTGTCGCCGGATGCAACGTCGCGGAAATAGTCCATGTATTCAATGGGGACCGTCTTGTTTACCAGCACGGAATATACCGAAGTAACGCCCTCTTTTTCCGCGCGGCGGGCCTCCATCGAAGTATCGAGGGCCTGGTAATTGAGAAATTCCGCCCCCTCCGTCCATGTGACTTTATAGCCGCCCGCGCCATCCTGGACGCGCTTTTTCTCCATCAGCACACACTGTTGGGAAAAATCATCTAACAGACTCATATCGGGATTTGCACCTCCATTTTCAGGGCTCCACGCCCTTAATCTTTCTCCATGGATTGAGCCGCGCACGGAAAGCCACCTGCCAGCCGCCAGCCGCCCCGTTGCCGGTATTTTCTGCGGATTTGCTGTAACTGTACCCGCCGAAGCTTTCGCTTGTATACGGGCTTGCAGCGGCTTCCCCGTACTTCTCCAGCCATGCGGAAATCTCATCCGCCAGGGAAAAGATTGCCTTCGGAATCGCCAGCGCCCAGATGTAGCCGGTGAAAAATTCGTCCATCAGATCTGTCGCCGGGTATTGATGCAGCCCGTCATTGAACACCGAGCCGATGATCCGGAAGTACTGCCCGGACGCGACAAAGGGCAGCGTGATGCTGCCCTTTTCTACGCTATAATCGCCCGGCTGAACGTCCACAACGAACCAGTTATTCAGGTGCCGCAGGATCTGTTCCAGCATCGCCGCGCCCTCCGATTAAGCCACGGAAGCAATAAGCTTTGCGATCTGGCTGCCGTCGGTGACCTTCGCGCCGTAGACATGCAGGCCCTTGACGGCGTCGGCAAAGCGCTTTTCGAGACGGTATGCCTCGGTCTTGATGATCTGCTCGGCATAGGTCGTCGCCGTGCTGACCTGGGCCGTAATCTCGAAATACGCCGTCTTCCCAGTGTCCGTGCCGGTGCCGGTGTGGACGTTGTTGGACATATAAACCGTAAAGCCAGCCACGCGGCCAACCTCGCCGTTGAGCAGGGCGCTCTGACCGGCGGCGGCGTCGCTCTTGGCAAAGCGGTCGTCCATCAGCAGCAGCGCATAGACCTCAGGCGGGACAACGATGGTCCGGCCCGGGTTGGGAACGTTGGCCTTGTCCAGTTTCGTGCGCAGTTTCACGATGTTCTCATACACGTTTGCCGACGTCAGTGCAATCGGGCCGCTGGCCGCGCCGACCGTGTTGCCGGAAGCAGCGCCCGCAGCGATCGTCTTGAGCAGATAAGCGTCCGCGACATCCGCCAGGCTATAGGCAGCGCGGCCCATCGCAGTGTCGATCAGGTCGCCTGCTGCCTGCACATTGTCCACGTCGTCGACCTGGAAGTTAAAGTATTTGCACTGGTCGATGACAAGCGTCTGTTCCGTCGTGGTCAGCGCATCGGGATCGGCAATGTCGGCGTTTTTGGTGTAATCCTTGACGGTGATCGCGCCGATGGAGTTGATGTGAACGGTGTCGCCCTGGTTGGCAATAATACCCTGGTACTCCCGGTTGACCAGGTTCGTTGCGACGTGCGCCTTGTCCAGTGCGTAGAGGAGCCGTGCGCTCCAAAGTTCAGGGATAAAAGTAGTAGTAGCCATGTTTATTCTCCTTTCTGGCCAATGGACGCCTTAATCGCGTCCCAGTTTGCATTGATTTCCGCAGCGCTCATGCTGCGAATCTCGTCTGTGGTGTAAGTTTTCGCCGGTGTCCCCGCCGGAGGATTGGCAGGATTCGCCCCTTGCTGCTGCATGGTAGAAACCAGGCCCTTGTAAGCCCCGCTGAGCAGCGCGTCAAGGCCCTTCGTGTCCTTGATCTTGTCGCCGTCCAGCTCCAGCGCAGCCATTTCCTCACCGCAGCCCCGCATGGCAAGGTCGAGATTCGCGCCGGTGATGTTTTTGCTTTCGAAGAAAGCCCGGACAGCCTTTTCCTTTGCTGCCTTCGTTTCCTTCGCGGTGATATTGGACTTAAAAGCCTCAAAATCCGAGTGCTCTTTCTCGTATTTCGACTTATAGCCGCCATCGCCTGCCGCCTTTAGATCGTCCAATTCCTTCTGAACGTCCGCCAGCTTTCCCGCGTCGGCCTTATATCGGCTGACATCAGCTTTCAGACCGTCCACGGTTTCTGTGTGTGCCTCGATGATGGTGTCGACCTGTTCGTCGGTCAGACCCATGCCCTTCAACAATTTTCTGGTAATGCTCATTGTGTTACTCTCCTTTTCTTCGGGGGTCGGTTCTTCGCCCTTTGAGTTTTATAAAAACCGCTGTCCTTCGCGGGTTTTACCAAAGCAAAAAGCCAACCGCTGACATTTTGTCAGCAGCTGGCTTTGCGTTTTCTATTCTGTTATCTGTCCTTGATGGCGTCCTCAAGGATCGCGCGGTATTGGGCCGCGTGATCCGCGACGGCAGGCTTGAGATACGGCTGCGCCCGGTTGCCGTGGGTGTAATGCCAATTGCCGTGCGCGTCCTGGTACACCCAGGGCGTTGGCCTGCCGCCGGGATAGTATTTGCCGGTGCCAAGCTCTACGTACGGGGCATATTCGAGATTGGAGCCGATGAGCACATCGTGGTCATCCACCTGATGCGTTATGCTGTTGCGCAGGGTGCCATTGTCCACAGGGCACAGCTTTTTTGCATACCCCTCCGCGGTCAGCCCGCACTTTTCAAGCCCGCGCATAATCGCCGCTTCAAACGCATCCTTTACGGCGTCGCTATTGTCCGTAATCTCAACATCGATCATGGAATTTCACCTACGCTTCTTGCCGCAGCTTTGCACCGCCTCATTGAGTAGCGGCGCGAAATTGTCCCAAAACCGCAGAAACGGCGCGATATTCCAGCCGTCCCCGCTTGAGGTTTTTGGAACAAGCCCTGCCTCGATTGCTTCCACCATTGCCGCGCCTTTCAGTGTCGCGGCAAGCTCTGGCTGCTTCTGTGATTTCATGTAGTCCTCCTTCTGTGCATAGAAAAAGCACCATGCGGCTGCATAGTGCTTTAATCCTCTATTTCGCCATGTTGTTTATGGTGGCTGCTATGGCTTGCCCGGCAACCGCCGCTCCAATATCCCTCAGCTCCCGCAGCGCTTTTTTTAATGCAGAATTTGTGTCGATGTATTCCAATCCCGCAAGTGTGATTGACGGGTGCGAATACTCCCACATAACCACGGGAAGCGGCTGATTGTCAATATCGTCCACAACAAACAGCCCGTCTATCAGTCCTTCCTTTTGGAGCTTGATAGCCAAACTGTCACGCTTTGCAGCGGGCGCTTTCATGACCTTTTCATCAACGAGCGCACAATCAAACACTTTCTGCCCTTCACCGACGCGGACGGCAGCCAAGAGACGCGCTATAATCTTGAAATCATCCATCTTGCCCAACTCCGATCTTCTTTAAGTATTCCTCATACTCATACGGAATGCCGATGTCGTAGTTCTTGTAGTAGTGCAGAAACTCGTAGGGAAAAACGAAGTCGCCGTCCTCGAAAATTCCAGCACGAATTTTTTCTTTCGTAAAAAGCTCAATCGACGGCTCAGAGGTCAACCAAGCGTCGAGCGATTCTATATGTGCAATTACATCTTTCTTTGGAATAGAATTCTTGTATTCCTTGTACTTGGAGAAATCCTCGTTGCTTCCTTCGTGTGGAAGCCCTCTAAAAAGGCCAAAATTCATATTTTATTTTCGCCTCCTCCTCTGGTTTGGTGTAAATGCCACAAACTTGCCATCGCCATTGAAACCTACCTTCAATGTTCCGCCCTTTGATTGGATTGAAACGCTCATAAACTTACCCTTTTATAAATGGATTGTTGTCAATCCAGCCATCTTTTATAAGCCTCATGACAATCTCGCATTGTTCTCTTGATTTCCCTGTCGCAGTTTCCGCTATTCCGACAATACGACGATTTTCAATAATCAAGTCATCATTGCTGATCAAGCAATGGGAGATGAGCTTGATGTACTTTCTGTACGCTTCTTTTGCTTCTTCAGGAGCATCTTTTTCAAGCTCTACAAAATCCCCTGCAAAAAAGCCATGTTTCGCCCATTTTGCAAATCTCTTTGCCATCATATCAACAGTTTCAATCATTGCGAAACGACCTCCAATTTCATATAGCGCTCTTTAGCGTCTTCCCATGTATCGGTCTTATAAATGTATTTTTTCACCGTCCGCTCCCCAGCGTCCACCACCCGATAAGTCGTACCTTTGTCAATAAGAAATTCAAATTCTGCCGGGTGATCCGATATTTTGTAGATATACGCACCCCGCGTTGATTTGGGGACTACGATTTCAAGAACCGTTTGCGTATCTTTGTATAATGCAAATGGCAGCGTCGCATCATACGCTATCGTTGTGCTTGTAAAGCCCTTTTCTGTGTATAACTTACCGATGCTTGCAACCATATCAGCAACAGTTGACCCGCCGCCCGTAATATACCCCACATCGCCGACAACTCGCTTTACGTTCAAATCCGTGTGAAGTTTGAACTTTGCGATTTCGCTTGACACGCCATCAATCTTTTTTTCGTACGGGCTTAGATTGCCATAGCATCTCTGCACTCTTTCATAGGCTTTTCCGCCGCGCAAAATTCCATTTATGGCTTCATACGCACCGCCGGAATACTCGGATATATTCGGATTTGCTTCTTTGGTAAACTCGACGCTCGAGTTTGTCGCATAATATTCGTTTTGCCACTTCTCCAATTCCTCTAAGTTGGAAAGGCTTAAAGTTACTGGCTTTATTGCGGGTTTTGCTTTAATTATATCAGATTTTGCCGCACTTGCAACTTGCTTTGTATCCTTTTTCCACCCAGCCCACTCCTGATAGGTCATATCGGAAACAACCACGCTTTCGCCCGTCTCCGGGTCGCGTGCCCTGCGCTGCGCCCCCGACGTGTCCACATCATCCAGCGCGGCAACCATCGTGCAGCGGCAGTTATATACCTCGCCGGGCCGCCCCTGCGGGTCGCCGGGGAAGCGGCAGCCGTTGGAAAACTTCTCGTCCGTGCCGACCTTCTCCCCGTCCAGCGCCGCGTGAGAATGCCGCGTGCGCCCGTCTAACGTCGCCAGCCACTCTTTTTTGAGCTTGATCCCCATCTTCTCCGCCGCCGCGTAACTGTCCATACGCCCGGCGTTCTGCGCCCCTGTGAATGCCGTGCGCGCCGTCCGGATTGCGCTGGTGCGGTCCATGGTCGTGATGCGCTGCTGCAGATCGTCCGCGATTCCCCGCAGGCTCCGGCCCTGCAGGATAGAGCTGGTCACGCTGGCCGTGATCTGCCGCCGCCCATACGCCAGGTCAATACCACGCCGCAGCGCCCGGGCAGGCGGATAATTGGGCATCAGCTCCGGCTGCTCCACGATCAGCCGCCGGGCCGTCTGCTCGTCCCAGAGGTCAAATCCGACGTTCCCGGCGACCTGCTCAATCGTATACGCCGCATAGTTGCGGTTCAGACTGTAGATACCCGGCGTCTCGTCGTTTATGTAAGAAATCGCCACGTCGTTTGCATTGGTCATTCGCTTCGCAATCCGCTCCCGCAGTGCCTGGTAGCGCTCCCCGCGTCCGATTTGTGCCAGCCGCCATTGCTTATAGTCCTGCTCCGTCCACTCCTTGCCGTTGACGATCTCGCCAATCAGCGCCCTCATTTCCTCGTCGCGCTTTGCAAACTGCTCAAAGTAAGCGTCGATGGTCTCTTGCAGCTCCCGCCCGGCCTGTGCATAAATCCGCGCGATGCGTCGTTCCAAAGCCAGGAGCTTTTTGTCGGTCAGCGTATGTCCGAGGTCATGCGTCGCCATTGTTATTCACCGGCGCTGGCGGCTCCTGCGGCTCACCAAAGCTGCGGCCCAAGTCCTCAGCGGACCGTCGCTCCATCATGGCCTCGTACTGGTCAATGTCCCCGTTGATCGTCAGCAGCTTCTTTGTGATGTATTCGTCATCGTAATACTGCGCCCCAAGCAAGAGCGCCTGCGTCTCTTCGGTCTTGTTGATGATCTGATTCCGCGTGTAGCTTGGCTGATCGTCGATACCGGCCAGCCGCAGAATTTCCACAATGAAGCGCGTGACCTCTGCCTCAAACTTGTCCGTTTTCAGGTCAAGCGGAACATAGCTGGCCTTGATTGCCGTCGCCGTCTGGTTTCCCGCCGTGATAGCAGAAGCGTCGAAGCACTGAAAATCTTCATACAGCTTCCGTTTCAGCATATCTATCGTCGTATTTGTCCCTTCGTACGGCGCTTCAATTGTCTGCGGTGTTGCCTTCGCACCGTCGTCGCCGTCTGCGTGGGCCACATGCAGCGTTTTGAGCCGCTCCACAAATTTTACATCGTCGAGGTCATTCATGCCGCCGCAGTTGGAGAGGACCCAGTAAATCAGATTCCCCTCGTCCACATTGTTGACCATGTTTGACGTCGCCAAGTCCAGCGCGTCGATGGTGTTTCGGCTCCCGGCAATCTCAGATAGGCACATGCGATTGTTTTTCAGAGGAACGACCGGGAATCCGGGGTAATTGCCGCCGTCGTATATCTCGCTGCCGCCGACCGGAGCAGTACGAATTAAAAGCTTATAGCTGCGCTTCGGCTTCATCACGTCCATGCTTTTGTTTTTTTCCTGGAAATACTCCGTAAACCCGTCCGGTTCATAGAGTGTGGCCCGCAGCGGCTTGTCCGGTGCAATCTGCCAGAAGCGAATGCCCGCCATCAGCGCACCGTTTTCCTCATCGTAGAGCGGCACAAACTCCAGCAAGCTGAACACCCGCAGGTGATCCAGATCCCAGAAGCCGAAGGACACGCCCGCGATCTTTGCGCTGCGTGCAGCATCCATGATTTCCTGGTCAAAATCAGCGCACAGTTTCTTTCCGGTCGACTCATCGCCGAAGGTGACGCCATTGCCCAGAAGATAGCTGACAGCCTGGTCGACCGCAAAGCCAAAAAAGCGGCTTGCAAGCTTATGATTTGCCGTCCACATGTCCTTGTGTGCCTTGCCCTGCAGGTCGTAGAGGACTTTTTCATAACGATTGATCGTCGGATTCAATCCGCTATAATACAGCTCCGCATCCGCTGCGGTCTGGTAAGCCGGAGACCCTCGGTGCTCCGTAATAGCAGCGCGGATAAATGCGATGCGGCTCTGTTCGCTCTTGCCAGCCGCAAGTAAATCTTGATACGTTTTGATAGTCGCTCACCTCTCTTGCAATAATGATTGATACACCGTTTTCCCCGCCTTCTGGCGGAGGACGGTATAAGCAAAATAGCGGATGTCGTCCATGGCGTGGTCATTCTCTTTTACTGGCCGGTCCGCCTCCGCCTTTTCATCCCATCGGTAGAGACCAAACTCCCGAATGCAGGCGCTGCAGCTGCGGTGGATTTTGATTGTCCCGTCCTGCAAAAACCGCGCCGTCGTGTTGATTCCGGCTAGGACATCGTTTTTCGCCTTGCGGACCGGAAAGCGCTTGTGCCGCCGTATGACCTCGATGAACGACGCCGCCGACGGGTCGACGATCACCGCCTGCACAGGCTTGTCCCCGGCCAGCTGCTCCAGCGCGGTGTAATAATCCTCGTCGGTCTTGTGCTGCTGCGTCTGCCGCCCGGAATAGTAATATTCCGCAACGCGGGTCGCTGTTTTTCCGTCCCAGCACCACAGCCCGGCAGAGAACGGGTTCAGCGTTCCATAGTCGCAGGAGATATAATACCTCCCACCCTGCGGCGGCTTGTCCACGATGCAGCTATCGCCGAACATGGGGTAAATAAGCCCCTCCGCAACAACCCACAGGCCGCGAATGTAGCGATCATAAAAGACGCCGCTGTACATCTCCTTCGTTCGCTCGATCATCTGCGGAGTCAAAATCGGATTATCTTCCAACAGAAAGTGAATGTGCAGCGTGTTTTCCCGCTGATTTTCAATCCATTCTTTGTAAAACCAGTGCTGCGGAGATTCGGGGTTGCAGTTGAAAAAATACTTCGGGCGTTCAAACGATATCGCACGGGACAACGCCTGTTCCACGAAGCTGCGCGGCATCAGCGCCACCTCGTCAAATAATACACCGGCCAATGTAATGCCCTGGATGAGCATATAAGAGCTTTCATCCTTGCCGCCGAACAGGTAAAACCAATTCGTCACGTCCCCACAGCGAACCGTCAAAACCCGTGTGGAGACTTTGTATCGCATGGACAGCGCTGCACCCAAACCGTCAATTTCCATCAACGGCTTCAAAATGTTCCGCTCCGCCGCCTGCACGGTTTTTCCGCAAATGGCAAAATTGGTGTGGTTGTAATTTTCCATGGCCCACAGCACGAAGGCCATAGACATGATCGTCGTTTTGCCAGAGCGAACAGAGCCGTCACAAATCAGCGCCAGATCATCGGAGCCGATAAAGTCCATAATCTGGCGCTGCTTTGCGGATAGCGATTTAATCCGCATTTTCTTCACCCTTTAACGCCTGCACCAGCGCCGTCAGCGCCGCCGGATCGCCGCTCTTTTCGCTTTCAGCGTTCCACCCGAAGTTGCAGCCAAGGCTAAATTTCGCCCCGTTTGCACCATCCTTGTCATACAGACGCATTTCGGCATATTCCTCACATCTGGCCTTCGCGCGCGTAACCGTGTCCGCAAACTCTGGCCGTGCCTGATAGTCAAGCAGCGCTTGCCTGCCTGTAAAGCCAAGCGCAAGCGCAAGTCCCGTGATCGTCGGAGGCTTCGCGTTGATAACGATAGGAACACCATACTTGTCTCTCTGCTGTTCGCCGTCGATAATCAGCGGTTCGCCCTCACACTTTTTGAAGTAAGCGTCAACTGCCTTTTGCATCGCGCTTACACTTTTCCATTTTCTCGGCGCTCCGCCGGGCATACGCTCACCTCCTACTCAACTTTGAAAGGCAAGAGGCACCGTGAAAACTCACGATGCCTCTGCGTCAATATTCATGATACTAGTATAGCACAGAGTTTTTCGCTTGTCACTGACAGAAAAGTGACACTTTCGCCTGCTTAAGTTTCACTCACGCCATATAACGCAATTACGAACCGCCGAAGTGCGCGATCTGCGCGTCGGTAAACGCTGCGTTCATCTAAGCCCAGCATTTCCGCTATGCGCGGCGTTCCGCCCGAAATGCGGTGTATGTACATATTAGTTAATAAATCCCGCTCTGCGGCGTCCAGGGCCGCAAGGGACGTGTTCACGACATTGCACGCAAGCTTCGCCCCGGCAAGCATCCGCTTGATCTCGTCGCGGTGGATGATATTTGACAGCAGCTTGTCCTCCCGGGTGCTGCCTCCGCCCTGGACGGGCGTAGCGTCCGCCGTTGCACTTCGGATGTTGGTAGCCTCCAACTCCAGCCGCTGCAGCTCCTCCTGTAGGCTCTGGATTGCAGCAGCCTTTAGCGGGTAATCCCGCAGCTTGTCAATCGCCTTAAATTTCCAGTATTCCATCTGGCCCTCCTATTTTGCGGGAGGATCGTTCTCCCGAACCGCCCGGCTGCAATAATTCTCCGGCGTGATCGCGCCGCCGTACTCGTTGCAATAGCAGACGCCGTGTGCGTTCTGCCGGAAGTTTTCGCAGCTGCGGCAGCGGATGATCTCTTCCGGCATCAGGCCGGTATCTTCGTAGGCTCTCAGCCGTTCCCATACCTTCCGCTGGGAGCAGGCCCCGTCCTCGCAGAAGCTTCCGCCGGGTATTTCTGTGCATTGTGCAATGTCGCAGAAATTTCCTTCAAACGTCAGGCGTTTCATTGCCATCACCGTCCTTTCCGTCCATCCTCGCGCCGCAGTGGCAATGCGGATATTTCCTCGGCATTTTAAGTTGCGAGTTATACGATTCGCTTTCTGCGATTGTTTCTCGCCGCCCGCACACAGAGCACACAAACACGCTAGTCCAATCCCCTTTGCGCAGCAACTCCCACCGCCCATGCACCACCGGCGCAACGTCGGCGGCCGACATATCCGCAATTGCCCGCTTTGCATCAGCCATTGTGGCTAGCTTTTCTGTCACTTCCACTTTGGTAAGGCGTGCTATCGCCATGTCTCTGCTTATGTAACGGTCCGCCATTTCTCATCCTCCCATCCTTGCGCGTACACATCATCGAGATTTTTTGAGCCGCCGTTCTTCCGCTTCTTTCAACGCCTGATACACCATTATGTTTCAGTCATTGTTTATCTCCTTTACTACACCGGCATTCTGCTCCGGCAGTGCGGCGAAACCAGCCATAAGCCCGGAAATTCTCTCCCGCAGGGGATGCGGTAGCCGTTCGGATTCCGCTTTTCGCCGCGCCAGTATCTCGTATACCTGCCGGAAATTGGCGCGATCTGCAACTAGGTTATCCGATAGGCAAAGCTGCTTATAACCACGCCGCTGCACGGTTTCCCGCGCCAGCGGCGGGAGCCATTCCAGCGCCGCTCGCTCCTGGTATGTCCCGAATTTTCGGATTGCAGATATCACCTGGTTCCAGCCGGTAGCCCAATCCTCGATTGGCCCACCAGTCTGAATTTCCGCCGCAGATTCGCGGATATCGGCGATGCTGGGCGACCACCGGTTTGTTGCCACCCACTTTTGCAGCACGGCCTCCGCCACTGGGTACGGGATATCCTGCAGTTGCCGATACCATAGCTCCATAGCTTGGCTGTTTGGCAGGTTGTTCTTCCGGCTGTAGTACGTCCGCAGTGCTGCTGCAAAAGTCCCAAATTCCTTTGCGGTCACCCCATGGCCCCCCTGCTATTGGACCATTCTTCTGCCATGCCGTAAAATTCTTCAAGCTCCTGGGCCTTCGTCGGCTTCTGACAGGCTTGCCGCTGATTTCCGCCAGACGGGCGCGCCCGGTTCTGTTCCCGGGATAGCCAGGCATTGACGAACCGCATGATTCCGGTTTTGGTTTTTCGATTCCTGGGATTCGCCAGAAGCCACCCCCGCATGTTCCGCAGCTCCTGCATCACATCAACAGCGGGGTACAAGGTGCACAGCTCGTCCGCCGCATCCTGGCCGATCGAAAAATTATCGCCGCCGATCAGCGGCAACACCGCTGCGGCCGGGGGGCTGTTTGGCAGCTCCCCGGATACATTCGTAGTCTCCGAAGGAGACGGAGAATGTTTATTATAATATTCATTCTCTACCTCTACCTCTTTCTCCCTCTCTTTCTCGCTTACGGTTTCCCCTAGCTTCCAGTTTCCACTAGCTTCCGGTTTGCTTTCCGTTTGCTTCCGGTTTGCTTCCGGTTTGCTTCCGCCTCTTTTCCCACTTTCTGACTTCTCTCTCGCCTTGTCCAGCACGGGCCGGAGAAGCTCAAAAGCAATTGCCACGGAGTCGGAAACGCCAGATAAATCAGGCTCGACCTGATTCAGCGCATATGCGCATATGACATCATAGGCGTCGGCACGGTCAGTCTTTTTCCTAATCCTGCTGATTGCAGAATAGAAGCTTTCATAGAACGTGAATTGCTTTCTTGCCATCTCACGCTCACCCCTCTTCTGCGTATTTGAACGCCTCTCGCAGCGCCTGCCGACCGGCGGGGTACTCGGCCAAATAATACCGGTGCTGCCGGTTGATGTAGACGATGCGGCCCGTCACCATGTTCTCGGTATCGTCTCTGTTAAAGCAAAGCGGCAGGAAGCGCACCCGTTCACCCAATTGCACTCTCACAGTTTGCCCCTCCCTCCTCCAGGCGATAGCGCTTAATATGGCACGTCTCGCCGTAGCGGTTCTTAACGCACTCAGTCGCGCCGGTGATCTCATACCCCTGGTTCTTCAGATCGAAAATTCTAGCCCCCAGCCGATAGCAGCCGTACTCTGTCATGGCCTCGGCCTGGGTGATGCTGCCATAGTCCCGCAAATGGCGGAGGATGCGTTCACACTGTGTCATGGTCGTCACCTCCGGAAAGCAGGTCCAGATATTTGTTGATGTACCAGCGGGCCTTTTCTACGTCCTCTGTGCCGCCTTTGTGGTCGGCCCGCCACAGATACTTAAACGCCGCAATCTTCGCGTATACGGCCACCTGGGCCGCCCCAAAGGCAGATACCATGGCGTCAATACATTCCACGCTGCCGCTCGTGTAATGTGCAGGATGATTTACAGGGTCGTTATACATCGCTCTTGCCCTCCATTTCGTTGTAACGTTCCTCCCACGGAGAAAAGCTTTCGTCACCGACAATCTGCCGCAGCTGCTCGTCGATCTTTGCGCGGGAGTAGACCAGTTCTTTGTCCTCGGCGCCGTCAGCGTCGATCATGGCCGCGATATCGTTTACTGCCTTCTTGTATTCGTCCATGAATTGCCGTGCGCGGCCCTTGCCCAAGCCAAGCTTGCGATTTGCAGCGATGACGGCGGCATCTGCGCCGATCTGCAGGCAGACGTCAAGCTGCTGCTGATACCTGGAATAAGCCCGCGCCATCATCGCGGCGTCCCGCTTCATCAGATACGCGCTTTGCCCTCTAGCCATTGGCATCCTCCGTTTCCGCACAACGCTCTGCCAGCCGTGCGACTTTGGCCTCCTCCCACCGCGCTACCGCTTCCGCGCAGTCAAACAGCTGCACCATCTGATCTACCGTGATAAGCACGTCCGCGATTTCCTCCGCGATATGATCCGGATCGCCGCCGCTGCGGATGTATTTGCAAAGCTCTTTTTGCAGCTCGGAAAGCTCTTCGACGCAGACGGTCGCTTGCATTTTCCCGCCGAATTTCTCCAGCGCGGCGGCGTAGGTTGGGTGATTGTCCTTCGTCCGCGACGCCCGGCCAAATGCAAAGCCGTTGCGGAACGCCGTTTCCAGCATATCGTATTGATTCATGGAGTCTCCCTTCCTTTCAGATCTATCCCGGCATCATATTCCCGGTAAATTTCCATAAAATCCGGCAGTTCCAGCGTCACCAAAATCTCGTGATTGTTTCGCTTGTGGAATACCGCTGGGAGCCGCCCAGTGCCCGTACAATCGCGCTTCGCCTGAGCCATCCAATCATAAAGCCGCATCTGTTCGCATGCCTTTGCTTCGATGTGCAGGCCCGGCAGGCCGACGACGTCGGATGCGTCGCCGGTGTTGCCGCAATACTGGGCCGTCCGCCGCGCCGGGTAGCCGTACTCCCGCAGCCGGGATGCAAGCTGCCGCTCAAAGCGGGCACCTTTTTGTTTGCTATTGATTGGCACGATCGCCACCCCTTTCCTGTGTGCTGCGCGGCCCTATATGGGCCGCGCAGCAGTATGAATATCATAGCATCACTACAACGCTGCCCGCTTCGATTTCAGGTGAAAGCGCTTCGTCCAGGTATGATTTGATACGCTTTCTGGCTTCTAGTTTCCACATTCCGCCATCAGCTTCAACAAAACTAATCCCGCGCTCATCAATGCGGATCAGGAAAAGTCCGTCCGGCTGCTCCAGCTCCTGGAAGGTTCGATAAGGACGCAGGGAAACAAGCGGTTTTATTGTTGCGTTTTGCTGCAGCGAAACGCCCTTTTGCGTGACAACTGTAGTCGCAACCCCGATATCGTTATAGGTAACTTTCGCTCCGGTGGTAATCTGACTGAGTAGCTGTAGGGTATAAGCACGGTCGGGGCTATCCTGGAATCTCGTCTGCAACGCCACGGCGGCGCGTTCAAACGGGAGCTTCGTTTCTTCATCCCACCCGGGGACATCCGTTGCGTGTACGGAATAAATCACAGGCCGAATCTCGCGGGTCTGCGGCTGCAGGAATGATTCCACCAGCAAATGGGACGGAATATCGACATAAATCGGACCAGCGCCGGAATATTTCGTGAGTGCTTCGGTGCGAATCATCTTTACAATCGCATCCAAACTGTTCAACTTCAACGCTTCCGGGAGGTCAATTTTCTCGCGGATTTCTGCGAATTCTCCATCCCGATTTACCAGAAAAGAATGGCCATCCTTCTCGTAAACGCTCGGCTCTACCATGGATTCGATTTTTTCAATTGCACTTTTCAGCATTTTTCTTCCTCCTTATGCATTTCTCACCATTTTCAAAATCGGCGCGGCTTCCTGCTCTTCGCCGAACATATCCTGCTGCCCCGGAACATTGGGCACCATTTCCACGGCTACCACTTCGCCAGTAGCGCCATCTCCAGTGATGTACAGCGATGTAGATACCGGATTCGTCGGGCAAAGCGCGCTTTTCGCTGTGCAATTTACGAACACGGTCTGCCGATTATCGTCCGGCTGCAGCTCAATCGTCAGTGTCAGCTTGCGCTTTTTCTGCGTGCTTGTGTTCGGGTCCAGGATGTTGTCAATTACCTTCGCCATCTCATAGTCGATCCGTTCCTGAATCGCGCCCCTGGCCATTTGCAAAATGCTTGTTTTCGCTTCTTCGTTCATGTTTTACCTCACTTTCTCAAAACGGCAGGCCGTCATCGTCGCATTCCGGCAGTTCTTCCAGCGCTGGGGCCGTGCCAGCCGGTGCAGTCGCAGCGGCTGTGCTGCCGCTTTCCTTCTTTCTGCCGCCAAAATACACGTGCTCCGCGACAACCTCGGTGCTTCGGCGCTTATTCCCGTTGTCGTCCGTCCATGGCCGGATCTGCAGCCGACCGGAGACGATTGCCATCTGCCCCTTTGTAAAATACTTGCTGACAAATTCCGCCGTGCAGCGCCAGGCAACGATGTCGACAAAGTCCGTTTCCCGTTCTCCGCCGTCCTTGCTGGTATAATCCCGGTCGACGGCCAGCGCGAAGGACGCAACCGCAGTCCCGTTTGCAGTGTGCCGAAGCTCCGGGTCTCGCGTCAGGCGGCCTGCGATGGTGATCTGATTAAGCATTGTCGATTACCTCCACGATTTTCCCAGACTCCAGCTTGTACCATGTGTTTTCTTTAATTGTTTCTCCGTCCACTTTCACGGCGGCAAAGTCAAGCGTGTTGCCGTCATCATCCGTATCTACCAGCAGAAGGATCGCGCCGACCTTCCCGCTGACATTCCCGCCGTTGCCGATCACAGCGGCGATTCCGTTGCGTCCAACGGACGCTTGGCCTTCTTTCCGTGCTATGGCTGCGCCGCAGTCCCCGGCGTTGGCTGCGCCGCAGTCCCCGGCGTTGGCTGCGCCACAGTTCCCGGCGTTGGCTGCGCCACAGTTCCCGGCGTTGGCTGCGCCACAGTTCCCGGCGTTGGCTGCGCC
>ENA-ORIC01002290-ORIC01002290.1-human-gut-metagenome-genome-assembly--contig:-NODE-2290-length-15887-cov-3.167236_pt1 | contig 15887 bp, 15 predicted proteins | sample MGYA00243023_ERZ508732 | MGnify/ENA primary metagenome ERZ508732 (study PRJEB26277, sample SAMN04329767) | human gut metagenome | biome: human-associated habitat | host: Homo sapiens | place: USA...
AGCTCCGCCATGCCGACGCCGGTCGGTCCCTTGATGACGGCGACGTTGATGTCGGCGGGCGCGGCGGTCGTCCCACAGGAGACGAGAATCAGCATGATCGCCAGGATGAGCGATAAAAATTTGGTAATATTCAACAAATCGTGTTTCATAAAAAAGCCTTTCCGGACAGCAAATACTTTGCCGCCACTTTATCCAACATAATTATATCACATATTCGTTCTATTGTCAAGCAAAAACGAAACAAATATTCTAAACGTGCGCGTAGAAAATCATGTCTGATACGAGCAAAATAGTGTCATTATTGCACAATACATGAGCTGCCGCTTCGTGCGGACTATATAAAATAAGGAAGGAAATTGAATTACGCGTCCACAAAGCTTGCCCGGCGCACGATCTTGCAGGAAATAATTCCTGATAATTCATTCGCTTTATTGCGCTAAGTTGGTGCAATCCGAGAAAATCGAAATTTCAGAAAAAATCTTTGCAATATTTGAAATTACCTCTTGCATTTTGAAAGGAAATGTGCTATAATAATAGGTAATAATCTGTATTTTAGTGCTTGGGGGAAGGAATCATGCAGCATAAGGAATTCGGAAATTCATTTATTGACCACAACGCCGCTTTTGGCGGCGAAAACGCGTCCGCGGAGACGTCTGAACTTTTCGACGCGCTTCTGTCCGGATGCAGGGAGCACTATTCGATCCCCGCATCCGCCTTCACAAATTACAACGTTAAAAGGGGACTCAGAAACCCTGACGGCACCGGCGTTATGGCGGGAATCACCAAAATCGGTAACGCACACGGCTATATAATTAACGAAGGTGACAAAATCTCGATAGACGGCGAGCTCTACTACCGTGGCTACAACATTGTGGATCTTATTCACGGGTTCACGACTGAGGGACGTTACGGTTTCGAGGAGACGGCGTGCCTGCTGTTTTTCGGCGATTTGCCGACGAAAAAGCAGCTCGCGGACTTCGATACGCTGCTCGATTCTTATAGATTTTTGCCGCCGCGCTTCACGGAAGACGTGATAATGAAGGCGCCGTCGCAGTCTTTGATGAACAAAATGGCGACAAGCGTTCTGTCACTGTACGGATATGACGAAAATCCGGACGAAACGAGCCTCGAAAATATGCTCCGCCAGTCGATGCAGCTGCTCGCGCGCCTTCCGATAATCGCGGCGCAGGCTTACGCGTACAACCGCAGCTATTTCCATGGCGAGAGTCTTAATATACACAATCCACAAAATCATCTCTCGACAGCGCAGAATTTTCTCCGTATTATGCGTCCGGACTGCTCTTTCACCGAGGATGAGGCAAAGCTTCTCGATCTTTGCCTTGTTCTTCACGCCGAGCATGGCGGCGGTAACAACTCGGCGTTCACCTGCCGTGTCGTTTCCTCGTCCGGAAGCGACACGTATTCGGCGATTGCTTCAGCAATTTGCTCATTGAAGGGTCCGAAGCACGGCGGCGCAAACATAAAAGTTCAGGAAATGTTCGATTATGTAAAACAGGGCGTTAACGATTGGAATGATGACGATGAGGTCACGTCATTCCTTGAACGTCTGATCCGTGGCGAAGAGGGCGACCATTCCGGCTTGATTTACGGTATGGGGCACGCGATTTACACGCTTTCCGACCCTCGCGCCGTGATGCTCAAGCATTACGCGATGAATCTCGCGCGCGGCACCGAGTTTGAGCGCGAATTCGAGCTGCTCCAGTCGATAGAACGTCTGTCGCCCGCGGTATTCGCCCGCTATAAGCAGAACGACAAGAATATTTGTGCAAATGTCGACCTTTATTCGGGACTTGTCTACAGAATGTTGGGCATTCCGACGGAACTTTACACGCCTCTTTTCGCAATCGCGAGAATCGCCGGCTGGTGCGCGCACCGCATCGAGGAGGTCTGCACCGGAAAAAGGATCATCCGTCCGGCATACAAGGCGATCTCGAAGCTGCGTGAATACACTCCGCTTGAATCGAGAAGCAACGATGCGGTGCACAGCATCTGAAACGGCAAGCAGATAAATGACAATAATGTGCAATAGCCACACAAATGAATAAATGAATATTTATGATGTATAATTATTCCGCAAAAGACGAATATTTATACATCATAAATTTTTCGCGGAAAAGCGGAACAAATTCGCTCCGATATGCGTCAAAACACTAAAAGGGGTGACAATATGAAAAAAATAATCGATAAAATTGCAAATAATTATCATCTATTTTATTACGGATTATTCCTCGTGGCCCACGCGGTATGCTGCGTGTTCGTGAATCTGTACGGCGACGACTACTATTACGCCGGATTCACGCGGAACGGGCTCGGCTATTTTGTCAGCGAGAACATCTTCCACTACAAATATACAAACGGCCGCGCGCTCGTCCACCTGCTTGACGAACTACTACTGTCGAACTTCTGGTTCTGGCGCATCTTCAACGTCGCGGCGCTCGGTTTGTTAATTTTGGGAATCGCGAAGATCGCGGCGGGCGAATGGGCGGAAAAATCCGATATCTTTTCCCCGCGGTTCAAGAGGACGCTGACGATTACGACGGCGATCATTTCCGTGGCCGATCTGGCGGTTCTCCGGCAGAGCGTCTATTGGGCGACCGGCTCGCTCAATTATCTCGTTCCGACCGCGGCAATGCTGTGGTTTTACTACTTTTTCAGGCGGGATTTTGAGACCATGCGCGGCAGCTGGCGGCTGATTCCGGCTGGATTTTTCGCCGCCGCGACGACTGAGCAGGCGTCCGCGGCGGTCGTGCTTGTGACGCTTTGTTTCATTGTTTCGTCGGTCGTCGTTCGGAAAATTGCACCTAATCCCGCGTATGTTTTGTCATTTTTGGGATCGCTCGCCGGATTCTGCACTCTCTACCTGTCGCCCGGCAACGCGGCGCGGACGCAGTATTACCCGGATTTTTACGCGATGCCGCTCTGGAAACGCCCGCTCGCGAATTTCAAAGAGCTCGCGACTGTGATCCTTGCGCGCGGCGGGATTTACACTATAGTGATATTGTTCCTTATAATGGTAATATTGGAATGTGCTGGCAAAGCGAAAAACGAGAAAAACTCTCCACTCCGCCGCCTGATTTCCGCGTTTGTCGCCATTTCCGCCGCGTCGGGGACAGGTCTTTACATCTGGACTCTCGTCACCGGCAGTGATAAAACAATAATATATCTTTGCGTGCTTCTGTTCGTACCGATAATTTCGGCGATGATCTATACAGCCGTAAGATATTTCAGAATTGGTGAAATTGACGAACTGTATTTCGTCTGGTGCGCGGTCGCGATGCAGGCGGCGATGAGCTTTTCACCGGAATTCGGACCGCGGACGCTGCTCATCAGTCTGTGCTGTCTGATCGTGCCGGTCGCCGGAAGGATTGCACGGCTTGAGACCGGGAGAATTCCTCTTGCGGCGGTCTGCGGATGCCTGATCTTCGCCCTGCTGCCGTGGTATGTGTCGTCGTATAAAATGCTGATAGATGTCACAATAGTGTTATCGATAATAGCTATTATATACAATATAAAAAAGTCGGATTTTCTCCCCAAAACGGCAATGGCGTTCACGCTTTCGCTTTGTCTCGCGCAGTTCTCGACGGTCGCCGCCGGGTATGGGAAGAATTACGCCGTTTTGAACGAGGACTACAGAATACTATCGGATTATGCAAAATCACCAACCGGCGAAATCACTCTGTATATCCTCCCAAACTCCCAATATAAGTATACAATGCCATATAACGACAAATACCATGAGCGGGTTTTGTTGAAGCTCTACGGCATCGACTCCGGAACGCCCGTGAATTATGTCGAATACGTTCCGTCAGAACAGACAAAATAAAGCGCAATATTCGGTAAAATAAGAGAAAATATCCGCGTTCTATAAAAAACAAACGCGGATATTTGTGTTTATTGACGAACCTCTTCAGCGCCGTCACCGAAATCTTGCATCCTGATGTTCATGCCGCTGCGCTCGCTGCCTGCGTCGCTTCTGGACTGAATGTCGCTCTCCTCGCCGCCCCGCACGCTGTCGGACGCGTCGCGCGAGGATCCGGACGTTTCGGCTCGATTTGTTGAATCTGCACTATTATTCGACGATGTGCTGGTTTCGGTTCCCGCGTTGTTGTTCATGTCGCTACCGCCGCAGCTGACAAGAGACGATGCGATGAGCGCGGCGCACAAGGTGAGAAAAACCGATCTGAATATCATATCACGATCTCCAAAATTAAATTTCGCGGAACTCCGCGGTAATTATTCTGTCTGAAACGCGGAAAACTATGCGAAAAATTTCGCGGCTCAATTTTCATAACTCCGCGGAATTCATATTTCATGGTTGATTTTCGGCGCGAAATGTGATATAATTATATAGAAAATCAGAAACGGAGCGTCGCAAATGCCATTTTCATTCATTAAAAACCAGACAATAGCGGTCACGGGAATCGGATCAATCGGCTCGGAGCTTTGCAAAAAAATTGCGGAAAACGGCGCGAAACGGCTCGTGATGATCGATATAAGTGAAAATAATCTTTACGAAACCGAGCAGTCGCTGAAATGCACCCATCCGGAACTCGGTGTTATTCCGTACGTCGTTTCGATCCGGGACCGGGAAAAGCTGGAGTGGATTCTGACACATGAGCGTCCTTCCCTGCTCGTTCACACCGCGGCGCACAAGCACGTCCCGCTGATGGAGCGTGTGCCGGACGAAGCTGTGAAAAATAACATTTTCGGAACATTGAATGTCACGCTGGCATCCGCGTCGGCGGGAATCGGAAAAGTGATTCTTATTTCGACGGACAAGGCGGTTGAGCCGTCCTGCGTTTATGGCGCGACGAAGCGCGTGTGTGAACTGATATTCGGCATGATGAACAAAATATCCGCGAATACTATTTATAACGTGGTAAGATTCGGCAACGTTATAGGTTCGCGCGGCTCAGTAATTCCACTTTTTGAAGCGCAGGCGGCGTCCGGTCACGATCTGACGGTGACGCATCCGGACGTGACGAGATATTTTATGTCGATAGAAAACGCTTGTGATCTGATATTGGAAGCGTCAGAGCTCGACGATCGTGGAAAATTGTTCCTGCTTGATATGGATAAACCTGTTAATATTAACAAACTAGCAGAAGATATTATCAAAAAATACGAAGATAAAAACGTAAAAATAATTTATACAGGACTTCGGAATGGTGAAAAATTACACGAAAAACTGAGCTATGACAACGAAAATCTGATGTCAATCCCTGGGAAACACATCCTCTGCGCCGATCTGCCGGAAACGGACGTCGAAAAATTGAAATTGTTGCTTTCCCTCCTTGAAAAAGCAGCGGATGAACCGCGAAAAATCGAAGAAATTGAGCCAATCCTGAAGGAAATCATCCCCGAATTCAAACGAATATAAGAAAACGCCGTGCAAATATCGCACGGCGTTTTGTGCAAATTAACGAATGGCAGCGCCGAGAAACGCTTTCAGACGCGCGTTCTGAGGATCAGAAATTACTGACGGATCTCCGTCAACCGCAATCACGCCGTTTTCCATGAAGATCACACGGTCGGAAATGTCGCGCGCGAAGGAAATTTCGTGCGTTACCACGACCATTGTCATGTGCTCCGCCGCGAGCTGCTTCATGACCGCGAGGACCTCGCCTGTCAACTCGGGGTCAAGCGCGCTCGTCGGTTCGTCGAAAAGCAGGACTTCCGGCCCGGTCATGAGCGCCCTCGCGATTGCGACGCGCTGCTTCTGACCGCCGGAAAGCGACGACGGCATTTCGTTGATCTTGTCCGCGAGCCCGACTTTCTCGAGAAAAAATCTGCATTTATCACAAGCTTCTTCCTTGCTCATGATGCGATTTGTAACAGGCGCACATATCATGTTTCCTTTCACGGTCATATGTGGGAAGAGATTGAAATGCTGGAAAACCATTCCTGTCTTGGAAAGAATTCGCCTCTGCTCCCTTTCCTTGACATATTTACCGTTTTCGACGAACGCTTCCCCGTCGATCGAAATGCTGCCCGCGTCGACCTTTTCGAGCCCGATCAGCGAGCGCAGCATTGTGCTTTTGCCGGATCCTGAGGGACCTATCACTGAAATGATCTCGCCCTTGTCGACAGAAAAGGAGACACCGCGCAAAACTTCGTTGGCGCCGAACGATTTTTTAATATTTTTAACATCTATCATCATCAGTAGGTCGTCTTCCTTTCGATGTACGCGAAAAGCTTGGTCAGCCCGAAAATTATGATCATATAAATGACCGCCGCGATGCCGAACGGCATGACGTTCGACAGCGAGTTCACCTGCGATTTCGTCATGTGCATCAGGTCCGCGACGCCGAGCGTCGTCACGAGCGCCGTGTCCTTCACGAGGTTGACCGCCTCGTTGCAGACAGCCGGGATCGCGACGCGGATCATCTGCGGCAGAATGATTTTTACAAGCGTAGAAACTTTCGAGAGTCCGAGCACCTGCGCCGCCTCGTACTGCCCGCGGTCGATGGATTTGATGCCGCCGCGGAAAATTTCGCAGAAATACGCCGCGTAATTGAGTGTGAACGCGACGCACGCGGTCGTGAACCGTCCCATCGCGAGGTGCGGCCCGATGACCGGTATGTACGGCAGGCCGAAATAGAAGAAAAGCAGCTGAAGCATCAGCGGCGTCCCGCGCATCAGGAAAACGTAACCGCGCGCGATCCAGCGCAGAGGCGCGACCTTCGACGACGAAAGAAGTGTCGTCAGAAATCCGAGCGGCAGTGACAGAATGATGACAATGAAAAATAATTTCAGAGTTACGCCGAGACCACTCGTCAGAATGCCGAGAGTTGCGAGAATTTGTTCAGAAGAAAGGTGAGTAATTTCTTTCGCCTCCGATTTTAACGTATTACCATAATATTATACCACATAATTCCGGCTTTGTAAACACTATTGACGCAAATATTTCTGTTAAATTTCTGTAAAATTTCTAAAACAGTTGAAATTCCGCGCAAAATGTGATAAAATAAAATACTGAGGGGATATGTTCAAAAATACCCAGCAATATGGAGAATTCTAGAAGCGAAGTCAGGCGATAACAGCCGATACATAATATGACAAATAATAAGGTCAGACATATTTTTGTGGTGAACCCAGTCGCCGGAAAGGGCGTCGAGGCAGGACCGCTCGAGGCGAAGATCCGCGACGCCTGCGAGGTTTCGGGCGCGGAGTACGAGATTTACATAACGTGCGCGCGCTGGGACGCGGTGGATTTTGTTCGTCGGCGGATAATAGAGCGCCGCGCGGACGAGACGCTGAGATTTTACGCCTGCGGAGGCGACGGAACGCTGTGCGAGGTCGCGACCGGGATACTGTTTGAATCACTGGGAAAAGAGCGAAGTGAAGAATTGTACATTAATAACGCGAATATAGTTCATGATAAATTATCAAATAATTTACATGACAGCACAGCAAATGTAAATAATGTACAAGTGAAACATCACGTATCAACGCCGGAGAACGTCGAGCTCGGCTGCGTCCCGATCGGGACCGGAAATGATTTTGTCCGCAATTTCGGTCAGAATGAGTTCTTTTCAGACATCACGAAGCAGCTTCTTGGCGATCCGATCACGATTGACAGCTATGGCGTCAGGCTTGACGACGAACGCGAGATCTGCGGCGTGAATATGTTCAACGTCGGTTTCGACTGCGACGTCGTGTGCAAGGCGGCAGAGCTCAAAAAGACATTCCTGCCGAAAAAATTAGCGTATGTCGTCGGCGTCGCTGTGACTTTGGTGAAAAATAAGGGCTGTACCATAGCGGTTACGAAAGAAAACGGCGAAAAATTTACTCGACAATTTGAGCTCTGCGCGGTGGCGAACGGCGGCTATTGCGGCGGAGGGTTCTTCTCCGCCCCGCGCCGGAGGCTGAACGACGGGCTGCTCGACATAAGTCTGATAAAAAAGGTTTCGCGCACGACGTTCCTGCGTCTCGTCGGTCCGTACAAAAAAGGCACGCACCTCGGAACGCGTCTTGGTAAACGTGTCGTCGGCTACTATCAGGACACCGGCATTGGTCTCGAGTTCGCGGAACCGACAAACGTTTCGATCGACGGTGAGATATCTCAGGTAAAATCAGCAAAATTCCGTTCCCTGCCATCGTCGCTGCGTTTCGTTCTGCCGGTCGGCGTTACATATACTGATTAAAAAAGGAAACAATTGCTAAAATAATGCATAATATTAAAAAAATATTTACAATAGCAACAATATTGTCATTGGCGTTTGTGAATTATGCCTGCGGAATCTACCGCGAAGGCGAAACGACAAGAATTGTGTCGCCAGAGGGAAACGCGTACACAGGACAAACAGGCGATGAACCATCGTCAATATCAACAAACACAACTCCGGAATCGCACAAAAAGGACGAAACAATGTCAACAGAATCCCCTGAAACCGAGCCCGGACCGGTAAGGGAGCCCGCGCGAATAACATTTGTCGCCGCCGGAGACAATGTTATCCACCCCTGCATCTACATGGACGCGAAAAATCGCGCGACCAGCGAGACGCGCGAGTACAATTTCAAGCCGATGTATGAGGATGTTGTGGATTATATAGCGTCCTTCGACCTCGCTTTCATCAATCAGGAAACGCTGATGGGCGGCGCGGACCTGGGTTATTCGGGCTACCCGTGCTTCAATTCGCCGCAGGATCTGGGGCTCGACCTGATCGACATTGGTTTCGATATTGTGAACATAGCAAACAATCATATGTGCGATAAAGGTCAAAAGGGACTGAAAGGAACAATAGATTTCTGGAAATCTCAGACTGATGTAACAATGATAGGCGGATATTCTGACGAAACAGACTATAATACATTACGGATTATTGAACGAAATGGAGTAAAGATCGGTCTGCTGTCCTACACTTATGGCACGAACGGAATCTCCCTTCCCGCGTCGAGCGAACTGGTTGTACCTTATATAAACGACGAAGATATTATTCGTCAATGTGCACAAGCGAAGGAACAGAGCGATTTCCTGATAATTTCGGTCCATTGGGGCAACGAAAATCAGACGCAGGTCAGTGCCGAGCAGAAGCGTGTCGCGAAGCTGATGGCGGAGAACGGCGCGGACGTGATAATCGGCCATCATCCGCACGTTTTGCAGTCGATTGAGGTGATCGAGAGCGATTACGGCGAGACGTTGTGCGTGTATTCCCTTGGAAATTTTGTATCCGCGATGCAGTATTGGCAGAATATGGTTGGCGGATTCTTCTCTTTTGATATAGTCGCGGACGAAAATGGCAATGTGTCGTTTGAAAACGCGGCGTTCGTTCCGACGGCGTTCTACTACGGACCGAGCTATTTCAACTCGCACCTCTATTTCCTGCGCGATTACCCGGCGGAAAAGGCGGCGATTCACGGCACGAAAAATCTCTACAATAATACAGCGACGCCCGACCAGATGCGTGATTACGCGAAAAAGATCATGGGCGACTACCTGAAGGACTACGAACCGGCGTCGGACGATGAGTCACTTCATCAGAGCGACGAATAATTCGTCATAATTGACAAAATATTTTCCCGCAGATAACGATCGCGCCGACGGCAGATATAACGGCCGTGATAATTGCGGCAGGGATCGTACAGCGGGATTTTTTTATTCCCGCCGCCGATGTATAGACCGAGACCACGTAAACGAGCGTGTCGGACGACGCGAGCATGACAGAAGCGGCAAGCCCGGCGGTGCTGTCCGGACCCTGATTTGCGAAAATATCCGACAAAAGTGCTGTAGAAGCGGCGCCGGAAACCGGTCGCATCAGTAAAAATGCCGAAATCCCGTCAGGCAATAAAACGCTTCCTTCACCGAAAATCCTAGCGATCATCTCCGGAATCCCGCTTGCGCTGAGCATCGAGACCATACAAAACAGCGCGACAAGTGTCGGAAACAGCCCGACAGCGGTCTCCATCCCGCGCTTTGCCCCGCGGATGAACGCGTCAAATAAAGGCTTTTTCGAGAACAGGATCAGCACCCCGCAGAGCGCGAGCACCGCAGGAACGATTGCTGACGAGACGAAAACGAGCGCTTTCAAGGTCGTTTCCTCCAGCGTTTGTCAATTTTGCACAATAATTTCGTCAGAATGACGGCTGACAAACTGCCGATTATCCCGTTGATCCAGACCGCCGGAAGGAGCTCGAACATGATTTTTGCCCCCGCCGCCTGCCTGAGCGCAAGCATCGTGGTCGGCACGAACGAGAATGCCGCGGTTGAGAGGACGGTCAGCATCACTGAATCGTCGGAGGCTCTACCATTATCAGGCACAGATTCCTGAAAATCCCTTAGCGCATCGATCGCGAGCGGCGTCGCGGCGTTGCCGATCCCGAGAAGATTTGCCGCGAGGCAGCAGACGGCGTTTTCGACCTTCCCTTTCCGCGCTGATTCCGGGAAAAGAACGCGAGTCAGCGGCGAGAGCATCCGCGATAGCCGACGTATAGCCCCAGCATCGCGCAGAGTCTCCATGACGCCGCTCCAGAGGCTCATCGCCCCGACGAGCGTGAGCGTAGTTGTGACCGCTTTTCCGGCGGCGTCGAGAATTGCGCCTGACATATTGCACAAATTGCCGCTGAAAATGGCAAAGATAAACGATATAACAACGATCACCGCGAATACAATGCCGAGCATTGCGATTCCCTCCTGAATTTACAAGATTAACGAATAATATACGCTTAATGTTAACTAATAATTTACACTAAAATCATTATATAAACGATATATGTTAATTGACAAAAACGTCGAGATGTGGTAGAATATGTATATCCAGAAACCAACTGGTAATTATAGGAAGGAACAGGGGAAAGAACAATGAAAAGCATTGGTATCGTCAGAAAAATCGATGAGCTTGGAAGGATAGTCCTCCCGATAGAGCTTCGCAACAAGATGGATATAAACACGAAGGATTCTGTCGAGATATTCGTCGATAACGACAAAATAATACTTAAGAAATATCAGCCGTGCTGCGTTTTCTGCGGCAACGCGGACAACGTCACGATGTTCAAGGGCAAGCTGGTCTGCCGTGACTGCATCGAGGAGATGACCCGCGAGAGCGCGAACGACTGACGCACGCTGTGAATATATGCGCCGCTGCGTGAAAAAAGAAGTATAACGAAAAGGTCCGGGTTTTCCCGGACCTTCTTTTTGGTCATAATGACGATTCATAGAGGCAAACAATTTGTCATAATGACGGAAATTTTATCAGAGACCAGCAAGCCTCGAGGAGATCGCGAGCGCGGGATCGGTCGGCACCTCGGCGCGATGGCAGTCCTTCGGAATGACAATCGTCGGGGTCGGGCGCGGGCGCTTTCCTTCAAAATCCGGCAGCCATTTTTGCTCGGCATCGAGCATTTCCGTGACCATTTCGCGGATCTCTTTCAGAGTGCAGACAGCGCCGCAGAGCGGGTCGAGCGCTGCCGCTTGTACTAAAAGCTCCGGATCCTTGTGCTTCTCCGCTAAAAACGCGAGATACTGTACGTTGATATTTGTCAGATTGAGAGCCGCGCATTGCGGCGGAATCTCACCGACAAATGTAGGATGAAGCCCGGTTCCGTCCGCGAAGACCGGCATCTCGGCGACGCAGTCGTGCGGAAAATTCAAGATCATACCGTTGTTGCGGAGATTTCCGTTGAAGCGGAAAGGTCGGTCGAAGCTGATTGCCTCAATTATATATGAGCCATATTCGACAGATCTCAGTGGAAGCGCGTCGGGTTCGGCGGCGAGCATGTCCTTCCCTGCGTATTTGTCGCGGACTTTTTTCGCCCATTTGAGCGCGGCGCCGGTCTCTCCGCCGAAGTCGGGCTCGTCGCAGTAGAGGTTGAGACTTTGTGCATTTTTACGAAAATATGGAAGGTATTCGGAGAGATGTCCGGTTGACTCGGTCATAAAATAGCCAAAATGACGGAAGACTTCGCCGCGGACCTTTTCGGACGCGTAGAATTCGGGCTGCTCGAACTTTTCGCGGAGCTCGGGATAGAGGTCTTTGCCATCTTTTTCGAGTTTGAGGAACCAGCCCATGTGGTTGATTCCGGCGCTGAGGTAGTTGATTTTGTCAACCGGGAGCCCGAGATAGCCGGCGATAAGGCGAATTGTCGTCTGGACGCCGTGGCAGAGCCCGACGAATTTGACTTTTTCGTCGTCGAGGGCGCGGCAGACCATTGCCATCGGGTTGACGTAGTTGAGCAGGAGGGCGTTCGGGCAGAGTTCGCGCATGTCGCGGGCGAGACCGCGCATGACGGGTATTGTGCGAAGTGCACGAAAAATTGCGCCGATGGAGTTGGTGTCACCGATACATTGGTCAATTCCGTATTTGAGCGGGATGTTGATGTCGAGTTCGTTTGCTTCGACGCCGCCGATCTGGAGGGTGGCGATGACGAAGTCGGCGTTTCTGAGGGCGTCGCGTCGGTCGGTGGTGACGTAGGCGCTGGCGTTTTTGATGTGGTTGGCGGCGAAGACGCGGTCGAGGTAGCGTTTTACGTCGCTTGTGTGGCGGGTGGACGGCGCCATGAGGGCGAATTCGACTGTGTCGAGTCCGTCAATTTGCACAATGTCGCAGATGAGGGTCTTGCAGAAGACGATGCTTCCGGCTCCGATAATGGCGATTTTCATGATGTTCCCTTTCTTTAGGTGGATATATTATTATACCACAATCGGCGCGAAATGTCAATAACGAAAATACGGCATTTCCACGCAGAAATATCGTTGTGCAATATGTATAAAGTTTTGGGAAAGAGGAGGGAGTGCAGAGGGAGGAGAGAGGTCTTTTTCAAAAGACCTCTTTCCTCCCTTTGCATTACAGTTTAACAACTTCGCCGGTTTCCATAGATTTGTTGCAGGCGAGTGTGAAAGCGACGGATTTCATTGCGTCGGAGTAGGGCGAGCGGATTTTTGACGGGTCGCCGGAGATGACGGCGTCGATGAAGGTGCGGTCGCAGATGGTGCCGAAATCGACGGAGGATTTGACGTTGATGCCTTCTTCGTTTTCGTTTTTGCGCTGAGTTCCGTCACCTGCTATGGTTCCGGCGACTTCGGCGGCTTTGTCGTTGTCGGAAATGCCGAAGAAGCGGACGTTGGAGCAGAGATAATAGTCCATTCTGGACGAGAGGCTGCCGAAGGTCATTTTGGAATCCCAGGACGCGCCGTTTTCGGAGTAGCAGCCGGTCATCATGGTGGCGGTTACGCCGGATTTGAATGTGATGAGGGTGGTCGAGAGGTCGTCGGTGAAGTATCCGGGGCATTTGTCTTCGGTGATGAATCCGCGGGTGGCGACGGAGTAGACGCTGGCGGGTTCGCCGAGGAAGTAGCGGAGGATGTCCATTTGGTGGATGGTCTGTTCGACGAGCTGGCCGCCGCTGAGGGATTTGATGCGCCACCAGTTGACTTCGGGGATACCGCCTACTCTGGACGCGGCGACGGTGACTATTTTGTTGGAATCGATGAAGTTTTTGGCTGCGACGTTGATGTCGTCGTAGCGGCATTGGAAGCCGACGGCGGTGATGAGGTTCTTTTTGGTGATTTCGTCGTTGATGGCGTTCGCGAGGGACATGTCGAGGGCGACCGGCTTTTCGACGAAGAACGGGATGCCGCGGCGGATGGTTTCGAATTCGATGTAGCCGTGTGTGGACGGCGGGATGCAGATGAAGACCATGTCGGGCTTCACTTCGTCGTACATTTTGACGAAATCGGAGTATGCCTTGCCGCTTCCGGCGATTTGCACAAATTCTTCGGCGCGCTCAATTAAGAGGTCGCAGAATCCGGCGAGTTCGATGTCCTTAAAGTTGACGAAGTGACCGAGATGGTAGCGTCCGATGCCGCCGCAGCCGATCATGGCGAGTTTCTTCATGATAAATTCTCCTTTTATATTATATTATTTTACAATATCATCAATTTCACGGCAGACATCGCGGTAGTAGGTCTCCCATGATTTGTCATCCTGCATTTTCGAGACTTCGGCGGTGACGAATCCGTCGTAGCCCGCGGTGTCGAGAGCGCTTCTGACGCGTTTCCAGTCGATGCCGCTATCTGAAATGTCGCACCAGACGCCGCCGCAGTTGAATCCGCCGTTTCGTCTGAAGCCTTTGATGTGGCAGAAGCTGATTCTGCTGCCAAGAACTTCCACCCAGTCTTCGGTTCTCGAGAACGCGATGACGTTTCCGAGGTCGAAATAGGCGGAGAACGGCGCGCCGAGCTCGTCCACGAACCGCGCCATGTCGTACGGCGAGGTGAAGAAGGCGTTCCAGACGTTTTCGACGCCTGTCGTGATTCCGCTTTTAGCGTATTCTTCGGCGAGGGGGGTCAGCTCTTTCAGCGTTTTGACGGAGTTTTTGTAGGATCTGTCAAGCGAAATCTCATCCGTCATTCCGCCGGGAACCGTGAGAATTCCGCGCGCGCCGAGGTGCTTCGCGAATCTGAGCTGCGTTTCGAGCAGTTTTTCGCAGAATTTCATTGATTCCGCGGTTCCCTGCCCCATTTTTCCTGCCCAGAGGGAGGTTGATATGCTCGAGACTGGCAGGCTGTGCTTTTCGGAGATTGCCATGATCTCGTCGAGTTCTGCGTCTGTCGTGCCGAATGTGAGAGAGTGCCCGGCGTTGTTTGCGTCGACGTTGAGTTCGATCCCGTCGAAGCCGGCGGCTTTCGCGTGAGAAAACGCTTCTTCGAAGTCCGCGTCGGTTTTTATCGACCATGCGTTGATTCCGGTTTTCATTCGTTGTTTTCATCCTTTCATTGGTCAAAACATCAGCAAATTCCGGACATATCGTGGAAATTTGTGCAGACCACTTGACATCCGGGACCGGATGATGTATACTGTACTTAGATTATACAACATTTTTCGGCTTTTGGCAATACGAAAAACGACGATGAATATGGAGAAAACGCATATGATAGAACTACAATCGTACTACATGGATATCGGCGGCGACGGCGACCGGGAGGTGACTGACAGATTTCTTTCGGTGAACTGCGCGGGCTGCCACGTCGGGGAGAAGCTGTTTACGACGGATAACCGGCTCGGGCGGTCGGATTTTTATCTTCAGTATATGATTGATGGTGAATTCGAGATTTCGGGCGGGAGGCGGATGCGGTGCGGGGACGCGATAGTATATCATCCGCATACGGCGTATTATTATATGGCGAAAATGACGAAGACGCGGTATCTCTGGGTGCATTTTGCGGGGTCGGCGGCGGCGGAGATTGTGCGTGAGTGCGGGTTTTTGAACGCTGAGGTGGTGAGACCGGGGATGGATGAGGGGATTGTCGCGGGTTTTGAGGGGTTGTTCCGGGATTTTGTGCGGCGGGGACAGTTGTTTGAGTTGTCGCTGGCGCAGAATTTGTTGAAAATGCTGTATGATATATCGCTTGCTTCACGTCGTGAGAAGCCGGAGAGTAAGCCGGAGGAGTTGATGGCGAGGGTTTTGCGGGAGATGCATCGGGGGTATTCGGGAGAGTTGACGATCCGGGGGCTGGCGGAGTCGGTTTATGTGAGTGAGGGGTATTTGCGGGCGTTGTTCAAGGAGCGTTTCGGTGTTTCGCCCAAGATGTATCTGACGTCGCTGCGGGTGTCGGCGGCGAAGCAGTTGCTGGAAATGGCTTTGCGGGAAAAACAGGAAACAGAGCTTTTACGGAAAAATTTCCGTGGTGTATTTGGAGAAGAACTGGAAGAGTGCAGGTTTGGAATCATAGCGGTTTATGGAAAAACGCAAGAAGCTTTACGAGGAGCAGGACGAACGCGGAAAAGCCGCGCTTGCCGAAGCGGAGGAAAAGAAATCGACTTACGACGAGCTTATGAGCAAAGCCGACGAGGAGATTTCCGAAAAGAAACGCCTCGTCATCGCAGACGCTCGCGATGAGAGCGAGAAAATTATCAAGGCTGCCGAGG
>ENA-ORIC01002298-ORIC01002298.1-human-gut-metagenome-genome-assembly--contig:-NODE-2298-length-15859-cov-3.144785_pt1 | contig 15859 bp, 13 predicted proteins | sample MGYA00243023_ERZ508732 | MGnify/ENA primary metagenome ERZ508732 (study PRJEB26277, sample SAMN04329767) | human gut metagenome | biome: human-associated habitat | host: Homo sapiens | place: USA...
ACCCTCCCCCAATAAACATATTAAACAAAATTGTACACCTAATGTGTTTGTTGGGCGGGGGGAGAGAGGTCTTTCGCGAAAGACCTCTCTCCCCCCGCACCCCCTTCTCTCCCAAAGCTCTACAAATTAAGGGTGGGGCAAGTCACTATGCTTTTTCCTATATTATAGCAGAAACCGAGACAGAAATGACGGAAAATGGCAAAAATTCAAGTAAAATTTACAATACCAGCTCAGTGCGCGACGATACAACCTCCGCTATATCGTGGAATATCGCCTCGCGCGTGCGTATGCCGTTCTCGTCATAACACCGTATCCGCTCCCAGCCGAGCTTATCCGACGCGTAAAGCGCCGCGTCATAACACCTGCGCATATACTCCGCGTCCTTCTCATGTATATCCCGCGCCTGCCCGGTCTCCTCAGAGCGGCGACGGACGAGCTCAAGCGACATTTCCGGCGGCAGCTCGAGATACAGCACCAGGTCCGGCGCGGGTATACCGAGCTTCATGAACTCGAAGTCCCACAGCCAGTCGATGAACGCGTCCCACTGGTCCCTCGGAAGCTTCGAGAGCTGATGTACGGCGTTCGCGGACGAGTAGCGGTTGGCGATGACGACTTTTCCGAGCTTGTCGTAATCCTTTTTCCAGTCCGCCTTGAAGGACGCGTATCTGTCGACGGCGAAGAACGCGGACGCGGCGTAGGCGTTTGTGTCGGACGGTCTCGAGCCGAGCTTGCCGTCGAGGTACATTCTGACCGGACCTGACGATTCGCTGTCGTACATCGGAAAGCTGATCGTCCTGACCGCGTATCCGTCTATTTTCAGGCGGTCAACAAGCAGGTTGGTCTGTGTGCTCTTTCCGGAGCCGTCAAGTCCGTCTAAGGCTATGAGTGTTCCCAATTTTTTTATTTCTCCTTTGTTTGAAGTTTTGAGTGGGGGTGTGGGGGAGGTCTTTTTCAAAAGACCTCCCCCACCGTTCCCCTATTCTCTTCGCAGTTCCATTTCCATGTATTCCTGCTTTGAGATGAGGACTTCGCGGGGTTTTTGACCTTGCGGGGGGCCTACTATTCCCATGTCTTCCATTGTGTCGATGAGTTTTGCGGCTCTGCCGTAGCCGAGCTGGAGGCGGCGTTGGATTAGGGACGTTGAGATTTTGCCGGATTCTACGGCTAATTGGATTGCGGGTTTGAGCATGGGGTCGCCGTCGTTGGCTTCTTCGTCGCCGTCGCCGAGGGTGGTGGCTTTTTTGTTGCCGCAGAGTTCGGCTTCGCGCTCTATTGTGTCCATCACTGATTGATCGTAGTCCTGTTTTTCGGTGTTGTTTTTGATGAATTCGGTGACGGCTTCAACTTCGTCGTCTGAGACGAAGGCGCCCTGTACTCGTGTGGGCTTCATCGAACCGATCGGGGCGTACAGCATATCTCCTCTACCTATCAGTTTTTCGGCTCCCGCGGTGTCGATGATGGTTCTTGAGTCGACCTGCGACATTGTCGTGAAGGCGATTCTTGACGGGACGTTGGCTTTGATGAGTCCGGTGATGACGTCGACTGACGGGCGCTGTGTGCCTATGATGAGGTGGATTCCGGCGGCTCTCGCCTTCTGGGCTATGCGGATGATTGAGTCTTCTACGTCGTCCTTTGCCATCATCATGAGGTCGGCGAGCTCGTCTATGACTATTACTATGAGCGGCAGGCGTTCGGCGTCGGGGTCGTTTTCTATTGATTTGTTGTAGCCTTTGAGGTTGCGCACGCCGGCGCCTTCTATGAGTTCGTAGCGGCGTTCCATTTCGGTGACTGCCCAGTGGAGCGAGCCGGCTGCCTTCTTCGGGTCGGAGACGACCGGGACGAGAAGGTGCGGGATGCCGTTATAGGGGTTTAGTTCGACTTTCTTCGGGTCGATGAGGATGAATTTGACTTCGTCGGGTCTCGCCTTGTAGAGTATCGAGATGATGAGCGAGTTGATGCAGACTGACTTGCCTGAACCGGTTGTACCAGCGATGAGCAGGTGCGGCATCTTCGCTACGTCGAGGAAGACAGGGTTGCCGCCGACGTCCTCTCCGAGACAGGTCGTGACCTTCGACGGAGCGTTCTTGAATGCCGGGTCCTCAATGAGTTCGCGGATGTAGACGGTCGACGCGTTTTTGTTCGGTACTTCTATTCCGACTGCTTCCTTGCCCGGTATCGGCGCTTCTATTCTGACGCCGCTCGTCGCGAGGTGGAGTGCTATGTCGTCGACGAGGTTGAGGATGGAGCGGACCTTCGTGCCGACCTCCGGCTGGAGCTCGTATCTCGTGACTGTCGGTCCGCGCGAGACGTTGATTATCTTTGTCTTGACGTTGAAGGAGCGCAGGGTCTCGACGAGCTTGACCGCCGTCTGCTGTATTTCCCCGGACATATCCGCGCTCGGCGGCGCGGGGTCGTAGTTCAGCAGAGGTATCGGCGGGAACCTGTACTCGACCGGCTTCTCCGGCGCGATGTGTACGGTCTCTGACGCTTTAGACGTTGAAGCGGCGGAAAAGTTCGCCGGCGATTTATTGTCCGTGTCGAACGGTGGCTCGTCGTCCTCGTCCTCATCGTCGTCGGGAAGTATCGGCTCGGGCGCGGGCTCCTTCGACATCGGCAGATCAATGTGAGTGTCAGCCGCTCCGGAGCTTCCGACCGGCGACTTTTCGACGACGAGATCGAGAGTCGCGCTCGTCGCGAAATCGTTTCCGTTTTCCGGGTCGACGACCTCGGGCGATGAATCCGGGATGTCCGTGTCGACAGCGTCTTGTTCGCCTGTCGGCTCGGCGAAGATCTTCTTCAGGTCTATCTCGTCCGACTCCTGCTCGAGTTCCTTCAGTTTCTGCCCCTCTGTCTTCGGGAGCGGCTTTATCTTCTCGCGGCGGAAGAAGCTGAGCTTCACAGGCTCTTCGGTCTCTTCCGTTTTGTTTTCGTTTTCTTTCGCGAAAGGCGGCGCGTCGGATTCTATCTCGTCGTCGAACGTCTGCGGCTGTTCCGGGTTCTCTTCCGGAGCGGGCTTTGACATTCTCCCGCGCTTTTCCTCCTCGCGGCGCTTTATCTCGTCGAAGACGGCTTCGTCGACGTAGGAATCGGGGTCAACCTCAGCCTTCGCCGTATCCGCCGTTTCAACCGGCGCGTCCGGCTGATTCTGAACGGGCTGAACAGGCTCCACCGGCTGAACAGATTCAGCAGGCTGAGACACAGCTTGTCCGGCGTTCTTTTTCCGGCGCGGAACCTCGTCCATGTCGAGCACGAGATCGCTTCCCGCGAGCGGGTCGGTGAAGCGACGCCCGGACGGGTCGGGATTGACGTTCGGCGTGCGGCTGCGCAGCTGTTCCTGACGTTCGTGGAGCGCCTGCTGGCGTTCGGCGATGCGGCGCTTGTCGTACTCGAGCCTTATGGCTTCGCGCTCGATGCGGCTCGCCTCGAGCTGATCGTTCATGCCGTTCTTCCACTGTCTCACGCCCTGCATAATGTACATGACGAACATCTGCGGCGTCATGCCGAACAGGAATATGCCGAAGAGAAGTATAAGAGCGATGATGAGAATGAGCGTCCCCGCCTTGCCGAAGCCCCTCAGAAGCGCGTTTCCGAGCAGACCGCCGATGACGCCGCCGCCGATGCCCTCGGTTCCGTCGGTGAAGAGCTTCCCGATATTGAACGTCTCCTCGCGTCTCGTGAACACGCATACGAGCACCGAGATGAAATCGAGGCAGAGGAACGAGAATACGCACTTATAGCGTATCGCCCCCGAAGCGATGTCCCGCTTCCAGAACACCGCGAGATTTACAAGCAGCAGCGGCACAGCCCAGGCCGCGCCGGAAAACAGCCCGAACAGCGCCTTTTTCAGGAATCCGCCGATAAATCCGGTCGAATCCGACACAATATAGCATATCACTAAAAAGAGCGCGGCAAGGGCAAGTATGTACGGCGCGAGCTGATGGCGCATGAGCGTCGGGTCGCCGCCGCGGTCCTTTCTGACGCGGTCGATCGTTCCGGTCTTCGCGGATGAGCTCTTCGCGCCCGTGCGCGAATTGTTTCCGGTCGATTTTTTCGCGGACTGGGACTTCGTCTTCGTGTTTTTCGGCGCGGAACGTCCTTTGCCTGCCCCGGAGCTTTTTGTTGTTGGTTTTCTGTCTTTTGAAGTTCCTGCCATTTCGATTCCTTTCTGGGAAGTATATTTGTGCGCCCGCGCGGAGAAAATAACCGATGCCGCGGACGGAATTCATCGAGAAAATTTCTATACATTATATTATACCACATTTCCGCGGAAAATACAAGCCGAAAAACGGCGGCGGAGAAAAAAACTTGAAAAAAATACGCTCATATCCCCTTCGGCTCGCGATTCTCATCCCCGGCGGGATGCTCGCGGGATTCATAAACGGGTTTCTCGGAACAGGCGGCGGGATACTTCTCGTTTTCCTGCTCGGTCTTGTCCTGCCGGACGGGGAGGATAAGGACAATGCCGCGCGCGACAGGTTCGCGACCGTGATAGCCGTGATAATCCCGCTCTCGCTCGTGTCGGCGATGATCTACTCGGACAGTGTGCCGCCGACGCTCTCCGCGCCGTTCATCCTGCCGGGTATGCTCGGCGGAGCCGCGGGCGGGTTTCTGCTCGACCGGATAAACGTAAAGTGGCTCAAAAAAATATTCGCCCTGATGGTCATCTGGGCGGGAATATGCTTCATGAAATGAGGTTTTTCTATGTACGACATTCTCGCGGGATTTCTCGTCGCGATACTCAGCGGGCTCGGCATCGGCGGGGGCGGACTGCTCGTTATTTATCTGACGCTTTCCGAGGTCGGTCAGCTTGAGGCGCAGGGGATAAATCTCGTGTATTTTCTCTTCTCGTCCGGCGCGGCGATGCTCGTTCACATGACGAGACGGAAGCTGAATCTGCCGCTGATTATCGTCCTCGCGCTCTCCGGCGTTGTCGGCGCGGTTTGCGGAAGCCTGCTCGCCCGGAGCGTCGATCCTACGATCCTGAGAAAGACCTTCGGCGTCCTGCTCTTTCTCTCCGGAACGCTCGCGCTCACGGCGAAATGAAATTCTGTCAGGGTACTTGACTTTTCCGGTGTTTCGTGTTAAAATGGATATAATCAACAACGAAAGGAAAAAGAATACCATGAAATACCGCGAAATATTCCCCGGCGTCAGAGTCTCCGCCCTCGGCTACGGATGTATGCGATTCCCGACAAACCCCGACGAGACGATAAACGAGCCGGAGGCGATAAGCCTCATCCGTCACGCGATCGATTCCGGCGTCAACTATATCGACACGGCGTTCGGCTACCACCACGGAAAGAGCGAGGGACTGCTGAAGACGGCTCTCGCGGACGGCTACAGGGAAAAGGTCTTCCTCGCCGATAAGATGCCGGTCTGGCTCGTCAAGGAGGAGGCGGACTTCGAAAAGCTGTTCAACATCCAGCTCGAGCGGCTCGGGACAGATCATATCGATTTCTATCTGCTGCATTCTCTGAACGCCGGGTCGTTCCGGGATACGGTGCTGAGGTTTGACCTGTTTGAGAAGATGCGCGCGCTGAAGAGAGCGGGAAGGGTCAGCTACATAGGGTTCTCGTTCCATGACTCGAACGAGGTGTTCCACGAGATTGTCGACAGCTTTGAGGGCGCGGATTTCTGCCAGATACAGTATAACTGGGCGAACACCGACTATCAGGCGGGGACTGAGGGGCTTGAGTACGCGCATAAGAAGGGGCTGGGAGTTATCATCATGGAGCCGCTGCTCGGCGGCGGTCTTGTCAATCTGCCGGATAATGTCCGCGCGGCGCTGCCTGAGGGAGCGGATCCGGTCGGGATATCGCTCGATTATCTGTGGAGCCGTCCGGAGGTCGGGGTGGTTCTGTCGGGTATGTCGAACCGTGCGCAGCTGGACGATAACCTGAGACACGCGGATGATTCCCGGATCGGCAAGCTGACTGAGGATGAGATAGCGGCGCTCGCGCGCGCGAAAAAGATACGGGACGGGAATCTGCTGGTTCCGTGCACGGGCTGTGAGTATTGCCTGCCGTGTCCCGCCGGGATTGAGATACCGGTTGTGTTCCGGCTGTACAATAAGACGGCGCCGGGGCTTGTCGGCGACGATGAGGCAAAGATGGACGCGCTGAAGGAGGAGTACCGCGGTTTCGCGGTGAAGGCGGATGAGTGTCTGAAGTGCGGCAGGTGCGAGAGCGCGTGCCCGCAGCATATTTCCGTTCGTGATATGATGGACGCTGTTGTTACAAAGTTGCCCTGACTTTAAAAAACCTTCACCCGCACCTTCATACCTTTTTTGAATAACCCTTTTCGCCCGGGGGGCGCGGGGGAGACCTTTTTCTCCGAAAAAGGTTCCCCCCTGCTTCTTAATAACCAATCTCCCGCATCCTATCGATAACGGCTGATAATTCGGCTTTTCTCGGCATTTCGAGGAAGATATTGTCATAGCGGTTTGACCTTATTGAGTCGAGCCCGTTTTTTGTTATGTCGTTCAGGACGGAGTCTATGAGTTCGTCGGGGACGAAATTGCCGCCTCCGAAGGCGAGGCGGTTTGCGGCTTCGCGGAGGATGAGGGCTATGGCGTTTGCCATTTCGGGACTGGTGATGGAGCGGATGGGGCGGAGGTCGGTGGTTTCCCTGCCGAACAGGAGGAAACCGGTTTCGGTGAGGGCGAAGCGTTCTTTTCCGCGGAGTTCTTTGTAGGTGGAGAAGCCTTTGCCGATGCGGGGAGCGGTCGGCGGGTTTGCCGGGATTTCCGCTGATCCGCGCGGGGGTGGTGTGTATCCTGCGATTTTTCTGGCTTTTTCGGTCGCGTCAGAGAGGATGAAGTTGTCCATCATCAGTATTTTGTCGGCGACCGAGAGGTATTCGCCGCTGCCGCCTATTACGAGGATGGTGGAGACGCCTTCATCGGCGAGGGGACGGACTATATCGGTGAAAGGGGTTATCGGTTCGTGTTCGATGAGCTTTTTCATTCGCGCGTCGCGGATCATGAAGTTTGTCGCGCTGAGGTCTTCGTCGATGAGAAGCAGCTTCGCGCCGGAGGCGATGGCTTCGGCGATGTTCGCTGCCTGAGAGGTGGAGCCGGAGGCGTGCGCGGTCGAGAAGTCTACGGGGTCGCTGCCGGGAATCCATTTGATGAAGCGGGAGATGTCGCGGCGGGAGACGCTTCTGCCGTCTTCGGCTGTTATTATCACGGCGGTGGGGTCGGTCAGGACGAGTTCTCTGCCGTCGCCTTCGTGATGGTCATAGATTCCTGCCGATATGGCGTCGAGCAGGGTGGATTTGCCGGAGTATCCGCCTCCGGTCACTACTGTCACTCCGCGTCGGATAGCCATTCCGCGCACACCGGCGATTTCGATTTCGTCCTCAGGCGGGGAGATGAAGGGGGACGCGCCTTTGAGCGGGCCTCCGCGGCTCATTTTGTAGGTGTTGTTTTCGGTTGTCTGCCGCGGGAGCACCGAGCCGTTGGCGATGAACGCGAAGTATCCGTTTTCGGACAGGAATTTTCTGATTGCCCGCTGTTTTTCACCGAGGATCACGGCGCGCTGGATTTTTTTCCGGTCGTGACCGTCGATGAATTCGCGGATGGCGCGGGGGAGCTCTTTTGTCAGCATGGTGATCGCGCGTTTGAGTTTTCTCTCGGGGAGCTTCACAAGAATTTCGAGACAGAGACAGACGGTCGGCGGGGTGAGTTCGCCTTCGGGGAGGACGCGGACATTTATGCCCGACAGGTTCTCATAGTCGCGGGTCGGACAGACGGCGAAGTACGCGGTGTTGCGGGCAAGGACTTCTCCGCCGGGGCGGTGGATGATGTAGTGCCCGGTTTCGCGTTCTGCGAAGGGGTTTGAGCGCGCCGCGTCGTATGGGTCGATGAACCGCGGGAATTCGCGCAGAAGCGCGTCGGCGGCGTGAACCGCGTTGTTCGAGGTGATGATTCTGAGGTCTTCGGCGTCTGCTCCGGGACAGATTATGTCATCGAGACCGAGTTTGCGGGCTGGGATCATTATCCTGACGAGGGGTTTGTCCTGTTCGGCTTTTGAGGCGCATTCTATTGTGTAGCCGACATCGTTGTCCCAGTAGGTGTTTGAGTTGTCGTCGTAGTCGATGCTTCCTTGAGTTATACGGATGGGGCCGTCGTACATACGGGTGAAGTGTTTTTCGTCGGTTTTCATGCCGGAGAGGATGGACAGGAGTCGTTTCATGTGATCACACGCGGTGACAGTATGAACAAAAAAGGCGCGTCACGGACGCGTCGGCGGATTTATATAGGTTTCACAAAAGGCGAGCGGCGTCCGGTATTATATTGATCATACGGTGTCACCGTCCTTTTGTTTTATTCGGATTCTGCATCCGTGCTTTTATTCTAACACATCCCGCTTTGATAATCAAGAGGAAGTTCGTGTATATTTGTTTTTTCCCATGTATAAAGCTTTTAGGAAGGGGGAGTGGGGGGAACCTTTTTCTCCGAAAAAGGTTCCCCCCACATCTTATGTAAAATAATCGAATTTTCCCAGAGCCTTCTTTGAAAACGCGCTCGGAGTCTGCCCTGTGTATTGCCTGAAAGCCTGAATGAAATATGACAGGCTTTCGAATCCGCAGTCTTCGGCGGTTTTTCTGACGCCTTCTCCGCGTGACAGCATGGCGCGGGCGTATTTCATTCTGAGGGCGATTAAGTATTGTTTGATGGTGGAGCCGGTGTAGCGTTTGAAGTCGCGGTTGAGTTTGTTTACGCTGACGAAGAAGCGGGCGGCGAGGTCGGGGGTGGTTATGTCGGATTTGTAGTTGAGTCCGATGTATTCTACTACGTCTTTGATGTATGTTTTGATGGGGCTGAGGGTTTTGGTGTTCCGGTCGGTGGAGTATTCTTTGAGTTCGGTCAGGAGGAGGGCGGAGAGGAGGATTTTCTTTTCGGTTGAGGTTTTTTCGTCGGCGATTTCGGTGAGGTATCTGACGAGGGTGTCGAGTTCGTTGTCGTCGAGGTCGATGACGGCGGAGCCGCAGGCGGCGAATTTGCCGAGGTCGCCCATGCCGCCTCCTATCATGGCGAGGGCGGATTCGCCGAGGTAGAGGACTATGCGTTCGTAGAAGACGTCGCTCGGGACGTTGTTGCGGTGGAGGACGTGGGAGTTGTGGAAGCAGACGCAGCGGCCGTTTGATTCGACGCTGCCGCCGGTGTTTGAGAAAACGATCCTGCCGCGGCTGAGGACGAAGATGAATTCGTAGTAGGTGTGTGAGTGGTAGAGGGGCATGTAGTGGCCGTTCTGCGAGAGTCGGTAGGCGATGATTTCGCATTTTCTCTCTCTGGCGAACGGATAGAAGGCGTCTTCCATTTTATCTTTCCTTTGACAAAAGAATCGGTCGAAAACCTGAATATAAAGGTCGGTTTTCTAAATCATGTACCTATTATATCATATTTTCGACCGTTTGTCCAGAGGATTTATTATATTTCCGCGCGGATTTTTGTGTTTTAGTTTGTCTCAGTTTCCGAGGTGTAGTTCACAATGTTTCTGAAGAGGGTGAGGTAGTCCTGCTGCTGCTTTTCGCTTTTCTTCTTGCTTCCGAAGGCGCTCATTGTCGAGATTTTTCTCATGCAGAGGATGGTGTTGTCCGGGAGGGCGCTGATGCCCTGGAAATCCTTGCCGAAGTCGGTTTCCGAGAGGATGATGCCGCAGTCGTCGTAGGCGCTGTCGGGTATTTCGTCGAAGATTTCGGAGAGCGGGAGGAAGCCGCCTTCTTCGTGTACGTTTTCGTACATATACGGCGAGAGGAGGCAGATGACCGAGTCGCCGGTGAATATCTGCTGGTTGAATTCGGTCATTGAGGTCTGGAGAAATTCGTTGTTGAATTTGGCGCCTTTGGACTTCGCTTCCTCGAGCTCTTCAGGGGAGAGCATGACTATATCCTTGAGGGTGACCGTGACCTGCTTGTCGCCTGTGCGGTCCTCGCCGACCGACGCGAGGGCGCGCTCTATGTATTTGACGTCCTGATAGGCGAAGATTTCGGGACCGGCGTAGATAGCGTAGTAGTCGGATTCGTCCTTGGTCACAAGCTGGGTGACGCAGATGACGACGGTGACGATGGCGACCGCCGCCATGCAGATGTGAAATTTGTAGTGGTACCAGATGTTTTCGAGTTTCGACTGGAATGTGGTTTTTTCGCTCATTTATGTTTCCCCTCTGTTTTTCTGTGTTATTATATAAGTATAACAAAAAAAGCGCCGGGATTCAAGGTGTGTGGCACTTATTTTACAATTAGTTTATAAAATCCGGCAAATAGACGGCAATCGTCTGCTGCTCGTCCGGGAAAATTCGTGTGAATAAAAATTAACAATTTTACGGTTGACATTCTGACCCGGAGCGCGTATAATATTATTAACAGAACCCGACACGCCTCTCAACGATGCGTACCACGTCGGGTCATTTAATTATCCGGTGATATTATGAATCTTAAAGAACATCAGCCGCCGCTTGATATAGACGCGCAGATCGAAAACCTGAAAAACCTCGGACTCACTATACCTGACGAGGACAGCGCGAAAGAGTTTCTGAGCGACGTATCATATTTCCGCTTTATCAAAGCTTACAGCCTCGGAATGAAGCCTAAAAACGGAAAATATATTGAAGGCACTTCATTTGACACCCTGAAAGAGCTGTATCTTTTCAACAGTAATTTCAGACAGCTTCTATTCCCGCTTATCGAACGGGTAGAGATCAATCTGCGATGCAGGCTCGCGAATTACTTCTGTGCAAAATACGGAGTTCTCGGATATCTTAACGCCGCGAATTTCAGGGACATAGAATACCACAAGGAATTCCTGTATGATATTGATACTGAAATCGAGCGAAACGAAAAAGCGCCGTTTGTCAGGAACTTCAGACAGAATTATGCCGGCGGTAAACTCCCGCTGTACGCGCTTGTCGAACTGTTCAGCTTCGGCACACTGTCGAAATTCTTCAAAAACATGAAAAATGAGGACAAAAAAGCGGTCGCTAAAACATTCGGCATAGGCTATACATATTTTGAAAGCTGGATCGAAAGTATCGCGTTCGTACGGAATATCTGCGCACATTACGGTCGGCTGTACAACGTGAACCTCGCCAAAACGCCTATGATGTACAAGCAGTATCAGGAGATAGGAAATCTGCGCATATATTCGGTCCTGCTCTGTCTGAAAAATCTGCTTCCGAATGATATACACTGGAGACAGTTCACCGACACGCTTGAGCTGCTCATCGAAAAGTATCCGGGCGTCAGGATAAAGCTGATGGGGTTCCCGAAAAACTGGAAAGAGCTTCTTATATAAATAAAGATGGAATGTCGTGATAACACGACATTCCATCTTTTCTTATTTTCAGTCCGGCACGATCCCGAGCTTTTCGTCTTCTTTATAAGAAGCCTGAAGACAGATCGGCGTGACAAAGCTTGTGATTATAATAAGAAGTACGATGAACGGCATGATTGATGTGTCGATAATCCCGTGCTCGACGCCTTTCTGGGCGGTGACGAGGCAGACTTCGGCTCTTGCCATCATGCCGAAGCCGACCTTGATGGCGTCGGATCCGCGGTAACGGCAGAGCTTCGCGGCGAGACCGCAGCCACCGAGTTTTCCTATGATTCCGGCGAGGATGAAGAGGGCTCCGAAGATGAGCATATTCCCGTTTATCCCGGAGAAATCGGTCGAGATGCCGATGTTGCCGAAGAAGACCGGGACGAAGAACATATACGACAGGACGTCGGACTTGCGGTCGATGTAGCTTGAATCCGGGTTAGTCGAGAGTATCAGACCGACCACATACGCGCCGGTGATGTCCGCGATGCCGAAGACTTTCTCGGAGAGGAACGCGACGGCGAAGCAGAACGCGAGCGAGCAGATCGGCACGAGACGATGATGCGGGTACTTCTTGTCGAGCCAGAGGAAGAACCTCTTCGCGACGACCGAGATGATCATGACGGCGACAAAGTACAGTATGGTGCGCAGCAGGACGACCCACGGGCTGACGTCCGCCTCACCGCTGATCGCGAGGACGAAGGAGAGGACGACGATGCCGAGGATATCGTCGATTATAGCCGCGGCGACGATGCTGGCGCCGACCTTGGTGTTGAGTTTGCCGGACTCTCTGAGCGTCGCGACTGTGACGCTGACAGAGGTGGCGGTCAGGATGACGCCGTAGAACAGGCACTTCATCGCGACCGGCATCGTGAGACCCGCGAAGCCGCCGTGGCAGAGCACCGCGACGACGAAGCCAAGCCCCATCGGGCAGACAACTCCGGCGGTCGTTATGACCATAGCGGGTCCGCCGACCTTCTTTATCTGCGCGAGGTCGGTCTCGATACCGGCGGAGAACATTATCAGGATGACGCCGATCTTCGAGATGAACCCTAGACCGGTCATAGCGGTGTCGGTCAGGACGATCTGACCGGGAATGTATTTGACGAGACCGACGACCACTCCGGCAAGGAGCATTCCGATGACAGTCGGGAGCTTGACGCGCGTGCAGAGCTTCATGAAGACCTTTGAGACCACAAGGAGCAGCGCGAGCGGCAGGAGAATTTCATAGTACTGCATTTTTTACTACCTTTTTTCTTTATTTGATTTTGTTCCACAAGATATAATTATAGCACTCTGAGCGGCAAAAATCAATAGCTCTGAGAATTTTCAGCGATAGATACAAACAGGGACACCGCGCGGGCGTCCCTGTTTTACACGTGCATTTCAACCGGTTAAAGCGTCAGCCGCCGAAGATCTTCGCGGCGACCCTCTCCCGCGCTTCCTCGACCTTGTCGAAGTTCATCGCGGAGATGTATATCGCCTCGACCGCGGCGTGGACGCGTCTCGCCTGCGAGAGCCCGGCGAGGGCGTTCGAGGTCAGCTCGGCGGCGCATTTCGCGAGGGACTTCCTGCGGCGGCGGTCCTCCTTCGTGATCTTTTCCTGATTCATGAAGCGCGCCATGTTGATGAGCCGCACCGACTGGTCGGAGTCGTAGAGACGTCTCGCGGCGCCCTTTCCTTCCCCGCCGGAGGTCGTCTCGGCGCGCTCGATGAGCTTATCCGACACAACGGTCAGTGAGATATCCGGAATGTGCACGGCTTCGCTCTCATCCGTCAACAGCGGCACGGGCGCGCGGACGACATCGTACCCGCGGGAGACCGCCGCCTCGATCAGCGCGTCGAAATACATGGCCGACGTCCCATCGCGGTCGGTCACGATGCACTTCTGCCCGTCGCGCTCCATGTATGTGCCGAAGCTGTACTCGCCGATTGTCGAGATCGCGCTGACGGGGCGGATGGTGATCTTCCCGCGCTCACGCGGAGCTTTTTTCGTCTCTCTTTCACCCTTCGGGACGCACGCCGACGCCTGATCTATAAGTCTCGCGGCGGCGGCGCGCATCTTTTCCGGCAGCATGAAGCGCGCGGCGTCGCTCCGGAGCATCCGCGTGATCTCGCCGGCGGCGAACAGGTACTCGAAAGCCTCGGAGAACAGCGCGGATTTCTCCTTCATCAGCGCCGAGAGCTCGCCGCGCCTTTTTTCGAGCATTCCCTCGTCCCAGAAATCGCCGAGGTTGATTATCTCCTCCGCCGCGCCGGGGAGTATCGGGTCGCGGGTGTGCGGCGCGGTTCCGTCGATGACGGCGGCTGTGCGCAGCCCTTCCCCGCCCATTGTCTTTCTTGTGAGTATCAGACCGTCGAGCGAGGTCGGGTCGCTCGAGCAGTAGTAGTATTCGGCGTCGTATCCGCGCTTCTCTCCCTCGGCGGCGAGGCGCTTCATGAAGGTGCTCTTCCCGGTGCCGCTCCCGCCCTTGATTATGAAGCAGCGGTCGATCGTGTCCGGCGAGAAAATCCGGTCAAACCAGCAGACGAACCCGTCGGCGCTGTTCGCCGCCGCGAAATATCTTTTTATCATATATGGTCCATACCTTTCGGAAAACATAAAATAACAGCAGAGTTTCCGGCGTCCGGAGGTTCCGGAGCGCTTTCTTCTCTGCTGTCATTTTATGCTTCTTATCGGGTTTGTGACCATATTTTCATTAAAGTGAAAATTCCACGTGTCTAAGATACAGCCCGTCCGGCGGCGCGGTGAAGCCCGCGCGCGAGCGGTTGCGGGACGCTATGATATCCGGCATATCCTCAGGTGAGATACGACCATAACCCACGTCGACGAGCGTCCCGACGATTATCCTCACCATATTGTAGAGAAATCCATCCGCCGCGGCGCGTATCCGGATGAGCTTTCCGTCCACGATGATATTCAGCCATTTCATGTCCCTGACGGTGTCCGCGATGTCCGATCCCGCCGCCATGAACGCGCCAAAATCGTGCTTTCCCGGAAACGCCTCCGCCGCCGCGCGCATTCTTTCAAGCTCGTTTTCACCGAGAGGACGCTTTAACTGCCACGCCCGCCCGACGAGGAACGGGTCGCGGATACTGTCGTTCAGGATGAGATACTCGTACTCCTTCCAGAGAACGTCGTGCCGCACGTGGAAGTCCTCCGGCACCTCCACAGCGCTTCTCACCGAAATATCCGGCGGGAGAACCGAGTTCAGCGCCGCGGGCAGCCTTCCGCACGGTATCCTGCCGTCAGACTCAAAGGTCGCGAAAAACTGAAGCGCATGAACGCCCGAGTCGGTGCGGCTGCAACCCTTGACCGCCGGTCTCATACCGTACAGTCTCTCGAGCGCGTCCTGAAGCGTCTCCTGCACCGTCCTGCCGTTCGGCTGAACCTGAAACCCGTTGAAGTTCGTCCCGACGTAAGAAATTTCAAGTAACGTCTTCACAGCGATATGGCGCAGGGAATCATATTAAGCAGCACAACGCCCGCGACGAAAACCCCGAAGATCACGAACGCCAGAAAATCCTTCGCCGTGAACTTAAGTATCGTCATGCGTGTGCGCCCCTCGCCGCCCCTGTAGCAGCGGCACTCCATCGCGGTCGCGAGCTCGTCCGCGCGCCGGAACGCGGAGATGAACAGCGGGATGAGTATCGGGATCAGCGCCTTCGCGCGCTTGGCGAGACTTCCGTTCGAGAAATCCGCGCCTCTCGCCTTCTGCGCCGACATTATCTTGTCTGTCTCCTCGATGAGCGTCGGGATGAATCTCAGCGCTATCGTCATCATCATCGAGAACTCGTGCACCGGGAGCCTTATCTTCGAAAGCGGCGCGAGCAGCTGCTCAAGCCCGTCGGTCAGCATGATCGGCGACGTCGTGTAAGTGAGAATTATCGTAGTTCCGACAAGCAGCGTCGTTATCCGGATTATCATCATTATCGCGTAGACGACGCCCTCAAAGTACACCTTTATCTTCCATACGCTGAAGAGCAGTATCTCGCCCTCAGTCCAGAAGATATTGAAGAAGGTCGTGAACGCCAGCACGAAAATCAGCGGCTTCATGCTCTTAAGCAGCGTCTTCGCCGATATCCCGGAAATCAGCACGAGCGCCGCCGCCGAGGCTATCAGAAAGAGAAATGCCCAGAGATTCTTCGCGAGGAATATCCCGACGATATAGACGATAGTCAGGATTATCTTCGCCCTCGGGTCGAGCCGGTGTATCACCGTGTCGCCCGGGAAGTACTGTCCGATTGTGATATCCTTGATCATTTTTCCCCTCCCGGAACTTTCCTGCCGAGAAGGCGCAGTATCTCGTCCCTCGCGTCGTCGACCGTGTAGATGCCGTTTCTGACCGGCAGACCGCGTGAGCGCAGAAGGTTCATGACCTCTGTTATCTGCGGCACGTCAAGACCGACCGAGACGAGCTCGTCCGCGCGCTCGAATATCTCGCGGGTCGTCCCCTGCATCTTCACCTTCGCGTGATCCATCACTATTATCTTGTCCGAATATCTCGCCATGTCCTCCATAGAGTGGCTGACGATGAC
>ENA-ORIC01002309-ORIC01002309.1-human-gut-metagenome-genome-assembly--contig:-NODE-2309-length-15798-cov-3.749189_pt1 | contig 15798 bp, 14 predicted proteins | sample MGYA00243023_ERZ508732 | MGnify/ENA primary metagenome ERZ508732 (study PRJEB26277, sample SAMN04329767) | human gut metagenome | biome: human-associated habitat | host: Homo sapiens | place: USA...
GAATCCCTGAAGGTGCACCAAAGAAAAAGGACGGCTTTTGCCGTCCTTTTTCTTTGGTGCCTTTTGTTGCTTCCGATTCGAACCTCTCCAAAGCCTTTTGGCTTTGGAACTGCTTTGCGCTCCACCGGTGCTCCGCATCCGCAGTCCATCCCGGCGCAAAGCGGGTTCTGAATCCCTGACACTGTATGCCCGTTCTTTCCCAGATCTATCTTTCTTTTCAGCAGAAGATAGGCGCCGACCCCTACCGTTTCGGTGCAATGCCGTTCTATCCAAGCCTTCCCCGCCTGGGAAAGCCGATTAAACCAATCGTTTACAAAAGCAACCGTAACTCAACAACGCGGTTGTTGTAATTTCATTTGTCCTCTACTATAATATAGACAGAACAAGCGCTTGTTACTTTCTTACGGAGGAATCAAATGACTATATTTCTGAGTGAGCAACTGAAAAAGCTGCGCAAGGAGAAGGGAAACACACAGGAAGAGCTTGCAATGCATCTCGGAATTACGACTCAAGCGGTTTCCAAATGGGAACGCGATGAAGGATGTCCCGATATTACACTTTTGCCCGCAATCGCATCCTATTACGATGTCAGTATTGATGATCTTCTTGGCGTAGGGAAAATATACAAAGAAAAGAAACTGAGAGAATATAGCGACAAGAATGCAGAGTTGTTTCGTGCAGGAAAAAATGCAGAACGGGTTGCTTTATGGAGAGAGGCGCAAAGAGAATTCCCGAATGATTTTTTCATTCTTTATAGTTTGATGTATGCTTTATATGCAGATAACAGCAAGGAAAACGCCGACGAAATAATCGGATATGGAGAAAGAATTCTGGCTGAATCAACCGATAATTCACTGCGGAGTGGTGCGATTCAATGCTTGAGTTTTACCTATTATTCTGCGAAGGGTGACGCAGAGATGGCAAAGAAATATGCCCGCATGGCTCCCGGCTATGCCACTACTTCAAATCAAATGTTGCCACGATTTCTTGAAGGTGATGATGCCGTCGAGCTTTGCCAGACAAACTTGCAAGCCCTTGTTGATATGATTTGGAACAACACTTGCATTCTATGCCGGAAGGGAAATTATTCATCGGAGGATCGGATAAAAGCATTTCAGTTTGCAATCGATTGCTTTAGTTTGCTGTATGCAGATGGGAATTTTGGATTTTATCACGAAAGAATTTCGCAATGTTATAAGGATATGGCAGACAGTTATCTGAAACTCAATGCAGAAGACAATATGTTTACTTGCCTTGAAAAAGCGGCAGAGCATGCTGTTCAATACGATCGTCGTAAAGACGGCATGTATACCGCATTTATGGTAAACAAGGTCGCCTTATCGGTAGACGATGCATACAAGAATCACACCGAAAACGCTTCGGGGCTGCTTCTGAAGCAGCTGAATGGAAAAAAGTACGCTTGCTTTAAGGATGCGCCCCGTATGCAAAAAATCATTGAAAGACTAAAAGCCGCGGCGATAATGTAGTTCATTCGTCGGATCGCGTTTTTGCGCGACGGACTTAAAACAAAAGAGCACACCATTCGGTGTGCTCTTTTGTTTGGGTGCACTTTGTTGCTTCCGATTCAAAGTCTTTGCCTGTGGGTTCTGAATCCCTGACACGATATGCCCGTGCCTTTTTGCATCTATCTATCCCTTCTGTCGGGTTTACTTGGAAATCATCTGCAAATTCCGCATTGAATCTTCGTAAACCTGCGTCAGGATTTCGGGGGCGGCTGCCGGATTCTCCATCATTTGACGCAGTATTTCTTCGCGCTGCGGGTGAAAGTCCTGTCCGAATAGAGGAGCTTCAGCCAATGCCTTTCCGCCGTATGCGCGCCCCTTCCTTGTATTGCCAAGGTAGAACCATGTAAAAGCCGCCGCAGTATATCGATTGACCGGCGATGTAAAAAGGATATCGGAAAAACCGTCGCGAAGAACATGGCGGGCAAAGCCTCGCGGCGTGCTGACGCGATTCAATGCCGGAAGAACTCTTTTCTTCAAGAAGACGTAAATATACTGCAGATGCGCCGCGACCTCTTTCTCGGTCATATCCGTGTGCAATGCATATTTCGAAGCATGTCGCCTGTCCATGAAGCGCAGCGCATTGCCATAATCCAGATACAAGCTCTCTGTCGGCATGTACAACGGCAGAACATAGGCACCGCACTCAAAATCGCCCGGCTTATTATCAAATAAGATAAAGGACAACAGATTGTCGCGGAGTCTGTAAAATGCAAAGATGTCTTTCATATACTCAAACTGCACATAATGCGCCTGCTTGCAAAGGGGAGCAATCTCTGCATAGACGCGCTCTTTCAGTTCTTTTTTTGTCATCGTGGCAAACCGTTCTTTCTCATATTGCTTCCATCTTATCACAGAATCAAGATCTCGTCAAGATAATCGGAGGCAAAGCGTTCCGGTCGCCATGGTCCCTACAGGTTTGCATGCGTTTTATGCATGGCTTGCGCGGGTCGCCGTGGCGTCGCCCCCGACTGGTTGGATCGCGATTCTATATATTACGTTGTATTTTTTTGTCATATCTTGACGCATGCAGCATCTTGTGTTAAAATGTGGTTGTACGGCTCGGATATTGCAGGAAAACATTGAACGTTATGAATATGGAGGCGAACGCGATGCTGCTTTCAAAAATTTCGGCAACCGCCATGAGACGCGCGCTGCACGAACTGCTGTTCCCGACGATCTACTGTGACCCGGCGGAGGAGCTATATACGCTTCGCCCGATTGAATATGCTAAAGGTGCATGGATGGATAAAACCGCTTGTGAGGCATTCGTCAACCATGTTCATTTGCAGGACTATATTTTTTGTGATAACACAACGGCTTATCGCGAAGCGGTTTTCGCTGTTGCGGAAAGCTGGGTAAACCGTCTGCAGGAGAGCTATCAGGGAAAACAATTTGTGCTGTATTTGACGACTGAAAATACAAAATGGAATAAAAAATCCAACCCGATCCTTCGCTTTTGCTTGGTACGCACGGATGAAGCCCCCTACATTCCCGAGGAACCGAACGGAAAGACGCTTTGGAAGTGGGAGACTTAGGCGGCGCAGGCGCTTGCGAAGCCAAGATAGTGATTGGTGGCGGCTTTTGCAGTTCCGAGCTTGAACACAGGGAGAAACAACGATGCATGATATGTATATTTGGCTGGACACGACCGCGCAGGCGGTCACGCTCGGCGGTATTCCGTTTGCGGCGTTTTATGCCTGCGCGAAACCATATATCCGCAACATGCTGCTGCTGAAAAGCGATTATGTTGGCGCGCATTGCTGCAAGAATTTTGAGCTGCTTTGCGGGCAGGATGAGATCAAAGCCTTTCTTGCAAGCGAAGACCTGCGCTTCGGCGATTTTTGCTTTGTAGATTTTGCGGACGGTGCAAACCCGGACGCGCTGACGCCGGAGCAGGTGGCGGAGCTGCTGTATGTGGCACACATGTGGTCGCCGCTGCGCGGCATTGATTTCCCACCGCTGCGAAATGCGTTTATCTATCTGTCACACGATGATGCGCACACACTGAAACTCTTCTACACAAACCCTGCCGCCGCGCGGGATGTGCTGCCCCGGCTGGTGCAATTCCCACTTTCGCAAAGTGGGGGAGCGCCGATGCCGGCGTTCCCGACTCCAACGGCGGATGCCCTTATGGAATTGCTGCAAACAGGCGTTTTGGTGCGCGCCGTTGACGGTGCGCACATTCGGTTGACTGAGGTCGGCAAAACGGAGGATATGGACGCGCTGTGGAATCGAAAAAACATCTTGGCAGCGCCTGTTCGGACGCTTTCGCTTTCGTCAGAAGGTTGGACGATCGTTTAGACGGTTATAAATAAATCTGTCGCAAATGGCAGACGAAAGGACAATTCGTGCATTTTTTGACTTTGAAAATAACCGGAAACGGAATTCCGTTTCAAGAAATTGAGGCTGCGGTCGGGCGCGCGGCGCAGTTTGCGTATCGTGCGGGCGAAACCAAAGATACGCGCTTTGGGCAGGTGACCTATGCGGAGGACGGCATCGCTTTTGGTGAGGAGATCGCGCAGGATGCGGAGATTGACAAAGCGGTTCGCGATCTTGTGCAGACCTGCAACAGAAATCAACAACTGTTTGCACAATGGGCGCAGAAGTATCGCGTTTGGCTTTGCTTGTCCGTCTACCCCGAAAGCGTGCAGATGCATGTTTCGCTGTCCGCGGAAACCTTACGGCAGATGGCAGCATGCGGTATGGAAATGACCACTTCGGTGATGTCTTTGGAGCTGTTTTACAGCGGTCGCGCATTCGCCGGAGAGGAGAATACGATGACTGAAAAGAACGCAAAGACGTAAAGGTGACCGCATGATTTACCGAATCACAAAATATGATCCGACCTTGCGCGACGCGGAGGGGCGGTATCTTCCATGGACATGGACATCCTATTCCGACATTGGAAGGGCGGTGAATGGCTGTGCACTGTGTCCGGCGGCATATCTCGAAACAGAGCGTCGCTATACGGATGCGCTGATGCGCATTTTGCAGGCGCTGCATGTGGATGCTTTGCGTGTCACGGAACTGGAACCGCCTGTGCGTTCATCGGCTGTATTGCAAAATGATTTTGCGGAAAAGGGACTGTCGCTATCTGCTGCGCAGGCAGATTTTTTGCGGCGCGTAACCGATACACCTGTGATTGGCGTGCCGGATTTTGAAGTATGCTTTCAGCTGCAGCTGCGCGAATGCTTTTGGTGCAGACTTGTTGATCCGCAAGGGCGTGCAGTTGTTTGGTTCGGATACGATTATTACATGTATGTGGCGTGCGAGGAAATTCCGGCTGCATTGGTGCGGGAAATCTGTGCGGGCGGACTGTACGTCGAAGCGCAGACGACTAAGGGCAGTTGGTTGAATCAAGATAAACAGGCAAATGCCGGACAGGAGACTGTATGAAACATTTTGTTGTGCGGACAGGGCTTGTGCTTGCGGTGTTGATGCTGTGCATATCCGGCTGCATGCGTAGCGAGGCTGACGCCGACCATACAGCTGCATTGCAGGCGTACATTGCAGAACTGGAGGTCATTCATACTGCGGAGGGGCACTTCTTTTCGCAGAACGCGGCTGCGGATGTTTCGGTGCGCGTGGGGGCGCTCGCGGAAGACGGTCGGCAAGCAGAGGCGTTCCTCTGCGTTACGGACGCGCACACACCGCTTTTGTTGTCGCTCGGTCTGTTTGACCGGCATGTTGTTTCTTCCGGCAGCTTATATACGGCGGATTTGGATGCCGATGGTGTGGACGAAATCGTCTATAGTGGGGAGTGCACAGGCAACGGCGGCACGGTTGCCTGCGTTTACAGGGTTGCGGCAGATGGCATACGCCTGATGTTTGACGCAAATGACGAGGCGCATGCGTATGGTTATACCTATACTTTTGCAAAAGGAAAGAAACTCCTGATTTGCAACGAGCAGGTTTCGTATACAGCCGAACAGGATTTATCGGGCGTTTTCCAAGCAGATGTCTTTGATGCGGACGGTCTGCCGAAAGGAACCGCAATCGTAGATTTTCAGACCGGTGATGCACGCCTTGCGGTTATAGATGCGGCAGGCACCCCGGCACTTCAGTATATGCAGTATGTTGTCGTTGGGAATACGGTGTCGCTTGGCTGCGTGTTGACCACACTGCGGTACAATGCACAGACAGCCGACTTTGAAGTGACGCAGGCGCAGTATGTTTCGGATGGTTACTTCAGCTGGGATTCGCTGCTGCCGGGCGGCAGCACCGTCTGCGTTTATCAAGACGGCACATAACATAGGAAGGCGTCGTTTATGTCGGTTGCTTTGGAAGAACTTTTGATGTTGCCGGACGAAGACGTATCGGCGGAAACGCTTGCAAGGCTGCTTGCGTTCGCGCAGGATAAGGATGCGGAAGTGCGTAGCCTGACGGCGGAGTCACTTGTGCGGTTTGCACCGGATACGGATGCTGCCGATGCGCTCATTGTACTTGCGCAGGATGCAGACGCACTTGTACGGGCGCAGGCGCTGGATTCGCTTGCGCCGTTTCCAACGGAAAAAGTCCTTGCTTGCCTGACTGCCGCGTTAGCGCGCGAGGCAGTTGACGGATTGCCGTATCGATACGCATTGTTAGCGGCGGCAGAGGTTGCCGCCGCGCTGCGGCAGCCGGAGCGGGTGCTGCCGGTTTTGCGGACGCAGGCGAATAGTCCTGTCATGGCAACGCGCGTCTGCGCATGGTACGGTCTTTCGCTGTGCGGTGAAGCACAGGCGTTTGACGCGCTGCTCGGCGCGCTTGCTGCCGAGGATTATCACGACCGCTGCCTTGCCGTTCATTTGCTGGACGCGCTCGGCATGCACAAGACGCGGGTCTTGCGCGCTTTGCGCGAACGCCTGCTATGTGAGACGGTTCCCGCCGTTCGAACTACGATAGAAGATGTTTTGCGGGCAGAGGAGGAGAAGAACGTCTGATGAAAAAAGCGCTTGGCTCATGGAGTGGAATGCGAAAGTATCTGGAGGATGAAATGCTGACGCCGACTCTGCGCGGCAGGGTGCGGTACAACTGTACGCGGTATGTCGGCATGGATAACTGCCATGTGTTTGAAGTCTATCTGGATGGCACCCTTGCAAAACGCTTTTCGTGGGAGACCGTCAACGATTGGCTGATTGAAAACGGACGCAGGGAAAAAGGCTATGGCTTGCAGGACTATTGGAGCGGCTTTTTTGACTTGCTTGCGGCTGTGCCGCCGGAGTCGCGCACAGCCTACACGGACGAGGAATTCTGCGAAGCGCTTGAAATCTATCGCAACCAACCGATCGCGGACAGCATATGCGCCGCAAACCCGATCGTCCGGATGTTTGCGCTTCTCGATCGCCGCGTCGGCAAGCGCAGACTGCTTACCTTGCAGGATGCTCTTTGCAAAGACCCCGCATGGCTGACGCGCTTTTATGCGCTGCGCATAGAAGCGGAGAAAATCACAGTCCTGTGAAAAGCAGCAGAGGAACGCTTCAAAGAAGCGTTCCGCTGCTGCTTTTCAGTTTTCTTTTGTCAGATCGGCGCTGAAATATTTCTCGGAGAGGGCTTTCAGTGCGCATGACGACTGCCCATTCTGATTGCAAGGATGTATCAAAAAAGAGAGCTGAGACTCTCTTTTTTGTCGATTGTTACACCGTCGCCGGGACGTCCGCAGGCTCTTCAGCGTGGGCATCCGGATAGGATGCCGCCTGCATCTCCATGGTCTGCTCCGCGCTGCGGTTGACCTCCTCGGGATTGTGATAGGTGGGGATGATCTCCTTCAGCAGACGCTTGACGCCGTCGGAATCCACCGGCTTGTCGCCGTGGCAGAGTGCGGTGAACCGGCGAATATCTTTGTCAATTTCCGCGCGGCTGCGGGGCGCATCATGCTCAATGAAGATCAGATCGTTGTCGGTTTTTGTCAGTTGCTCGGTCTTGATCAGCAGCTCCTCATAGAGCTTCTCGCCCGGGCGAAGCCCGACTTCTTCAATGTCGATGTCTTTATACGGCGTCAGCCCGGACAGGCGGATCATGTTCTCCGCCAGCTCCAGAATCTTCACCGGTTTGCCCATGTCCAGGACAAACAGCTCGCCGCGCTTTGCCATCGCGCCTGCCTGCATAACCAGCTGCGTTGCCTCCGGGATCGTCATGAAATAGCGGATGATGCGCTTGTCTGTGATGGTAATCGGACCGCCGGACTCGATCTGGCGGCGGAAGAGCGGAATGACCGAACCGTTGGAGCCGAGCACATTGCCGAAGCGGACCGCCGCAAAGGTGGTCTTACTCTCGGTGCGGCACTGGACGATCATCTCACACATACGCTTGCTGGCGCCCATGATGTTGGTGGGGTTGACCGCTTTGTCGGTGGAGATCAGGATGAACTTCTCCGCGCCGAATTTTTCGGCGGTATCGGCTGTGTTGTATGTACCGAGCACATTGTTTTTGATTGCCTCACCGCCGCTGTGTTCCATCAGCGGTACATGCTTGTGTGCCGCGGCGTGGAACACGATCTGCGGACGGTATTTGGCAAATACGTCCTCGAGACGCGCGATGTCGCGCACCGAGCCGATCTCCACCGCAAGGTCAAGCGTGTCGCCGTACAGATGCACCAGTTCTTGCTGAAGCTCATAGGCGTTGTTCTCGTAAATGTCAAAGACAATCAGCTTCTTCGGGTTCTGCTTTGCCACCTGGCGGCAGAGCTCACTGCCGATCGAGCCGCCGCCGCCCGTGACGAGGACGACTTTATCGTGGTAGAAATGCTTCGTGTCGGTCGTGGTAATGCGGAGCGCGTCGCGGGAAAGCAGATCTTCGATATTCAGCTCGCGCAGCCGCGGCTTGGCAGCGGTACTGCCTGTGCGCAGCGCGAAGTCGTAAAACTTGATCTTGCAGCCTGTGGGACGGTATTTTTCGATCAGCGCCTGCGATTTCTGCGTGTCAAGATCGGGGATGGCGATGAAGATCTCCTGGATCGGCATGCCCTTCAGGGTCTCGACGATGTTTTCGTTCCCGGGCAGGATCTTGATGCCGCAGACCTTGCCCCCGATCTTTTCGGGGCTGACATCGATAAAGCAGACGGGTTTGTAGTGGGAAGCCGAGTTGCAGAGCATGTCCTCGGCAAGCATGGCGCCGGTGTGCCCCGCACCGACGATGGCAACGTTGATCTTGTTCATCGTCGCAAGGCTCATGTTCAGATACTGGTAATGCTGCTGGTAGACAAAGCGGGAGGCGAGCGAGAGCAGGGCAAAGCCGGAGAGCGCGGTCACGATGTGCCAGATGCCGATGTGCTGACCTGCAGCATAGCCGATCGCCGTGCCGATAAGTCCGCCGATCGTATCGGCAAGCAGCATGGACAGGTACGCGCGGGAATTGGCGTAGCGCCACACATTGTTATAGACGCGTGCGATAAATCGCATGCCGAACACCGTGCAGTACAGAATGATGGCGGTGATCAGATATTTTTCCGGGCTGGAGGTCTCAATCGTCGAGGACTGAAACGCGATCAGCACGGTTGCAGCATAAACGGCAAGATAAATGCAGGTGTCAATCAGAATCAGAGCATACTTGCGCTGGCTTGCTAAACGCATGGGAAAACTCCTTATATGTGTCAGTTGGGGAGGCGCGGGAAAATGCCGCAAGCGAAAACGCGTGCGGTGGCATGCAAACAGGTATCTATATAATTATTTATATAGATTAACAACAACATATATGATAGCAGACCTTGGGACAGATTGCAAGATGCAATCACGGATTTGTCCGGCTTTCCGGCGCAAGACCGGCAAGCAGATGAACGGTTTTACGCAGTACATCGTTGGCGGTTATGCCTGCCGTGCGCCGAATGGATTCATTTTGCGTCGGAATGACGAAATTGTCGTCGATCGCCACAATGTCCGTATTTTTGTTGCGCATCAGTTTTTCGTGCCGTTTGCGCAGCATATCAAAGGTCAACATGCCCGCGCCGCCGTTGCGGATGCCCTCTTCCAGAAAGACGATCGCGGCGGGGGACTTGGGCAGCAGACCTGCCACGCGGTCGGCAACGACCTCGTAGGGCTTGAGCGTCTCCAGCAGGATCACGCCGCACGGAATGCCCTGTGCCCGCAGCTTGTCCGCCGCGTCCAGTGCCTCGGTGGCGATCCTGCCGTAGGTGATGATCACGGCGCGGTTTGCGGTCGGATCTGCAAAGTCGGCGTGCGCAATGGTCTCGCGCGTGTCCGCACGGAAAAAGGTCTCGGCAATGCGCGCGTCCTCGCTCATGTTGGGATAGCGGATAACAACCGGCATCCCGGCAGACGCCGAAGCGCGCAGAAAGCGATCCAGCGACGCGAAGGTTGCGGGTGCGAAAATGCAGAGATTCGGGATCGCGGACAGGAACGAAACGTCAAAAATGCCGTGGTGCGTTGCGCCGTCGCCGGCGGCAAGCGCCGCGCGGTCCACGATGATGCGCACAGGCAGCTTTTGCAGGGCGATGTCATGCAGGATGTTGTCATACCCGCGCTGTAAGAAGGTCGAGTAGATCGCCACATAGGGCTTCATGCCTGCGGCGGCAAGTCCCGCGCCGAAGGTCAGTGCATGCGGCTCGGCAATGCCGACGTCGAAAAAACGCTCGGGGTACGCCTCGGCAAAGCCGGACAGTCCCACGCCGTCCTGCATGGCGGCTGTAATGGCGCAGATGCTGCTGTCATGCGCCGCCATTTCGCACAGGGTCTTGCCGAAGTGCTCGGAGAAGTTGCCGGCGTAATTGCCGCCGACAAGGTGGTAGGCGCTCGGATTCTCCTCGGCGGGCGCGTAGCCCTTGCCCTTGACGGTGCGCAGATGCAGAATGACGCTGGTGTTCCGCCGCTTGGCTTCCGCCAGCAGATATTCAACGGTTGCCAGATCGTTGCCGTCGGCGGGCCCGAGATACTTCAGCCCGATGTCCTCAAAGTAGACCCCGCCGTAGAATGCGTTCTTGACATAACGCTTGCAGGTGCGCAGCCCCTTGAGGATCGGTGCGCCGATCAGCGGAATGCTGGAGAAAAAGCGCGTGGTCGCCCGCTTGAAGCGAAAATACTTCTTGGAGGTGCGCATGTGCGCGATATGGTTGCCAAATGCCCCGGCGTTCTTGGAGATGGACATCTTGTTTTCATTGAGGATGATGATGAGATGCAGATCCTTTTTGAGATTGTTCAGCGCCTCATGCACCATACCGCCGGTAAACGCGCCGTCCCCAAGGACGACGACCGTGTAATTGTCGCGCCCTGCGAGTTTGTCCGCCTCGGCATAGCCGAGCGCGGCGGAGACCGACGTGGAGGCATGCCCCGTGCCGAAGGCGTCAAAGACGCTCTCGTCCATTTTTTCAAAGCCGGAGAGACCGCCCGGCTTGCGCAGAGTGTCAAAGTCGCGCCGCCCGCCCAGAATTTTATGTACATAACTCTGATGCCCGACGTCAAAGATCACGCGGTCGTGCGGCAGATCAAAGACGCGATGTACGGCGACCGAGATCTCGACAGCGCCGAGGTTGGAGGCGAGATGCCCGCCGCTCTTTGTCACCTTGTCGACGAGAAAGCAGCGCAACTCGGCGCAGAGTGCCTTGGCGTCCGCATCGGACAGCGCTTTCAGCTCCGCGTCGGTATGAATTTTGTCGAGAATCGGATACTTGTTTTCTTCCACGATGTTCGTCCCTTATCAAATTGCACAGTTTTGCCCCCAAAGATTTTACACATTGGGCAGTGCGTAGAAATTTCATTTTTTGCGCATATTTTCGCACGCGGGTTTTCCACATTCAAAATGTGTAAAATGTGAATAACCGAATGCCCGCAAACGCCGATTTCATGGGAAATATACATTCCGGGCGGGAAATATGCAGAGTTATCCACATTTTCCACAGGCTTTTTCAGTGGGAATTGTGGAAAACCAGGTTTGTGCGACCTGCACAAACCGGCGAGGCAGGCTGCGCAGATCAGGCTTCCAGAAAATACTTTTTGTCCAGCGAACGGAGCATGATCGCCTCGGAAATGTGCTTGTCCGAGATGATGTCTGCACCGTCCAGGTCGGCGATCGTGCGCCCGAGACGCAGAATACGGTCATAACCGCGCGCCGACATGCCGAGCGCGTCAAAGGCGACCTCCAGCAGCTTCCGTGCGCTGTCGGAGAGGACGCAGTAGCGCTCGGTCTGTCTGGCGGAGAGATCCGCGTTGCAGCGGAGACTTTCGCCGCCGTCTGCATAGCGTGCATGCGCAAACTGCCGCGCACGATTAACGCGCGCACGAATCGTCGCCGAGGTTTCGCCCGCCGCGGACTGCTTTTGCAGATCGGCAAAGTCCACCGGTGCGACCTCGACCTGGATGTCGATGCGGTCGAGCAGCGGTCCGCTGATGCGGGAGATGTATTTCTGCACGTCACCCTTTTTACAGGTGCAGGGGCGGGTGGGATGTGAGAAGTAGCCGCAGCGGCAGGGGTTCATCGCGCAGACCAGCATGAAATTGGCAGGGTAGGTGACCTTGCCCGCGGCGCGGGTGATGGTCACGCGCCCGTCCTCCAGCGGCTGGCGCAGGGATTCCATTGCGCTTTTGCTGAATTCGGGCAGCTCGTCGAGAAACAGCACGCCGTTGTGCGCAAGCGAGATTTCGCCCGGCTTCGGATTGGCGCCGCCGCCGATCAGACTGACGGCAGACAGCGTATGGTGCGGCGCGCGGAACGGGCGGTTGACGATCAGCGGTGTATCGGCAGGGAGCATCCCTGCGATGGAATGGATCTTGGTTGTCTCGATCGCCTCGTCAAAATTCATCTCGGGCAGAATGGTCGGAAACCGCTTTGCCAGCATGGATTTGCCCGTGCCGGGCGGACCGATCAGCAGGATGTTGTGCCCGCCTGCCGCCGCGATCTCCAGCGCACGCTTGGCAAGCTCCTGCCCCTTGACGTCCGAAAAGTCAAGCGGGAAGGTTTCGCGCCCGCGCGTGAAAACCGTTTCGTCAAAGACGAGCGGCGCAATCGGCGCCTCGCCGCGCAGGTGACGCACCAGCTCCATGAGGTCGTGCACCGGATAGATGCGGACACCCGGAACCGCCGATGCCTCGGCGGCGTTGGCGGCGGGGACAAAGATCTCGGTGCGCCCGTGCGCTTTTGCGGCAAGGCAGAGGCAGAGCGCGCCGTCGATGCCGCGCACCTCGCCCGAGAGTGACAGCTCGCCGATGAACGCCATTTTGGAAAAGTCAAGCTCGGTGGGGAGTGTGCCGCCGCAGACCAGCACGCCGCAGAGCATCGCAAGGTCAAAGGAGGAGCCCTCCTTGCGGCGGTTGGCGGGTGCCAGATTCAAGATGATCTCAAGGCTCGGGAAGCGGATGCCGCTGTTTTCGGCGGCGGCGCGGATGCGCTCTTTCGCTTCCTTGACGGCGGTGTCGGCAAGTCCGATGATTTCCAGACTCGGCAGCTTTCTGTGTGCGCTGCATTCAACCGCGACCTCAAAGCCGTCGATGCCGCAGAGCGCGGCGGTATAAATTGTGGAGAGCAAACCGACACCTCCAGGATTTCATTCATGTAAAAAATATTATATCATATTTGCAGCGCGAATGCAAGATTTTGCCCGTCTTTGTCAAAAAAACACCCGCCGTGCGGCGGGTGTTTTGCAGGTTGCATTGGAGCCGTTCAGATTCTGGCGACGCCGGTTTCCTTGGCTGCCTTGACAACCGCTTCGGCAACGACCTTTGCCACATCCTTGTTGAGCGCGGAGGGGATGATGTTGTCCTCGCGCAGCTCGTCCTCGGGGATCAGGGATGCGATCGCATACGAGGTGGCGACCTTCATCTCCTCGTTGATCTGCGATGCGCGGCAGTCCAGCGCGCCGCGAAAGATGCCGGGGAACGCAAGGACGTTGTTGATCTGGTTGGGGAAGTCGCTGCGGCCCGTGCCGACGACGCGCGCGCCTGCGGCAAGCGCTTCATCGGGCATGATCTCGGGCGTGGGATTTGCCATCGGGAAGACGATCGCGTCTTTCGCCATCGAGGCGACCATTTCACGCGAAACGATGCCCGGTGCGCTGACGCCGATGAACACATCTGCGCCCTTCATCGCGTCGGCAAGCGTGCCCTTTTCCATCGCGCGGTTGGTGATCTTCGCCATCTTTTCCTGTGCGGGGTTGTTCTCGGGCTTGCCCTCGTAGATCACGCCGAAACGGTCGACCATGACGAGGTTTTTCAGACCGAGGTTGAGCAGGTGATGTCCGATCGAGATGCCTGCACTGCCTGCGCCGTTGATGACGAGTTTGATGTCGCCGATCTTCTTGCCGACGACCTTGAGCGCGTTGATCAGCGCCGCCGCACAGACGATTGCCGTGCCGTGCTGGTCATCGTGGAAGACCGGAATGTCACAGATCTCCTTCAGGCGCTTCTCGATCTCGAAGCAGCGGGGCGCGCTGATGTCCTCGAGGTTGATGCCGCCGAACGAGCCGGAGATGAGATAGATGGTGCGGATCAGCTCCTCGGTGTCTTTGGAGCGGATGCAGAGCGGGAAGGCGTCCACATCGGCAAATTCCTTGAAGAGCGCGCACTTGCCCTCCATGACGGGCATGCCCGCCTCGGGACCGATGTCGCCGAGACCGAGCACGGCGGTGCCGTCGGTGATGACCGCGACAAGGTTGGAGCGGCGGGTCAGCTCGAAGGACTTGTTGTAGTCCTTCTGGATTTCAAGGCAGGGCTGCGCAACGCCGGGGGTGTAGGCGATCGACAGATCGTGTCGGTCGTTGACGCGGCAGCGCGAAATGACCTCGATCTTGCCTTTCCAGTTGTAATGTGCCTGGAGAGATTCCTGTTTGATGTCCATAGTTGTATCCTTTCTCGCAATGACGCGATCGTATTCACAAAGATTATAGCATTCCCGAAAGCCTCGCGCAAGCGCCGGGTGCAAAAATGCAGATTATTTTGCACTTCTTTGCCGTGCGCGCACGCGGCGGCGGATGTCCGCAAGGTCGTGCAGCATCTTTAAGCTGTCGGAAAAGACATGCACCTTGGAGGCGCGGTGGTTGACGATCCGCACGGGGATCTCGCCGATGGAATAGCCGAGCGCGACGGCAGTCATGATCGCCTCAAAGTCAAAGGCAAAGCCGTCGGTCTCGCACTGCCGAAAGACTGCCTCGGCAGCAGCCGCCGAGAATGCCTTGAAGCCGCACTGCGAGTCGCTGAGCTTGAAGCCGCCGACGGCGCAGAGCACCTGGATATAGGTCTTGGATGCCAGACGGCGCAGGGGGGTGTAGCCCTCATAGCCGTCCTTGCCGATGTTGCGTGAGCCGATGATGATGTCGTAGCTGTTCGATGTGAACATGTCGTACAGGCGGCGGATCACATCGGTGCCGTAGGCAAGGTCGCAGTCGGTGAACAGGCGCACGTCGCCCTTAGCCGCGAGCATGCCCTGCCGCACGGCGCAGCCCTTGCCGCGGTTCTTGGCATAGGAAATCACGCGCACATGGGGAAGACCGCATGTTTCGACGATCTCGCGTGAGCGGTCGGTCGAGCCGTCGTCCGAGAAGAGGATCTCATAGTCGTCGAAATTTGCCTGCATGTAGGTATGCAGCGTTTGCAGCGTAGCGGGGAGAATGCTCTCCTCGTTGTACATCGGGATGATCAGACTGAACATTTAACAACTTTCCTTTTTGTATACACGAAGTTCAAAGTCGAGCGTGACGGTCAGCGCGTCCAGCGCCGAGAGCCGTGCGGCGCGCTCCTTCTTTGTCCGGTAGAAATAGGGTGTCATGGTGAAGAGCGGGTAGATGTCGCCCCCCGCGATGTCAGCGGTAAAGCGCAGGTTTTCGGTGTGCAGCAGCGCAAGATTTTCGGGGTAATCACGGCGCGTGTCGTTTGGGATCACCGTGTCATAGAGCACCGCCTTCAGCTCGGTGAGGTGATCACGCCCGGCGGCTGCCGTCAGGAGTACGCCGCCCGGCTTCAGCACGCGGAAAACCTCTTCTGCGGCGATTGGGGCAAACACGCTCATCACGCAGTCGCATGTGCTGCCTGTGAGCGGCAGGTCGTAGACGCTTGCCGCCGTGTAGAGCAGTTTTTCCGCAAGCCCCGCGCGCTTTGCGCTTTTGCCGGCAAGGGCAAGCGCATATTTGGAGAGATCCGCGCCGAGCACGGCGGCAAAGCCTGCGCCGACTGCCTCGGTGTAGTATCCCTCGCCGCAGCCCGCGTCGCAAAGCAGGGAAGTGCCCGGCGTATGCGCCTGTGCTGTGCGGACAAGCGCGTCGGCAAGCGGGGCATAGTAGCCGCGCCGCAGAAAAGCCTGCCGCGCCGCCGCCATCTCTGCCGTGTCGCCGCTCTGCGGCAGGTGGGTGTTCAGG
>ENA-ORIC01002310-ORIC01002310.1-human-gut-metagenome-genome-assembly--contig:-NODE-2310-length-15788-cov-2.521864_pt1 | contig 15788 bp, 15 predicted proteins | sample MGYA00243023_ERZ508732 | MGnify/ENA primary metagenome ERZ508732 (study PRJEB26277, sample SAMN04329767) | human gut metagenome | biome: human-associated habitat | host: Homo sapiens | place: USA...
GACGGGAAACATGTCAGCTGCCCACAGTGGCTTTCACAATGGGGTTCCAAAGCTTTGGGCGATCAGGGTTATTCCGCCATTGAAATTTTGAAAAATTATTATGGAGACTCTATCTATATTGATGAAACCACAGAGATTTCCGGTATTCCATCCTCCTATCCGGGATCTCCTTTGAAAATAGGATCTTCCGGGGAAAAAGTGCGGCAAATGCAGCGTCAGCTGAATGTCATCGCCGGTGCTTATCCTCTGATCCCGAAAATTGCGGAAGACGGTGTCTTTGGTCCTGATACAGAAGAAGCCGTCAAGGTCTTCCAGCGAATCTTCGGCCTGACCCAGGACGGCATTGTAGGTTTCAAAACATGGTATAAAATTTCTGAGATTTATGTAGGTGTCAGCCGGATTGCTGAACTGGTGTAATCTTTTCTTTTGTCCGGGAGGAAGTTCCTCCCGGAACATTTTGCTAAAAAGCAGTCAGATACCGGTCCACAAGTTCCTGCAGTTTTTCCTTGCCAAATGGCTTGGAAAGGCAGTCATTCATGCCTGTCAGACTTATGGTTTCCGGGCTTTTGCTCAGATCGTCTGTAGACATAGCTATAATGGGAATGATCTTGGCATCCATCCGGTCCAGGCTTCGAATCTGGCAGGCAGCCTCATATCCATTCATAACCGGCATATGAATTTCCATGAAGATAAGATCATAATAATTTCCTGTCTGTGTTTTTACTTTGTCCAGAGCATCCTGTCCATTTACTGCTGTTTCTGTCGTAATGCCCATCTTTTCCATCATATTCTTTAACATTTCTCTGGTCAGAACATTATCATCTGCAACCAGGACACGCCTCCTTCCATATTGGGATAGCGGTTTTTTTCCTTCGATTCTGCCAGGATCCGAATTTCCCGCCACCGGACCATAGCGGAGCAACAAGACTGTTTTGCCATTATAATCGATGTTTTTCTCCACACAGCCTGTCACCGGCACAATCTTCCCATCGCTGTCTAAAATCCGAAAGGCAAAAGGGATTCGTTTTCCCTCATTGGCCGCTATCGAAAAAACTTTCTCTGTCTGCTCTCTGTCTTCCAGGTATATCTCGTCTAAGAATGCTCCGCCGGCAACTTTTCTTTTTCCCCACTGGCCACTGATATGTTTCGCCGCCTCATTCATGGAAACGAAATAGTAAGGTGTGCCTGGCGTTACCAGTGCCATTCCTTCTGACACAGCATTGAACAGATGATCCGTGTACTTCCAGTGTTTTACCATTTGTTTGTCCGCTCTGCCTCTCTGCCATAACATGATATGCAAAAGAACTGTTACCAGCGTAACAAGCGCTACTATAAGGATCGCTGTGGCTGCCAGGATCTGACTGGCATTTTTGTTCACTTCCTCTTTGGCGATCAAAGAGATCATATACCAGTCACTGTCCTGCTCCACCGGACAGTATACCAGCAAAGATGACTTCTTCTCAAAAGGCATCACAGCCCATCCAATCTTCCCTGTCCGGAGAGCGTTTTGCAATTTTTCTTCGCCTCTGCCGTGCACATGAAGAGGATCAATGGCATCAAACAGATTGTTTACCGTGAGATTACTGTTTAAATTGATGGAACGCATCAAAATCTGTCCCTCTGTATCTACCACATACGAAAATCCCTTGTCTCCGTGAAACGATATAGCAAAATCTTCCATCATCTGATTAACCGGCACCTCTTCCACCAGCCATCCACGGAGACCGTCTTTCGTAGTAAAGGGAACATACATATCAAACACCTTTACTCCGGTAGCACTGTTAATATGGGGATTGACGATCCCTTCTCTTTCTTTTCCGACCACCGTTTCTTCTGCTGTTTTATCTTTGGAGGCTCTCTTGGGATAAAAATTCCCGTTTTCAAAATATACCACCATATTGGCCAACACATTGTAATGGACCACCGCATGAGCAATCTGCTCCTGATCGGTCATCTGTTCAATTCCTCTGGCAGCTCCCTTTAGTCTCTGGTTTTTTTCCTTTAGCTGTACCTGTAAAGTCGTCACTCCCTGACGGTTTGACTCCATTACTTCCTGTACAGAACGCTGCCAGAGTTTATTGTTAATATACTTCTGAAATAAATATCCAATCCCTGCAATGACTAAAGCCGCAAGCACGACATATGCCATAAGGCGGCACCTTCTTCTTATTATTCTGTCGTACAACATAATTCCCCCTGTTTACTATGTGACGCCCGCCTATGCTGGGGGCCGTTCGTCAGAACCATGTCTAATGCTTCCAAGGCAGACATTCCTTCCAGTATATTTCGGCAGATTTTTTCCGTGTAATCATTTAAAGGAAGCTTCAGGCGGTTATCCGGTGCCACCACGATGCGCCCGGCCTTTGTGCAGGACACCACAGCGGTCAGTTGCTTTTTTCCCGATGCTTTCTTATTTTTCAACGGACTTAATGAGCACCTTTGCTGTGAAAACCTCTCGATGTTATCTTTTCTTGTAAGGAAATCCACAAACCGCCTTGCCTCCTCTGTGTGTTTGCCGACAGCATTTACTGCCAGACACACATCTGAATTTACTACCACTACATTAGAATTTTCCAGTACCGGAAGGGGATGGACCTGGAACTCAAAATCCAGGTTCATCTCTTCTACCCGGCCGGCAGCCCAGGCACCTGTGATCATAAAAGGATATTCTCCTTTTGCAAATTCTTCCAGATCCTCTGTGGTTTTCCGGGTTTTGGCGGCCTTCTGTCTGTCTATATAACCTTTTTCTATAAACTCCTCCACTTTCTCATAGCCGGGTTTTAAATAGCTCCTTAGTTTTTCCGGATCCTGATTGATCTTTGAAAGAGTTTCTTCCACTCTTCCTCCCCGATAAGTATCGTAAAAACCAATTCCCACTGCAATACTGTTAAGTGAGTAATCTTTGTTTACTAACAGCGGAGTGATCCCTTTGGCAAAAAATGCATGGCAGGAAGCCTGCAGCTGCATCAGATTTTCCGGCACTGTGATACTGTTTTCCGCCAGAAGATCCATATTGCAGTATAGTCCCGACATGGAAACAGACATGGGAAGCATGTACACTCTGCCGGATAAATCTGTTATCTGGTCTTTGGTAATATCCCCATACTGGGATACCACCGGGGAATCTGCCAGATTCACAAGAAGATCTTTTTCTTTCAAGATCCTGCCGGTATCATGGTTTACCATGAAAACATCGTCTCCGTTGCCTGAAAGCATCCTCTTTTTAAGGACCTCATAATACTCAGTGCCTTTCATGCTCTCATAGACCACTTTTATATCTTTGTTTTCTTTCATAAACTCTGTGATCAGTTCTTCCATGACACGCACATTGTTTTCTTCCCATTTATTGGCAAAAAAATGCAGTGTCGTTTTTCCTTTTCCGCTACTGTCTACCGTCACAACCGTACCGTCCGCCTGTCCACAGCCCCAGAGCATGGACAGTATCAGCACAAGCACCATAATCAAACTAGTTGTTTTTTTCATCTTATCCCTCTTTTAATCAACTCATTAATCTACAGTTTTCTCTGCCCTTCCGTTTCTTTTATGGAATCGCATAAACACCAGAAACAGACACAGCACCCCATACACAGCCAAACAGCCAAGTATAGTATTATTTCTTTCTCTAAACACTCCTTCCTTAGGGAAAAAAACATATAAATCGTATTGTTTATAGGCGCCTTTTCTTCTGTACCATCCCTCATCTTCCTTTATTGTTTTATACTGTTTCTCATTGGAACTTATCAGCGTCTCTCCGTCTGTGATAACTACGATAGCATCCATTTTCAACGGGTAATCTTCCAGAAGTTCTTTCAGATACCGTTTCTGTTCTTCTGTCTGCTCATCTGTCTTTTTGTATCCAAGCACCAGACCTCCCTGTTCCCGGCCCACCACTCCATAATCATAATCTGTTTTTTCAAGGCTGATGCGGTCCATATATGTTTTCTTTGGGCTGCTCAAGATTTCCTGCACACATTCTTTTGAAAGAACGGAAGCAAATTTTGTATCACCGTCCAATTCCGACTGCCACAGCAAGTTCCCTTTTTCATCCAGCAATAATAGTCCCGTCACCCCTGCCTCTTTTATGTATTGTATACTCTTTTTTCTATTTTGCCCCGTTTCCACATACCGAGCACAACTTTCGACCCACCGGGTCAGGGAAAGCAGACTTTTCGTTTTTTGTTCCAGTCTCCGTCTTTCATATTGTATACATTTTTTCTCCGCTAACTGAAGTGTCTCATCTGCATTTTTCTCCATCTGCTCTTTATCCGACTTCGTGCCGGCAAGAAAAAGAACTACAAACACCACAAGTCCCATCAAAACCGGGACAATGACAAAAGCATATCGCATACGGTTTTTATCCATTTGATCCTCCCTGTTGTCTATAACATCTTATCCGGATCCAGCCCATATTTTTTCACAATGCAGCCGGTTGTTCCATCTTGTATCATTTCACTCAGCGTGGCTGTCAGTGCCCTGGCCAGTATCTTGTTCCCCTTTTTCTTGAATGCCACTCCTAATTCTACCGCAAAGAGTTCCCTGTCCAGAAAACGATAGGCATCCGGCTGTTCTTTCATAAACTGAAGAAGTGCCCCTTCATGTCCGGCTACCGCCCCTACGGATGGATCCCAGATTGCTGCCATTGCCTCACTCATGGTAGAAAAAGCATATACATTTCTGGTCTCTACTTCTTCCTTTGCCAAAAAGTATTCTTCTGCTTTTCCTCCGGCCTGAACAGCCACATTCTCATCAGCCAATTGTGAAAGATCCTCGATCTGACTGTCCTTGTGCACCATAACCACCTGACGGCTGTGCAAGTACGGTCCTGCCCATAAATACTTCTGCTTTCTGCCGTTCATAGAAAAACATCCCCAGAGACAGGCTACCTCTCCTTCTTCTAACAGTTTGTCCTTCTCCTCCCAGCGGATTTTTCGAAAAACCGGCTTATATCCCAGCCTCCGGCAGGCTTCTCTGGCCAGTTCCACATCAATCCCCGCCATATTATTTTTATTATCACGGTAAGAATAAGGTGCAAACTCGTCACAGCCGATAATCAGCTCTGGTGAATTTTCAATATTTTTTCCTGATATGTCTGTCTGCACCTCGCATCCACTTACTAATTGTAAAACAATACTTGAGATTAACACAAGGCAAAATTTCTTTCTTTTCACTCTTTATTCCTCTTTATTTTCTTATTTATTTATAATTGTAACATATCTCAGTCTTTTTGAATAGAAAAAATTAGAATAATTTAGAATAGTTCCAGGTACTATATAAAGGAATGTTTTTAACAGAAAGGAAAATTTATGAAACAAATTTTGGCTTTTGCCCTCACTCTTTCCCTTGCCTTTGTTTTTCTCTGCTCTGATTTTTCTTACGCAGGCGAAGCTTCTTATGGCAAATCTTATACAATGGAGAACTTTTTATCTGACTACCAGTATGTAGTAGAAAACAACACAGTCATCAAAAATCATACGGTTGGTGCTGTTTTGACCGGAGGTCCTACTTGGATTGAGTCCTTTGGCGATGCCGCCATGGAACACTCCTTTATGCAGAATGTCGAACACGCCGGCAATTACAGCAGCGGCTCTTATTTCCGCGGTACACCATATGCCTCTCTGGCCGGTGCCTACCAGGCATATTATAAAAAATATATACTACACAAACCACAAGGACTGACTCACTACACAGGCAGTTCTTATATGGATTTTTCAAAGGCCTTCGAAAAACTGAAAAAGCAGTCCGCCAGCGAAGCTCAAAAGGGGGTATCTCCTACAGAAAAGGAAATCACCATCGATGGAAAAAAAGGAACCGCTCTTTCCCTTCCTGTCTCAAGGAAAAATATTACCATCTCATCCAAACAATGGAAATCCTGTGACTACCTTGTGCTGACAGGTGGTTCCCTGAAAGACTGGATCCATACCCGCCATGTCATTACCATTCAGGCCCTTACCGCCCATATTGGTGCCGATTATTCTTTTGTTGAACCCGGAGACCACAAAAAGGCTGTCTACATCCAGAGTGAAAACAGCTACAAACTGCTGGAACACGGAAACGGCCTGATGCAGATCCAATCCGGCACGCTGAATCAGGGGCAGGCCAACCTTTCCGGTATGAAACTCATTTGGAATTTTCCGAAAACAAAGATTTTAACTACCCAGTATCTGCCGGGACACGTGGTAGCTCCATCGGCCTTTACTACTATTTTAGGTGGTAATGTGGAAGGAAGTTATCTGGTACACAAACTTTGCAGCCATGCCGAGGGACATTTTTACCCTTATAACGGTAAAGATATCCAGACGCCAAGTCCTACGCCGACGGTAACTCCGACTACGGTTCCCGCCACCGCTACTCCGACCGCGGCTCCCACTGCTACTCCGACCGTGACCCCGACTGTAGTTCCCGCTACTACGACTCCTACCATAACCCCGACTGTAGTTCCCGCTACTACGACTCCTACCGTAACACCAACGATAACGCCAACAAATACACCGACTGTAACTCCTGGCATCACACCATCCCCTTCTCCTTCCATGTCTGCCACGACGACACCAATACCGTCTGCCACTTCCTCTGTGACACCACCAGCCGTGGAAACCACTACCATTGATGACGATAACACTCCGGCAGGCAGCCTTATCACAGACACTAATAAGAAGAAGGAGACTTCCAAATCCTCTACCGAAATTGAAGATTCAGAAGTTGCTCTTAGTTCCACCCCGGACACCGGTGACCACAGTATGCCGATATATTCTGTCATTGCTGTAATGATATTAACCGCCGGTGCTGTTACTATTCTTACTATAAAGAGAAAGAAATAAGAGTTTCTCCATCAGCAAAAATAAAAAGATCAGGGCTTTCTGTTTACAAGCCCTGATCTTTCAATCATCCATCCACATCCATTCCATACCGCTTCAGATCCACCTTCCCATTCTCTACCACAACGCCCTCTTTTCTTAATTTTTCTGCCTGTTTACCGGCTCCGCCGAAGGCAAATTCCCCAGACAATTCCCCTTTGCTGTTCACAACCCGGAAGCAGGGGATATGTTCCGGATCTGGATTTTTGTGCAGTGCATTTCCCACCGCTCTTGCCATTTTTCGATCCCCGGCCATATGAGCCACCTGTCCGTAGGTTGCCACCTTTCCTCTAGGGATTTTCTTTACTGCCTCATAGATCCGTTTCGTAGGACTGTCCATCACCAGTGCATAACTTTCCTTTATCATTTGAAAAACATCTGTCTCCGGTATGGTTCCGTCCAGGATCAGCGTATTCCAATGCTCCTTATTCTGATGATACCCCGGCACCACTGAAGAGTACGCCCCTCTCCAGAAATCCCGGCTTTCAGGGGATACTTTTACATTCAGTCTGAGATATCCATCCATCTCATAAGTCCACAAAAATACCTTTTTACTCTGTCTGACTCTTACCAGCTGCCAGTTCGCATCCCGGAAAGGTGCATCCTGATAGGTGTCCGGAAAAGACAGACCATATTTTAAAACTTCTTCCCGTTCCATATTTTTCTCCTTATCAAAGATACAAAAAAACAGAAAAGGATCCCCACCAGTGCCCCGGCGGCATCAATACACACATCTGTGGCTCTTCCGCTGCGCCCCGGTACGAACAACTGGTGGATTTCATCGGTAGCCGCATAGGCTGTGGTAATAAGCCACGCAGGTATAAAAGCTCCTTTTGATTTCTTTCTGAAAGAACTGCCCGTCAAAAACACCCATACTGCTAACACCATATATTCCGCAGCATGGGCACACTTTCTCACCGGATAATCGATCCGTCCTGCCAGTTCTTTTTGCTCTTCTTCTGTCCAGTTTCTATATCCCGGCACAAACAGATAAGCCACTTTTTCTCCGGCACTCATACTCATTTCTGTAGATTCCCGCCCCGGTCTGGCAGAAAACCAGAAGATCAGGATCATCCAGCCAACCGTCAGTGCCAGAAAGATCCATTTTACGATTGATGTCTGGAAATGCCTGTCCATAACTGGTCCTTCTCACTTAAGATTAACGGCGTTCCATCTTCCAATGTATATCCATCTGCCTTGGAAGTACCTTTGTACTCCCCTTTTACCTGCGGCCACTCAATGCCGATCTCCGGGTCATTCCAGGCAAGACCGCCCTCATCACCGGGATGATAAAAGTCTGTACACTTATAACAAAACTCCGCCGTCTCACTTAATACCAAAAAGCCATGGGCAAAACCTTCCGGAATATAAAATTGCTTTTTATTTTCTTCTGACAAAATAATTCCATACCATTTGCCGTAAGTCTCAGAGCCTTTACGCAGATCTACTGCCACATCAAACACCTGGCCCCGGATCACACGCACCAGTTTTCCCTGAGGATACTGTTTCTGAAAATGCAGGCCCCTCAAGACACCTTAGCCCGACATAGACTGATTATCCTGTACAAATACCATATCCATGCCCTGTTCTTTCATGTCATTTTCATTATATGTCTCCATAAAATAGCCCCGCTCATCACCATGAACGGTAGGTGTGATCACCCGCAAGCCTTTGATTCCCTTCGGATCTTTTTCCACCTGAATCTGTCCCATGCTACATTACCTCCTTAATATATCTCGCCAGTGCATCCTTCCAGTCCGGCAGCGGCTCAAATCCCTGTTCCACCAGTTTGGAACGATCCAGTCTGGAATTAAAAGGCCGCCTTGCCTTTGATACACCGTATTCTTCTGTTGTCACCGGCACCACCTGCAGATGCTCTTCATCATAGGCAGGATCCAAAACGGCTGCCTGCCTGAAAATCTCTGCTGCAAAATCGTACCAACTGATATAACCACCTTCGTTGGTGGCATGATAGATTCCATATTTCTCCGTCTGGATCATGTCCACCAACAGCCTTGCCAGATCCTTAGTATAAGTCGGTGTTCCAATCTGATCTTTCACTACGGTCAGGCGGTCATGATTTTTTCCAACCTTCAGCATGGTCTTGATAAAATTGCCGCCATTCAGGCCAAACACCCAGGCAATGCGTACAATGAAATAAGAAGACAGATATTGTTTTACCATCTGCTCTCCTTGCCATTTTGTCTGTCCATAATAATTTAAGGGTGCATACTCTGTACAGTCCGGCTTCCAGGGTGTCGTTCCCTCTCCGTTAAAAACATAATCTGTAGAAATATAGACAAATCTGGCACCTAACGCCGCTGCTTCTTTTGCCAGATTTTCCGTTCCGGTAACATTCACTGCGTACACCGTTTTTTTGTTTTGTTCCTCTTCTGCCAGATCCACCGCTGTCCAGGCTGCGCAGTGAATGATTACCGTTGGTTTTTCCTTCTGTAACACCTGATGTACTGCCTTTTCATCGGTGATGTCCAAAGGAATTCCTTCCTTCAGATCCGTTCCCACTGCCGGGATTTCTCTCTTTGCCAGTTCCTGCATGACATCATGGCCCAACTGTCCGGCAACTCCTGTTACCAACACTTTCATTACTGACATACCTCCCCCTTTATCGGTTTCCGTACATTTTTTCATAATAATTCTGATACTCACCGGAAAGAATGGTTTCCCACCACTCTTTGTGATCCAGATACCACTGGATGGTCTTCTGGATGCCGTCTTCAAATTTAGTCTCAGGCAGCCAGCCAAGTTCTGTATGGATCTTAGTTGGATCAATGGCATATCGCATATCATGTCCCTTGCGGTCTGTTACGTAAGTGATAAGGCTCTCCGGTTTGCCCAGCGCCTTACAGATGATCTTTACAATATCGATATTTTTCATCTCATTGTGTCCACCTACATTGTAAACTTCTCCCTCTTTTCCTTTGTGCAGGATCAGATCAATGGCTTTGCAGTGATCCTCTACATACAGCCAGTCTCTCACATTTTCACCTTTTCCATACACCGGAAGAGGCTTGTCATTCAATGCATTAGCAATCATTAATGGAATAAGTTTTTCCGGAAAATGATAAGGTCCGTAGTTGTTAGAACAGCGACTGATGGTAACCGGCAGTCCATAAGTACGGTGATATGCTAACACCAGAAGATCTGCCCCTGCTTTACTGGAAGAATATGGACTGGAAGTATGAATCGGTGTCTCCTCGGTAAAAAACAGATCCGGTCTGTCTAATGGCAGATCACCATACACTTCATCCGTGGATACCTGGTGATACCGCTCAATGCCGTATTTTCTGCAGGCATCCATCAGCACTGCCGTACCCATGATATTTGTCTCCAAAAACACCTGTGGATTTTCGATAGAACGATCCACATGGCTCTCTGCGGCAAAATTCACCACCATATCCGGCTTCTCTTCTTCAAACAAACGATATACTGCCTCCCGGTCCGTTATACTTTCCTTTACAAAACGAAACTGCGGATTGTCCATCACCGATGCCAGAGTGGACAGATTGCCTGCATATGTCAGGCAATCCAGACAGATGATCCGGTAGTCCGGATATTTCTTTAACATATGAAAAATAAAATTACTTCCGATAAAACCGGCACCACCGGTAACTATAATAGTTTTCTTCATAACGATTTCTCCTAAAATTTTTTGGATTCTCACTTTTATTCAGTAACACATCACCCTTATTCAAGGTATTTACCATCTAATACATCCATCAGATACTGACCATACTGATTTTTCTTTACTTCTTCATATACTTTCAGCACATCTTCTCTTGTAATCCATCCATTGAGATAAGCAATCTCTTCCAGACAGGCGATCTTGCGGTGCTGGTGAGTCTCTATAGTCTTCACAAAATTGGTAGCGTCCACCAGACTCTCATGGGTTCCGGTATCCAGCCATGTAAATCCCTGGCCCAACAGTTCCACATTCAACTTTTCCTGTTCCAGATATATTTTATTGAGGTCGGTGATTTCAAGTTCGCCTCTGGCTGACGGTTCCAGCCCTTTGGCATACTCCACTACCCGGCTGTCGTAAAAGTACAGTCCGGTCACACAATAATTGCTCTTTGGTTTCGCCGGTTTTTCCTCGATGGAAATGGCTTTTCCCTGCTTGTCAAACTCCACAATACCGAACCGCTCCGGATCATCCACATAGTATCCGAAGATCGTAGCGCCCTGGCCTTTTTCTGCATTTTTCACCGCTTTACGGAGTCTCTTTTTCAATCCGTGGCCAAAGAAAATATTATCTCCTAACACCATGGCTACCGGCTCTCCACCAATAAATTCTTCTCCGATGATAAAGGCCTGTGCCAGTCCGTCCGGGCTTTCCTGCACCGCATAACTTAACTGCACGCCAAAATGGTTGCCGTCTCCTAACAGTTCCTTAAATCTCGGTGTGTCCTCCGGTGTTGAAATGATCAGTATATCCCGGATCCCTGCATTCATCAATACGGACATGGGATAATAGATCATTGGTTTATCATAAATTGGCAATAACTGCTTACTTGTTACTTTGGTCAGTGGGTACAATCTGGTTCCCGAACCACCTGCTAAAATAATTCCTTTCATAAAAACTACCTCCTATTTACTTTATTATTGAGATACTTATACCAGCGTTCCCTTTGGGTACACATCATTGGCATCGTATCTCGGTATCGTATAAACGTTATCTCTTTCCATCACAAAACTTCCGGCCTCTACCCCTAACGCCAGAGCGCACCGATTTTCCTGTATATACCGGATCACCGCATCACTGTAGTTGCCATAGGGATAATTCATGACCCAGTCTTTCTCCGGCACCAGACCCTTGAAGCATATTCTTGCTTTTTCTATATCCTGCTTCATGTCGTCCTCTTCTAATTTACCAAGCCAGTAATGATCATACCCATGGATACCAAAGTACATTCCATGATCTTTCATCTCTTCCATTTGCTGACGATTCATATACAGTTTCTTTGCAAAAGATTCCTCTTCTTCCCCGATATATCTGGCAAAAAGTTCTTTGGCGATGTCTGTACGGATCCGCTCCGGCAATGCATTCTGCAACAGCCTTTTAACAAAGATCACTTCTCCCGGATCCCACCGGTTTGGTACAGCCAGTTTCTGGTACAGTTTTTCAAATTCCGGCAGATCGATTCCCTCTCGGCGGTACATTTCAACCTGTCGTCTGCACTCCTCAACTAATTTCTGAATGGTCACTTTTTCTCCGGCCTCTGCTGCCGCCAAAATAAAATGAATCCGGTTCACGGTCAGAAGTTTATGGTCTTTGACCGCCATGGCATTAGGGAAAAAAGCTCCTTTTACTCCATATTTTCTGAGGACCTTATATACTATTTCATAATGATCCACATATCCGTCATCAAAAGTCAAAAGCACACCATGTTCCGGCAGTAAGCGGTCATTTTTCGTAACGACTGCCTCCACCAGATCTTCCATGGACAAAAAAGTATAATGCTCTTTCATATATGCCATCTGCTTTTCAAAAACAGACTGATCCAGTCCTTTTATATGCGGGTAAGCGCTGTTTTTCAGATCCCGGACATAATGGTACATAACCAGCTTAATTTCTTTACTCATTCTTTCTCCTGTTTTTTATGGACGCACAATAACCGGCACTTCGCTTCTCAGGAAAAAGCCTCTGTCCCGGATCACTACATTGTTGTAAGTAGAACTGCTTTCCATCGTAAGTCCATTTCCTATGTATAAAGATATATGATAAATCCTCTTATATCTTCCATTCCGCTTTGCCTTGCTGCCGCCCCAGCATACCAGATCTCCCGGTTTCAGTTTTTTCAGATTGTAATATTTACCGGATGCTTTGATCCTTTTTCCCTTCTGAGTATAATATTTACCAATGGAGGCGGCTACCGGTGCCCATCTGTCTTTGTAAGCCAGATACCGTCCTGCTGCCCGGTAACAGCGGTATACAAAGGATGAACAGTCAAAATAGTTGGCACTCATGCGCCTTGCCTGGCTGTATTTTTTCTTTCCTACCTTGCTGTAACCGTATCGCATCGCCTTTGTTTTCTGTTTGGATGCTACCGCCAGATAATAAGTCACGGTGGCTCCGTCTACGGTACATGTTACGGTGGCGCTTCCGGTCTTTTTTGTCTTTACTTTTCCCTTGGAAGTTACGGATGCCACTTTTTTATCCGATACTGCCCACACCGGCTTACTGTATTTGTTGATACCGGTTACCTTCAGTCTGATTTTTTTGCCTTTCATGTAAAAACCATATTTTTTGTTGAGAACAGGCTCTGTTACATATACCTGACAAGAGAATGCTACATCTCCCAGTCTGGCTGTGATCTTCGCAGTTCCCTTTTTCACAGCCTGTATCTGGATCTGGTTTCCCTGTACTGCTGTTACTTTGGCACATTTGTCATTTTCAGATACAGCCGTCACAGCCAGACCATTGAGAGAATCAATGGTCAGTGTCAGTACGGTTCCCTTAGCCGCATTATAGTGGGTTGCTGCGAATTCCGGTTTTATGATCCGCACCGGCAGAGTAAAGTCATACACCCCACCGTAAGAATCTTTTACCGAAACCTGGATCATAGCCAGTCCCGGTGCCTTGGGCGTAATAGTTCCGTCTCCGTTGATAGTGGCAATATCCGGCGTCACTGCCTTGTACACACATTCCATGCCATCAAAAGCCGGCACATGTATCGTGTGGGCACCGCCTCCCAGAACCATCGTATCAAAATCGCCTTCTTTGAAGGTAAGATCTTTTAACTTTTCATTTTCTTTTACATGTACTTTGCAGATCTGCTTCGTGCCATCTGCTGTTTTTACGGAAATAACCGCATCACCGGCTCCGGCTGCCACAATAAATTCGTCTTGTATTCTGACAACTTTTTCATTGTCCGATACTACCGTTCCCTCTTCATGCTGTGGCAGCGTGATCATCTGTCCCAGATAGAGATCATACTGATAATCGTTTTCTGCCGCCTGTATCATAACAGGACCAGCACCACTGCAAAATACAAAACATAACAACAGCAAAAGCCATGGGTTGACTAAACCAATGGCTCTTTTGCTAGACAAAGTAACTTTATCTCTCATTTTGTTTTTCCCTTACCTCAATTTTTTCCTTGCCGCCCATATACGGCTGCAGTGCTTTGGGGATGTTTACAGATCCGTCTGCATTCAGATTATTCTCTAAGAATGCGATCAACATACGAGGTGGTGCCACTACTGTATTATTCAATGTATGAGCAAAATATTTACCCTTTTCTCCTACCACACGGATCTTCAACCGTCTGGCCTGGGCATCTCCCAGATTGGAGCAGCTTCCTACCTCAAAATATTTCTTCTGTCTTGGTGACCATGCTTCTACATCGACGGATTTCACTTTCAGATCCGCCAGATCGCCGGAACAGCATTCCAGCGTACGAACCGGAATATCCAAGGAGCGGAAAAAATCTACTGTGTTCTGCCACAATTTGTCAAACCACATCTTGCTGTCCTCCGGATCACATACAACGATCATTTCCTGTTTCTCGAACTGATGGATACGGTATACACCACGCTCCTCGATTCCATGAGCTCCCTTTTCCTTACGGAAACATGGTGAATAACTGGTAAGGGTCTGTGGAAGCTTGTCCTCCGGAAGGATCTTGTCAATGAACTTACCAATCATAGAATGTTCACTGGTTCCGATCAGATACAGATCTTCTCCCTCGATCTTGTACATCATAGCATCCATCTCGTCAAAAGACATAACGCCGGTCACTACATTGCTGCGGATCATAAATGGCGGTACGCAGTAAGTGAAACCGCGGTCGATCATGAAATCTCTGGCATAAGAAATAACCGCTGAGTGCAGTCTGGCAATATCGCCCATAAGATAATAAAAGCCATTGCCGGCTACATCTCTGGCTGCATCCAGATCGATTCCATCAAACTTCTCCATGATCTCTGTATGATAAGGCACTTCAAAATCCGGTACAACCGGCTCGCCAAAACGCTCTACTTCTACATTTTCACTATCATCTTTTCCAATCGGTACACTTGGATCAATAATGTTTGGGATCACCATCATTCTCTTTGTGATCTCTTCTGCCAGTTCGCTCTCTCTCTTCTCCAGAGCAGACAACTCCTCTGCATAACCTGCGATCTCTGCTTTCATGGCCTCTGCTTCTTCTTTCTTGCCCTGGCCCATCAATGCTCCGATCATCTTGGAATTTTTCTTGCGGAGTGCACGAAGATCATCTGCCTTCTGCTGAGTCTCGCGACGCTCTTTGTCAAAAGCAATGACCTCATCTACCATCGGCAGCTTGTGATCCTGAAATTTATTTTTAATATTCTGCTTTACAATGTCTGGATTTTCTCTCAAAAATTTGATATCTAACATTTGTACCCTTTCCTCCAATTTATATAAAATTCGCTAATATTATACACCATAATCTGATTCTTCGCAACGATTCCTTTGTAGGAAGTTTCATTCTTCTCACATTTTTTTGTCCTGTATTCCATATCTTTTCATAAAGGAGGATGATCCTATGGAACCATTACAATCCATCATATCCCAGATCGACAGTCTGGTGTGGGGACCTGTTATGCTTGTTTTACTTATGGGCACCGGTCTGTTTCTATCCATCCGCACCCGATTTCTGGGGCCCCGCAATCTCTTTTTTGCGCTGAAGACCAGCCTGGGAAAAGAAGCCAGACAATCCGGCAGCGGTCCCGGAGATATTTCGTCTTTTTCCGCCCTGACCACTGCTCTGGCAGCCACCATCGGTACCGGAAATATCGTCGGTGTTGCCACAGCCATGGTTTCCGGTGGTCCCGGAGCTCTGGTATGGAACTTCTCCGATATCGCCAACGCACTGATGGCTATCCCGAACCTGATCTGCATGCTCCTGTTAAGCGGCGAGATTGCCAAAGATGTAAAAGAATTCCAGCCGG
>ENA-ORIC01002316-ORIC01002316.1-human-gut-metagenome-genome-assembly--contig:-NODE-2316-length-15765-cov-9.611550_pt1 | contig 15765 bp, 14 predicted proteins | sample MGYA00243023_ERZ508732 | MGnify/ENA primary metagenome ERZ508732 (study PRJEB26277, sample SAMN04329767) | human gut metagenome | biome: human-associated habitat | host: Homo sapiens | place: USA...
TCGTCCAGCGCACGGTTGTAGTCGCCGATCTGCGTGCGCAGCATGGCACGGTTGAAGTAGGTCAGCGAATTGGTCGAATCTAGCTGGATCACCTTGTCGAAATCCGCGAGGGCCAGCATCGGACGGTTGGTGTCCGAGTAGACCAGTGCGCGGTTGAAATACGAAAGCAGGTAGGCCGAATCGCATTCGATGGCCTTGTTGAAATCGGCTTCGGCTTCCGCAAAGCGTTTCTGCTCCATGTAGAGTCCGCCGCGGCGGTTGTATCCGCCGGGGTTCTCGCGGTTCGTGCGGATGGCGGTGTTGAAATTGTCGTAGGCGCGTACCGTATCCTTCAGGTGCAGGTAGCTCAGGCCCCGGCAGATGAAGGCGTCGGCGACTTTGTTCTCCTGGCGGATGAACTTGTCGAAATCGTCGATGGCCTCCTTGAACTGCTGGTTCAGCAGCCGTGTCACGCCGCGGCTGTAATAGGGGCCCGGCAGATCCGGGCGCAGGTCGATCGCCTCGCGGAAGTCCTGCAGGGCGTCATCGTAATTACCCAGCCGCGAACGCGTGATCGCGCGGTAGGTATAGGCTTGTGTGTATACGGGGTTGAGCCGGATGGCGGTCGAGAAATCGGCCTCGGCGCCCAGCAGGTCGTCGAGGTTGTATTTGGCGATGCCGCGCAGGAAATAGCCTTCGAAGGCATCCTCGTCGAACCGCAGCAGGGTGTTGAGCGTCCGGATGGCCTCCTGGTAGTCGTTGTTCATCATGCACGAACGTCCCACCCAGAAGAAATATTCCCGGTTGTACTGCGCATACGATTCCTTCCCGCACATCAGTGCGATGCCCAGTGCGATCCCGAAGATGTATTTTTTCAATTTCCGACTCACTTGTCCCATTAACGTCCTTTTCGGGCGGTTTATTATTCCGGTTTATTCCAATTCGTACCCGAAACGGCGCAGTTGGCGTTCGTTGTTGCGCCAGTCGTCGTTCACTTTGACGAACAGTTGCAGGAAAACCTTCTTGCCGAGGAACTGCTCCATGTCCTCGCGCGCGGCCTGCCCGACCCGTTTGAGTTTCTCGCCCTTATGCCCGATCAGGATGCCTTTCTGCGAGTCGCGGGCGACATAGATCGTTGCGGCGATGCGGTCGATCGCCGGCTCCTCCTTGTAGCTTTCGATCTCGATTTCGCAGCAGTAGGGGATCTCCTTGTCGTAGAACCTGAGGATTTTCTCGCGGATGATTTCCGAGGCGAAAAACCGCAGCGTCTTGTCCGTCAGTGTATCCTTCGGATAGAAGGCCGGGCCTTCGGGCAGCAGGTCGAGGATGGTCTTGAACAACCCTTCGATGTTGAAATTCTCCTTGGCCGATGTCGGTACGATGCGTGCCTCGGGCAACTCCCCCTGCCATTTGTCTACCAGTGTCTCGAGTGCCTCGGGCGTCGTGAGGTCGATCTTGTTGATGACCACGATGGCCGGGACGCCGCTCTGGCGGATGCGGTCGATGATCCCGGCCGAGCGTTCGCCCCGCTCCACGGTGTCGGTGACATAGAGTATGACGTCGGCGTCGGCTACGGCGCCCGTCACGAATTTCATCATCGACTCCTGTAATTTGTAGCTGGGTTTCAGAATGCCCGGCGTATCGGAATAGACGATCTGGAAATCCTCGCCCGAGACGATCCCCATGATCCGGTGGCGCGTGGTCTGCGCCTTCGACGTGATGATCGACAACTTTTCGCCGACCAGCGCGTTCATGAGTGTCGATTTGCCGACGTTGGGGTTTCCGATGATATTTACAAAGCCCGATTTGTGCATTTTCCTTTTGGGATATGATCCGGACAAAGGTAGCGATAAAAAAAGACCCCTGCAAACGCCCGGTCGATTAATTTACCCGCCGATACGGTCGTTTGACCGGTGTGCGGTGCTTTTTACGATTTTTCCCGTATATTTGCCGGGACACGATATAACGGAAAATTATGAACAGGACGAAAATCCTCTTTTTCTGCGCCGGTGCCGTGCTGGCCGCGTTGCTGGTATGGTGGCTGTCGGCCGGGATGCGCACCCCGGCCGGGGAGTCCGGCAAGCGGAGCCCCCTCGATGTGATTATGACCCGGACGAGCATCCGGGCCTACCGGGATTGCCCGGTCGGTGCCGATACGGTCGAACTGCTGCTGCGGGCTGCGATGGCCGCGCCCTCGGCCGTGAACCGTCAGCCGTGGGCTTTCGTTGTCGTGGACGACCGGGAGCTGTTACGCGAACTCGCCGGGGCGCTGCCCTTTGCGAAGATGACCGCCCGGGCACCCCTGGCTGTGGTCGTCTGCGGCGACTTGTCGCGCAATCCGGGGGCTTCCGGCGACTGGTGGGTGATGGATGCCTCGGCGGCCTCGGAAAACCTGCTCCTTGCTGCCCATGCGCTGGGGTTGGGAGCCGTATGGACTGGGGTTTATCCCCGCGGCGAACGGGTAGAGGCCGTGCGGCGCGTGCTGGGGCTTCCCGCCGATGTCGTCCCGCTCAACCTGATTCCGGTGGGCTATCCTGCGGACAATCCGGCGCCCAAACAGAAGTGGAACCCGGCGAACGTCCGGCATAACGGCTGGACGGAGTAAACCGCCCGCGCAGCCTATTGTGCCTTGATCCATTCGTACACCGGGTCGATGCCTTTCGTGAAATCCGTAAAACTCATTTCGATCCTGACGTCGGGGGTGATCGTGTCGGCTTCTTCGTCCGTACGCCGGAAATATTTGGTCGAATAGGCGACTGTCAGCTTCGATCCCGGGAGCTGGAAATTCCGTACCTCGCCGAAGTGGTTGGGTTTGCCGGCGGGCTGTTCGCCGACTACGACCGCATCGGTCAGGTGCTTGAAATCCATCGTATTCAGGATGGCCGAGGAGAATGTGCTTCGCCCGATGACGACATAGGTTTTTATGCCAGGGTGCTGTTCCAGGAACCGGGCCAGCCTTTCGATGAATGCCTTCCCCTGTGCCGAGTTCCCTCCGCCGTTGTTCCTCATGTCGAAAATGATCTTCCCGACGGGGTTTCCCTGCAATATGCCGAACGCCTTTTCGCCGAATTCCGTGAACGACGGCAGCGACGCGGCTTTCTCGCGGCTCTTGAACTCCGCCTCGCTTTCACGCCCCCAGCAGGAGTTGTAGAGGATATAGTATATTTTTTCCTCCGGGAAATAGCGATCCGAGAAAAGCACGTTCCTTTCCGCGATCGCAAGGGGCAGGGAATCGGGCTGGAAGGCGGCCCGACCCGCCCGCTGCGGATCGGACGGTTTGAGCGTATAGATCTTGTCTCCGTCCAGCGTGAGTTCCGCCTGCCCGTTGTGTGCGAACCCGAAATATTCCAGGAACTGTAACGACGGGAACAATTGGGGAATCATGGATTTTACTATTGCTTCGTTGTCGACCGTGAACAGGGTGCTCAGGCTGTCGATTACGGTTTCGACCGGTGCCTTGCCGACCGCTGTGAGCCGGTGCCCCAGCAACTCTTTGTTTTCCTCTGCCGTCTGTATGACGTACAGCCCGTCGGAGACCCAGAGCAGCCCGAGCGGCAGTTCTGCTGCCGGTTCATCAGCTGGTTGAAATATAGCATGGTGTGCGAATCACCCAGCCTGGCGATCAGCTGCTGGGTTTTGAGCGCCGTAGCAAAATCTCCGGCCTCCCCGGCCGAAGCCTTGATCGCGCCGATTGCGGTCTCGAACTGCGCTTTGTCGTATTTCGCAAAGAGGTTGCAATGTTTCGCGGGCAGTTCGCTGGCCAGGTAATCCAGGTCGGCGGCCCAGTCGATGCCGCTCCCGCCCTGGGAGAAGGCGGCCGGGACGAAGCGATCCCCAGCAACAGCAGGAGTAATTTTTTCATGTGGTATTCCGGGTTGGGTTTCCCGGTACAATTTAACGATTATTTTTCAATTCCATGCTGTAAACCGCTCTTTTATATCTTCTGCCCCCCCCCGGCTTCGATCCCTCTTTGAAACGGAAAATCCCTGCGGGTTGTTGCCCACAGGGATTTTCTTACAAACGGATGGATTGTGCCGTGTTACTCGACTTTGAAGCCTGCAACGTCCTCCATGCTGGTGGGGTAGATCTGATGCGTTCCGTTGAATACCTGCATCACACCCTTCAGGTCGGCCGTCTTTTGGGCGATCTGTTCGTCGGCATAAACCGCATACTTGGTAATTCGTGCCGCAACGGTTTTACCGGTTTCTCCTGTAAAGTTGGTCGTCGTGGTCTTGCCGTTGACCACCCAGGTTGTCGCCGATGTTGCCGGGGTGAGGTTCTTCACCTTGACATACTGGCCCAGATAGTCTCCGCACTGTGCATCCGTGATCTCCGGAACCTTTATCGTCGCTTTCTCCTGTGTGGCGAAAACCGTTGCCATCTTCAGCTGCGGCAGCCCGTTGTAAAGGTCGTAGGTCGCATATTTGAGGCTGACAATCACCTTCGTACCCACGGGCAGGTCTTTCTCGGTGTAGTCGTTGCCCTTGATGATGATGCCCGTGTTGGCCTCGCCGGTGTTGTCCACCAGCGAGAGGAGCTGGTACAGGGCACCGCCTTCGTTGTTGGCTGCGATATAGCCCTTCACAGCGACCAGTTCGCCCAGCGCATCGCCCGAGTTCATGGTGGCGAGTTTGGCGTTGAGTTCCTTGACCGTGATGGCCTGGCTCTCGTCGGGCATGGTCTCCTGCTCTGCGAATTCGATCGACGTGGTCAGCGTATTGAGGTATTTGGTATCCGTCCCCGAAACACCGACGGTATAGCCCGTGATGATGACCTTGCGGCCGATGAAGCCGGCGATGTTGAGGTCGCTGTTGGGGTAGGCGATCGAACCGACTACGTTCGTACCCTCCACGGCGACATTATAGTGCCACTGGTAGATATTGTCCTGGTACGAGGTGAGGTCACCTTCGTATTTTACATACTGGATCGTCGGGTTGTTGACGTAGGCGTCGAACTGCGCTGCCCCGAAATCCGTCGGGGTGGGCTGCGTATAGCTTCCCGAGCCGTTCTTGGTGAGTTCCGACGTTTCGCCGAACTGCTTCATGCCGCCATATTCCGAGGTTGCGCCTTCGACGGTGACTTTGTCGCCGACGGTCATGCCGTGGTTCTTCTTGAATACGAGGATCGTACCCGTGGCGTCCTTTACGAGGAAGCCCTTCGAGTGGGTGCCGATCACCTGTCCTTCGACCTTGTAAACTTCGTCGATGGGAGCCGCCAGCACCTCGGCTATCGTCGAAAGCGGTGTCTCCTCTTCCTTACCGAACTCGATTGCCTGCCCGCCGTTGCCCGGGGTCAGCAATACGTCGTCGATACGGTTCACGCTGCTCATCTTGGCTTCGAACTTGATGTAGAGCGTGCCGGTGCCTGCCGGCAGGGTGAAGTCTGCTGTTGCGAGGCGCCACTCACCCGGTTCGTCCGCTACGCTGCCGAAATCGTAGTCGAGCGCCTGCGACCAGAGCTGCCCGTCGGCCGAAAGGCGTACCACGAAGTCAGACTTGATGAACGTGTTGGTGGCGCCCTGTGCGTAGCGCTGCGCGCCGAACGAGAGGCGAAGGTTCTGCGACGTTACCGCGATCTTCTGGATCGTGAAATAGTTGGGCGCCGTGCTGAAGAAGATGTTGTTTTTACCTGAACCGTCGTAAAGCGAAAGCGAACCTTTCGACGACTGGTTCGTACGTGCGGACATGCTTTTGAAGTCATAAGCCACGTTGGCGACGCCCGAGCCCTTGTGGTTGATCCAGCCTTCGAACTGGTCGAGGAACGGCCACTGGCCGCCGTCGCCGAAGGTTTGTGAGGCGAGCTCCTTGTCGAACGTGCTGTAGAAGATCGCTCCGTCGGGAACTTCCTCTTCGAATTCTCCCTCGTCCTTGATCTCCACGGGGATGGTGTACATATAGGTTTTGTACGAGCCGAAGAGCCAGCCGGTGATGGTCACGTTGTGGCTGTTGTACTTCTCCTTGAAATCGTCGCTCATGTAGTCCAGGCTGCCCTGCACCGAAGTGCCGTCGATCTCGACGTTGACGTAGTTGCCCGATACGAGGACGGTACCCTTGTAGGTCACGTATTTCACCTCGGGGTTTTTCATGTAGGCTTCGATTTCCGTTGCCGAGAATGCCGCGGGCTGCGGCTGGGTAATATCCTGGTGGCCGGTCTTGGTGAAACTGCAACCCTTGCCGAATTGCAGCAGGCCGTTGCGCGACTCGGTCTTGCCCGATACGGTGATTACGTCACCGACGGCCAGGTCGTGGGCTTCGCCCTTGAATGCGTAGATGCGTGCACCGTCCTGCTGGAGGAGGACACCCTGCTCGTTGGTGGCGATGACGCTTACGCCCTCGACTTCGAATGCCGAGCCGGCGCCGGCTTCGAGCACTTCGGCCAGCGTGGCCTTGTTACCCTGTACCGTGAAACGTGCTTCGGTAAGCTGGATGTCGTCGCCGTTGCAGGGCAGGAGTTGCAGTGTGCCGTTGTAGATGCCCGCGATACCTGCGATGGAACCGCTCTTGTCGGTCGGGATGGCATCCTGGGCATAGGATGCGGTTTGCAGGGTGCGGATTTTGTAGGACTTTCCGTCCTTGGTCTCCATGGAAACATTGCCCTTGTTCGAGTCGCTGTTCCAGGTGCCCGATTCCGACGCTTCGGGCTGCGTGTTTTCGATCTTTACGTATTGCGATTCGTACTGCGCGATTTTGTCTGCGGTGATGGCGATCGGGGCCAGCGGTTCGGTCTGCCCCACGAGCATGGGTTCGTTGTGGGTCGAAACCTGCAGCAGTCCGCTGAAGAGCTGTGCCGATGCGTCGCTGAGCGATACTTCGACGATGTCGCCGCGCTCGAAGGTGTTGTTAGACTGGCTGATCGAGAGTGCGAGGCCGGCACCGGCATCCTGCGTATCGTCGGCAAGGATTACGATGAAGGGCTGCTGGTTTCCCCCCCCCTTGTCCGAGACTACGATACCGCACAGCGTCATGGCTCTGATCGCGTCCGTCAGTTCTTTTCCATCGGCAGAGGGATTGGTCGCCATGACGAGCTCGCGGATTTCCGCAATGTTCGTATTCGTCTCCCCTTCTTTGATCTGCCTTACGGAGCATGTGCCCGTGTCGGTGGCGCCCATGTAACCGGTTGCCGTTACGGTGATGGTACCCGTACGCGACGTGGCGTTCGAGGGTACGGTTACGGCTACCGTCGCAGAACCTTTGCCGCTGGTCTGCGACAGCTCGATCCATGCGTCGGCCTTGATCTGCCAGTTGAGCTTTCCGTTAAGCTCGATTTCGAGGTTTTTCGTCTGGGTTTGCGTGCAATCGAACGTCAACGATTGGGTAACCTCGATTTCAGGGATCAGCTTGTCGTCCTTGGTGTCGTCGTCCGAACAGGCTGTCAGTGTTACTCCCAGCGCGAGGGTGAGCGCCGCGCAGAGTAATCTTTTCCAAAATGATAATTGCATCATGTGGTTGTGATTAAATTAGAAAAAGTGAGATTTGAAGTATTGCGTGTACTAAGGTAATAATTTTTAACTGTCCTGCTATGAAAAAGTGATGAAAAATTCGTTTCGGGCCCTAAAAACTACCGCATAAAAAATCCCCCATTCCGAATGAGGGATCGTGGTTTATTTGCAATCTGTTGGCTATCGGCGTCTTCCGGGCATGTTCGGCATCTTCATGTTGCCGCCGGCTACGGCCTTCATCATCTTGCGGGTATCCTCGAACTGTTTCATCAGGCGGTTCACGTCGGCCATCGTCGTGCCGCTGCCCTTGGCGATGCGTTCGCGGCGGCGTGCGTTGATGATTTCGGGATGCTCGCGCTCGGCCGGGGTCATCGACGAGACGATCGCCTCGGTTTGCTTGAACACGTCGTCCGGGATGTCCACGTTCTTGAGCATCTTGCCTACGCCGGGAAGCATTCCCGCGAGGTCTTTCAGGTTGCCCATCTTTTTGATCTGCTGGATCTGCCCGATGAAATCGTTGAAGTTGAACTGGTTCTTGACCAGTTTTTTCTTCAGGCGGCGCGCCTCCTCTTCGTCGAACTGCTCCTGCGCACGCTCCACCAGCGATACGACGTCGCCCATGCCGAGGATACGGTCGGCCATACGTTCGGGGTGGAACACCTGCAGGGCGTCCATCTTCTCGCCGCTCGAAATGAATTTCAGCGGTTTGCTGACCACCGAGCGGATCGAGATCGCGGCACCGCCGCGGGTGTCGCCGTCGAGCTTGGTGAGTACCACGCCGTCGAAGTCGAGCCGGTCGTTGAACTCCTTGGCCGTGTTTACGGCGTCCTGGCCCGTCATGGCATCCACCACGAAGAGTGTCTCCGAAGGCTTCACGGCCGCCTTGATGGCCGTGATCTCCTGCATCATCGCCTCGTCCACGGCCAGACGGCCCGCCGTATCGACGATTACGACGTTGAACGAGTTTTGGCGGGCGTATTTGATGGCGTTTTCGGCGATCTGTACCGGGTTTTTGTTCCCCTCTTCGGTGTAGACCTCCACTCCGATCTGCCCGCCGAGCACCTTCAGCTGGTCGATGGCCGCGGGACGGTATACGTCGCCTGCCACCAGCAGTACCTGGCGGCCTTTCTTGCTTTTGATGAATGCCGCGAGCTTGCCCGAGAAGGTGGTTTTACCCGAGCCTTGCAGACCCGCGATCAGGATCACGGCCGGGTTGCCCTCCAGCCTGATGTCTGTGGCCGTGCCGCCCATCAGTTCGGCCAGCTCGTCGCGTACGATCTTGGTCATCATCTGTCCGGGCTTCACCGCCTTGAGCACGTCCTGTCCCAGCGCCTTCTGCTTCACCTGGTCGGTGAACGATTTTGCGACCTTGTAGTTGACGTCGGCGTCGATCAGCGCACGACGGATCTCCTTGAGCGTCTCCGCTACGTTGATCTCGGTGATGCGCCCCTCGCCCTTGAGGATTTTGAATGACCGTTCGAGTTTATCCGTTAAATTTTCAAACATGGCTCAGCGAAATTTTGCCCACAAAGATAACGAATAATTCACAAAGAGCAAGGGCTGCGGCGATTTTCAGGGCGCCTGGTTGCGTGCCCTGCATTTTTCCGCATAAATGTTTGGACGGCAGCCTTATTCTGTTACCTTTGCGGGCAGAAGCAACCTGCAAATTATGAAGAAACCTGTTTTTGCGGCACTCCTCACGCTTCTGTATTGCGTCGGCGGGGCTGCCCAGAATACGAACGAGTGGCATACCCCCAAGGGGCTGCCTTCCGGCAACGAGATCGGAGTGCGATACGGCGCACAGCTTTTCATGGGGGACGGCCGTGGCCCGGAATTCGAGGCGATCAGCATCGACTACGCCCGGTACAACTATTATAATATAGGTTTCCGCACGGGGCTGAACCTGTTTTTCGACGACGAGATTTGTGACTATTATTCGATCCCGATGCAATTCACGTGGCGCACGGAACGTATCCGGGGGCTGGTTTTCCCGGGCGACGGCGAGGCCGGGTCGTGGGTCGCAGCGGCATTGCTTTCGATCATTCCCAAGCAGTTCGAAGCGCATACGGGTTTTACGCCGGGCATGATGCTGGGCCCGCTCAGCCGCGTGCCCTACTCCGGGAATTTCCTCGTCAAGCACCGTTTCAGCTGTACCTATGACCTCGGGGTGCGGCTTATCATCCCCATCTGGCGGTTCAACCTCTACGGCGATTTCACCTACCATTGTTACCTGACCGACAATTTCGGGTTCGCCTTCGGGGATTACCGCCCGGGGCGTTCCTACATGGAGCTGGGCGTTGGCCTGTCGTTCAATTTCTGAGCCTATTTGCTACCGGGATTCCCGAAATTCATGCTGTCCGAAATAAAACGGTGTGCCTCATTCCGTACTTTTCCAACAAAGTGTGTATTTTTGCATGGGCATATTTGATAGCAAGCAACGACTGAGATAAGTTTGACGTACACATAGGCCGGGCGGCCTGTCCGAACCGGAACCGCATTATTACAAAATCCAAGTTATGAGGAACCTCTTTTGCCATTTGAACCCTGTTCCGCGTATCGGGACGACGATCGCCGCGGCACTCTTGTCCCTGGCCGCACTCACGGCCTGCGGAGAGGCCGGAGCCCCCGAACCGCTCGACTGGTGGCGCGACGGCGAGCGGGAGATCCGCACGACGGCCCCGGCCGTTACGGCGGGCCGTACGCTCCTGGCAGCAGGTGACTACGGCAACTTCCGTCTTACGGGGGAAGCCCTCACGCAGCCCGGTGCCGAAGCGGCGTTGCGCTTCCACACCGACGGCGAGTCGGGCTACGAGGTGGTTTTCCGCAACGGCGCCATCGACGGGACGCGCAAGAGCGGTTCGCTCGCCTCCGTGCGCAACCTTTACCGCTCGTCGTCCGCATCGACACCACCGAAGTGGTCTGCTATACCGAACCCGAACATCCCTACCGCACCCAGGCGCACGCTCGGCAATTGTTAGGACACGGCGCGATCGCGCTGCGCGGCGTGCAGGGCGAAGTCGCGTTCCGCAACCTTGCAATCGAGCGCCTCGGCGCACAGGCGCGCAACGAGGCCGACACACTGCCGCCCGTGGACGAACGCACCGACGGCGTGATCCGCTTCCAGCAGCGCGATTTTCCCGTCATCGACTACCACGTACACCTGAAGGGCGGCCTGACCAAGGAACAGGCGCACGCCATGTCGATGAACTACGGTATCAATTACGGTGTGGCGCCCAATGCCGGGGAAGGCGGTATCGGCCGCATGCTGGCCGACGACGGGGAGGTCTATGCCTATTTCGACGAAGTGAGGCGGATGCCTTTCCTGCGTGGCGTACAGGGCGAGGGCCGCAAGTGGACGGCGACCTTCTCGCAGAAGGCCCTCGGTGTATTCGACTACCTGTTCACGGATGCCATGACCATCATCGACCACAAGGGACGCAATTCGCGCATCTACCGGCCCGAGGAGGTGCACTACGACGGCGTGACGAAAGAACAGTATATGGATCATCTGGTCGACCAGACGGTGAAGATACTCACCAACGAGCCGGCCGACATCTACGCCAACCCGACCTACCTGCCCGACGACATGCAGGCCGATTACGACAGGTATTGGACTGACGCGCGCGTCGACCGCGTACTGGATGTGCTGGAGCGCTATGGCATCGCCCTGGAGATCAACGCCCGCTATCGTATCCCGAGCTTCGACATCATCCGCCGGGCCAAGCAGCGCGGAATAAAGTTCACGTTCGGCACCAACAACGTCGACGCCGACTTCGGACGTCTGGAGTACTCGCTCGAGGCGGTGGAGAAATGCGGACTCACGGCCGGTGACATCTGGTTCCCCTCGATGAGCGTACGCCGCGAGCGTCCCGTCGTCCTTTATAACAAATTCGAGTAACGGATCGGGTTTATCTCGGTTTGCCTACCGCAGCAGGCCGGCTTCGTAGTAAATTACGATCTGCTCGATCATCTTGTCTTCGTTGTCCTTGTCGTACTGCGATTTGAGGTTCTGCCCGAAAATCCGCGATACGCCCTGCCAAAACCCCGCTACGAATCCGCCCCGGAACTCCTTGAGCACCTCGTAGGCCGTGTATTCGGTTTCGCGGTCGATCAACTTTAGCAACACCTTGCCCTGCGTGCGGGTCATGTGTTTCAGCACGGGCGTATATTCGTCCTTGATCTGGTGGTATACCTGCCTGATGTACTCCTTCTGCGCCTTTTTGGTCGGCAGGCGGCATAATTCCTCTTCCATGTCGGCCATCCTGGCTTTCGCGACCTTGGCGATGGGGTAGACCTTCTTCACGGCGTCGACCAGCTTGCGGTAACGGCGCAGGTCGACGGGGCGGCTGAACACGTAGACCGGCAGGATATGTACCAACGGTACCGAGTCTCCTTTTTCCACCGTCCATTCCTGGTGCCAGAAACCGCGGCCTCCCTGCGCACGTACCCCGGGGGACACGGCGACCAGTATTACCAGAATCAGGAGACACTTTTTCATATCGGCGAAAATCGTTATCTTTGCGGGCGGTGAACATCCGCGGGGCAGGCCGTGTCTTGCGCGTAGTTCGCGGGTCTGCCGTTGCGTCCGGCTTGCATTGGCTTTGCCGCGGACGAATCCGGCGGCAGTTCCGGAGTGGAGCCTCCCCTCCTGTACGCAGCCTGCACGGCCACTGCAAATGTAATTATTTATCGGATAAACGTATTACGCAAAATGGATATTATGCTGGAAAAAGGATTGTCGGCGCAGAGCCGGACGACGGTTACGGCCGCAAATACCGCCGCGACGATGGGGTCGGGCGACCTCGAGGTTTTCGCCACGCCTTCGATGGTGGCGCTTATGGAGCATGCCGCCATGACGGCTGTAGCCGCGGCGCTCCCCGCGGGGGCTACGACCGTAGGGGCGGAGATGAACGTCACGCACATCAAGCCTTCGGGGTTGGGTGCCGAAATCACCGCCACGGCCGTGTTGACCGGTGTCGAGGGGCGCAAGTTGACCTTTAACGTCGGCGCCCGCGATGCCGAAGGGATGATCGGCGAGGGCGTGCACGTCCGTTACGTCGTGGATCGTGAGAAATTCATGGCCAAAGTCCGCTGACGTAGGTGGGGGACACCCGGCCGGCTGGCCGGATTTTTATATATAACGGGCGCGGGGGCATTGCCCCCGCGCCCGTTATTCCGTTTCCGCTGCCGGTCAGAGCCCGATCAGCAGGTGTTCGAGCAGGATCACCAGGATGCCCGACGCATAGCCTGCGAAGGCCAGCAAGGTGATCTTCTTGAAATACCACCCGAAATTGATCTTTTCGAGCCCCATCGCCACCACGCCGGCTGCCGAGCCGATGATCAGCAGGCTTCCGCCCACCCCGGCGCAGTAAGTCAGCAGGTGCCAGAACAACCCGTCCTGCACGAACGACTGCATGTAGGCCGGGTCGGCGCTTGCGGCCACCGCAGCCGTGTCCATCACGGGGTACATGCCCATGCAGGCGGCGACCAGCGGCACGTTGTCGATCACCGACGACAGGATGCCGATGACGCCCGCTATGGTGAACACTTCGTGTACCTGCTTGTCGAGCCAGTTCGCCACGTCGGTCAGTACACCTGCGGTTTCCAGCGCCGCCACCGACATCAGGATTCCCAGGAAGAAGAGGATCGTCGGCATGTCGATATGCTTGAGCACCTTCGTCACGCGGCATTTGATCGACTCCTCGATGCCGCGCTTGCGGTCGTAGATGATCTCCGTCAGAACCCACATCACACCCAGCGAGACCATCATGCCCATGTAGGGCGGCAAGTGGGTGATGCTCTTGAACACGGGTACGAACAACAGGCTCAATACACCCGTGATGAGGATGAATTTGCTCAGGCGCGGGCCCACGCCCGCGGGCAGTTCCGCTTCGAACGTGCTCTCGTCCACCGGTGCCGCGTCCTCGTTGCGGATATACCGGATGGCGATCGCCGTCGGGATGACGACCGAGACGATACACGGTACGAAGAGCGTCCCCATCAGCGCTGCCGAGGTGACGTTGCCCCGCATCCACAGCATGATCGTCGTCACGTCGCCGATCGGTGACCAGGCGCCGCCGCTGTTGGCCGCGATGACGATCAGGCTGGCGTAGATCCAGCGCTCCTTCTGGTCGGCGATGATCCTCCGCAGGAGCATCACCATGATGATCGTGGTGGTCATGTTGTCCAGCGCTGCCGACATGAAGAAGGTGATGAATGCCAGCAGCCACATCAGCTTGTGCTTGTTGCGGGTCTTGATGTGGTCGGTGATGACGTTGAAACCGCCGTGCGAGTCGATCAGGTCGACGATCGTCATGGCGCCGATCAGGAACACCAGTATCTCGCACGTGTCGCCCAGGTGGTCGACCATGTCGTGACCGATGTTCGCGTCGTGGCCCAAGAGGCTGAAGATCGTCCAGATGGCGCCGCACATCAGCAGTGCGATGGCCGATTTGTCGACCTTAACTTTGTGCTCCAGCGCGATGAAGGCGTAGCCCACCACGAAGAGCAGGATCATTGTCAGGATCATATCTTATCGTATTAATCGTTCAGTTTCAGCAGGGCGCCTGCCAGCCCGTTGTCCGGCTTGTCGGCTCCATGCGTGCAAAAGTAATGAAATTCTTTCTTGCACCCCTGCAAGAGTCGGGCATTTTTCTGTTTTCCGGTTGTAAATTGCGATTTTTTGCTTATCTTTGTCCCGCTTTCGAGCAACGGATTGAGCTGTGGTGTAATGGTAACACAGCAGATTTTGGTTCTGTCGTTCCAGGTTCGAGTCCTGGCAGCTCAACAATCCCGCATTGACTATCAATGCGGGATTATGTTTGTTGTATTATTCGCCTGAATCCTCCTTCGTCCTGCTTCTGCCCAGTATGCTGGATACGGTAAGTGTGCGGACTGTCCGCACACTTTGCTCGTTGAATAGAACTGTCGGTTTTTTCCCTGCGGTTATTATTTTCCGGGCGCGGATTCTTCGCCGGGAGTTTCTTTGACCACCTGTGCCGGTTCCTTGCTGTCCTCGCCGTTGTCGCCGCAATGCGTTGAGGCATCGAGCATTCCGGCCAGGAGATCCATGGTCTCCGCGTTTTCCGCTTCTGCGGTGTCGGCGTGTACGCCGTTTTTCATGTTGTCCATAATCGTTGCGGGTTTAACGGATTTTCTTGTGCGAGATGGCCGCGGCAATCCATAGCAGCACCACGGCGCCGATGACCGATGTGGCCAGGCTGCCCAGCGTGCCTGCCGGAACCAGCCCGAAGAACGAAAAGAGCCAGCCGCCGAGTACGCCGCCTATGAGCCCTACGACGAGGTTGACGATGAGCCCCGAGCCGTTGCCTTTGACAATGAGGTTGGCGATCCATCCGGAAGCCAGGCCGAGCAGGAGATACCATATGAAATACATAGTGTTTCTGTTTTGATTTGCTGCTCCGTGTGCAAAATCCGTTCCCGAACGGTCGCTGCGTCGGTTCAGAGCGCCTGCCTGAGGGCTTTGGCCAACTGGTCGGGGCACGAAGTGCCCTTGCCGCGGCAGTCGATGCCTTCCAGCCGGGCTATCGCGTCGGCGGCTTTCATGCCGCGCACGAGCGCCGCTATGCCCTGCGTATTGCCGTGGCAGCCGCCCGTGAACGTCACATTGCGGATGATGCCGTCTTCCAGTTCGATGTCGATCTGCCGGGAGCAGGTGCCGAGGGTAGGGTAGGATATGTGTCGGGTCATGTGTATGCGTTGAAAAATCCGGATGCAAATATAACGATAAAACCGGTTGCATATCCTGCTTGTTTGCACGTTCGGGATTTTTTGTCCGGAATTTTCTGGGGACGCCTTGCCGGCCGGCTGCGGATTTGGGCGAAAATTCCCCGCAGGATCGCCTGCCGGGATACGGGCATAAAAAAAACATTGCCGAGAAAGAGGTAATCTGTAAGAGGCGCTTAGAAATTCCCCCCCCCTCGACAATGTTGTTGGGACTATGCCCGGGTTTCCCGAGCATGTATACAAATTTAAAATAAAAAATTTGAACCTGCAAATAAAAAGCTGCAAATTTTTGCAGCTTTTTTATTATCTGAAACAGGTTTTTACTGGCGCTGAAGGTCGCTGTTGTCGGCTACGACCATGTTTTTGTCGATGCGCAGCGTGACATTGCCGTCCACCTCGATCAGCAGGGTCGTCTCCTTGATCTCTTTTACCGTACCGTAAATGCCGCCGGCGGTAATGATCTTGTCACCTTTTTTCAGGCCTTCGCGGAATGCCTGCATCTGCTTGCGGCGCTTGGATTCGGGGCGCCACATGAAGAGCCATAAAACCAGCACCATCAGGCCGATCATAATGATGAAACTGTACTGCTGCATGAAGCCCGG
>ENA-ORIC01002321-ORIC01002321.1-human-gut-metagenome-genome-assembly--contig:-NODE-2321-length-15732-cov-5.960652_pt1 | contig 15732 bp, 14 predicted proteins | sample MGYA00243023_ERZ508732 | MGnify/ENA primary metagenome ERZ508732 (study PRJEB26277, sample SAMN04329767) | human gut metagenome | biome: human-associated habitat | host: Homo sapiens | place: USA...
TCGGAGGTGCGACCATGAACATCAAGCTGACACTGGGAGAACGGCTCAAAGACCTGCGTGTGGAGCGGAATCTGAAGCTGGAAACGCTGGCAGAGCAGACGGGTCTGTCCAAATCGGCATTGTCGAAATACGAGAGTGACGATGTGACCGACCTCAGCATTTATGCGGTGACAACGCTGGCTGAGTTCTATGGCGTGACCACGGACTACCTGTTGGGCGTGACGGAAAACAAAAAACGCCCAGATGCAGTCCTTTCGGACTTGCATCTGAGCGATGGCGCAGTGGACGTATTAAGGAATGGGAATTTCAATCATCGGCTGCTGTGTGAACTTTTGGAACATCCCGATTTTTCCCGGTGGATGACCGACCTTGAGATCTGTGTGGACGGTCTGGTCAGTGACCGCATCCGGGATATGAATGCCATGGTGGAAGCCACCCGGCAGGAACTGGAAAAGCGATACCATGCCGATGCAGAGGACCTGACCATGCGGACGCTGAAGGCGGCGCAGATCAACGAGGACGAATATTTCGGGCAGATCCTCTATGATGAGCTGGCGGCGATCCTGAAGCAGATCAAAGCGGCACATGGGACCGATAAGACCACGTCGGACGGCGCAGCGGTCGAGCAAGCGAGGAAGCAGCTTGAAAATGCACAGAAGTTTGAAGGTTCTCCGTTGGAAAAGAAGATGAATGTCCTGATGGGACAGATCGGCATCGACTATTCCAAGCTGACGAAAGAAGAACAGATGACCTTGCTGCGAGTGTTCAATAAATCCTCTATGTTAAAGCACCGCACAAAGGCCGGGATGCGGGGCAAATACAGACGCTGATTATTTACCTTGCGGCTTATAGGGAAAAACGCTGCTGCGGCAGGAAGGAGAACGTACACCATTGGTTCCTCTGCAAGCCTGCGCTGGGTGGGCAGAAACCATTAGCTGCCATCCCCATCCGCGCATCCTTCTGCCGCAGAATAGGTGCTTGCCGGAGCTGCTCGCAGTCCCTTTTCCGCATCAGCCGGAACCAAGGTGTAACACACTAGACTTTGCAAACAAAGTCGTGTGCCACGAAACCCCGGCGCGGTTTCTTTGGATTCTTCCGGCTATTGCGTTGCTTCCCGGTTTCAGACAATAGAAGATGCGGGCGTCAACTCGTACACATGATCGAACTGGGCTTTACGTTCGTCGCTCAGGTGATGGCTAATCAGGATCAGGGTCAGGTCAGGGTTGGACAGCAGGCTCTTCTCCACGATGTCGGCGTTCTTCTGGTCCAGGGCGCTGGTGCCCTCATCCACCAGCAGGATGCTGCGGTTATGGATCAGAGCACGGGCGATGGCCACGCGCTGCTTCTGGCCGCCCGAGAGGGCGTTGCCTTCCTCGCCCACCGGCGTATCCAGACCCTTGGGCATATTGGCAAGGTCGCCTGCCAGGGCGCTGTCACGCAGTGCCTTTTCCATCTGCTCGTCGGTAAAGTGCTCACCCAGGGTAATGTTCTCACGGATGGTGGTATTGAACAGGAACACATTCTGTTCGATGTAGCTCATTTTCTGCTGGAGCTGCTCGGGCGTGTAATCCCGCACGTCTCTCTCGTCATAAAGGACCTTGCCCTGGTAGCCGGGCAGCCAGCCCAGAAGAATCTTCAGCAGGGTGCTCTTGCCGCAGCCGGAGGGACCGGTGAGGGCGTATTTGCCGCCTTTCTTGAATTCCGCGTTCATGTGGACCAGGATCGGCTTCTTTTCATCGTAGCCGAAAGAGACATCCTTGACCGTAATGCCTTCCTGCAGGGTAGGCAGACCGAAATCAGGAAGCTGCGCCTCGCCGGCATGGATGGTAATCTTATCGAAATAGGGCTTGCTGGCCGAGAAGGACACTGCAAGTTTGGACACCTGGTTCAGTCCATTATACACGCCGGCGCAGATGGTACCGGTGCCCATAAAGGTGGCCAGAGGAATCATATCATTGAGGATCAGGACACCCAGCAGGATGACAACGGCCACTTGGCAGACGGCGCTGACATAGGCCAGACCACAGCCGATGCCGTCCTTGTTGATGGTCAGTTTGTACTTGGCCTGCTCCATGCTGTCGCTGGCTGCATCGACTCCGCTGGTAAACCGTTCATCCTTGCCAAAGAAGCGAAGCACATCGTAACCTGCCAGCAGATCCTTGATTTTACTGACGCTGTCAGCCTGGCTGGCGGCACAGGCTGTGCCAACGGTTCCCAACCGTTTGCTGAACAGACGAGGAACGAAGATCATAACCAATGCGATGACCAGAGAAATCACCAGAAGCAGCCAATGAATGGATGCCAGTGCAACGATGCCGAACACCACCTGTGCCGCAGAACCCATGATGGTGAAAAACGGAGTCCAGGCCATCTGCTCAATCTGGTTCACGTCGTTGGTAAACTGGGAGAGGTACTCGCCGCTCTCCTGCTTATGATACTCCTGATGGGTCTTGTGCAACAGGCCCGCTGCCATATCCCGGCGCAGAGCGTTGTTCATCCGGCGCACGGCCCGGCCCTGGAAGAAGGTCTCTGCAATCAGGCAAAGGACCACGGCCAGCCAGGTCAGCAGAAGAAGAATGATCCGAATGGTGAAAGCCCGCAGATCACCGTCCAGCAGTCCCTGGGTGATCTGAATCTGTACCAGACTGGTGCAGACCTGCAAACCATAGGCAACAACCATACAGATGGAGGCCGCTGTAACAGTGGGCCAGCACTTTTTGAGATAATACTTCATGATTTCCACCTCTTCTGTGATCGTTCCATCTGTCTCTATGAACAGTGGATTGTGTGCTTTGCTCTTTCTGATTCAAATTGTAGCACACAGGATGAGGAATAAACATATCGTTTTGCGTTAGTTAACTGATTACACACATTCTGATTTTCTATAGAGGCAAACTGTCTTTCCATCAATAATTTCAGACTTTTTGCACTGCATATTCATGCAGCGCAAAACATTCCGGCAGCTACGACACTCGGGCTTCAGATCAGAAAAGCTCCACCGGCAGTTAACCTCCGGGTCGATCACAATACCTTTTTCGGGATCAACCCAACCTAACTGGTTTTGCGGGTGGTCAAGCGCCACAGTGCATTTGCCAATTTTTCCATTGGCCCGGAATACCATGCTATGTGGATAGGAAGCGTAGCACACCTGTGCAAGGGCTCCGTTTCTGTGGTTATGACACGACATCCCGATCTTATCCAGATATGCAACATGTTTTGCTACCAACACATCTTTTGTATCCTGATGAAGGATGGATAGACTGTGGACGCCTTCACCACCCCAGTCACCAACAGCACGAACAAGTACGGCGAAGCGTTTGTCATGCCCAAACAGACGGTACAGATAATCATACCAACTGTAGTCCTCATCGTCGGCCAGAATATTGTGGCGCAGCGTGATATGAAAGGAATACTCTGCCGGCGGCAACTTGGAAAGAGAGGCCAGATTGTTAATGATGGTCTGCAGGGTTCCTTTGCCGGATACATGGGGCCGAGTCTTGTCGTGATTCCAACCATCAATTGTAATTTGATAGCTGGTGATCCCTGCCTGATAGAACTGCCGAAATAGCTTGTCATTCAGCAGATAACCATTGGTGGTCATATTGGCAGCATAGTGAAAGCCATACTGTTTCTGCAGATTTTGCACAATGTTGGACACTTCCAGCACAGTGTCTTTGCAAAGAGTAGGTTCACCTCCAAACCATGCAAGTATGACCTGTTTATAGCGCGGCGCTTGTGCAGTTATATACTCCTCAATTCGGTCCAGTGTGTCACGAGTCATACTGACCGCATGGTGATCTTCATAGCAATATGGGCAGCGGAAATTGCAGCCTTCCGTCGGCATCAATGTTACCATGAAGATATTATCCAGCAAAGATCTCACCTGGTGCAGCGCATGGTCCAATTCTTCCTCGGTTACCAGAAGCTCTTGCTCATGCAGATAGCGTGTCAACGGCGTATTCAGTTCCGCACAGCCGCCGCAACGGGTGAGATTGATGAACTCCTTCTGCAGGCCATGATCGGTCAGCCGGACGGTATTGCGATACAATTCTGATGTAATATAAATAGCATCTTCTTCCGTGCGATAGGTCACATAGCTGGGTACTGTATACATATTAGCTCCTCTTTATCTATATAAAAATCCTGATTACAGGATAATTGTTCGAAATAAGGGGCCCGGAACAATCCGAACCCCTTATTAAAGTGGTAATTAACCCTGTTAGCAGAAGATATTAATGTCGATATTGCAATCAACCTGTTCTTCAATGGGCTTCTTCTCAGCGAGGACTTCCATGATTTGTTTCTCATTTCTTTTTGGTTTTATTCAGCTTGGGAGCTTTCGTTTGTTCGTATCCCTTGCTGTGACTGTATTGTAGCACATCCTGCCGACCGGCAACATATCGTGCCGAGTTACTTGAAAATAACACAAAACGATAAGTTTTCAGTAAAAGTTGAACCGTTCACTGGAAATCCGCTGTGCCATCCTTTATAATAATAGAGATATTACTTCTATAGGAGGGTTTAGGGATGAAGAATGTCTTTCTTGGCGAGTACGTCAAGCAGCGGCGGCTGGATCTGGGTTTGACCCAGGAGCAGCTCTGCTATGGAATCTGTGAGCCTATGACTCTTTCCCGACTGGAAAATGGGAAACAGACCCCCAGCCGCAACCGGATCAATGCCCTTTTGCAGCGTCTGGGCCTGCCGGATGACCGCTATTTTGCTCTGCTGAGTAAAAATGAACTGGAGATGGAAGCTCTTCAGAAAGAAATTGTTGCCTGCAATGCGACCGAAAAGGTGCCGGAGGGCTTTGAGAAGCTTGCACAATTTGAAAAGCTGGCAGATCCGGATGATCAAATTGCGCAGCAATTTGCCCTGCGTTCAAGGGTACTTCTGGGACGCTTAGATGGACGCTACACGCCGCTGGAACAAATCGATCTGCTAATGCAGGCAATTCAGCTGACTGTGCCCCGCTTTGACCTAGAGAGTATAGAAAGTTTCCTTTATACAAGAGATGAAATCACAATTATCAATCAGATTGGGCTTGCTTACTCTGATGCTGGCCAAAATAAAAAAGCAGCTGAAATCTACTATCAGCTGCTTAAGTATGTGCGTAAGCATTTTAAGGAAACCATAACATCTATAGGGGTGTTGCCTTTGGTCCTTTATAATTATGCTCGGGTACTGGATTTGTGCGGTCGCTATGAGGAAGGAGCTGCACTCGCTAAAGAAGGACGAGAAGCCTGTATTCAATATGGACATTACCAAGTATTGCCCCGATGTCTGGAAATTGAAGCGGAATGCCGACATTTTATGGGCGATGACGAAATCAGCAAAGAATTGTACTACCAATCGTATTATCTCTGCAAAGTCATTGGATATCAAATCGGGTTAGAGGTTGTCAAAAAAGAAGCGAAAGAATACTTGAACATCGATTTTATGAGTTAACCCATGTCTCCAACGCCCGGCATAGCATCACATGGCTGGATAGAAGGTCTGTCCGGATTCTCAGGCTGATCAGAACCGTCAGGTTGTTCCGTTTCGGTCACACCAGGCTGCGGTGCTGGCAAGTCTTCAGGCTCAGCGGCAAAGCAGGGGACAGCCAGTAGACTGGTGGCCAGAACAATAGAGGCAATCAGGGTAAAGATACGTTTCATCATTTGTTTTTCCTTTCGTTTTATGTTGTTTTCTTGTTGGCAAAAGGATACCACTACAAGGCCATACAGACCATATCGTGCTGTGTTGCTTTTTTCTAACACAAAACGACGGGTTATACTGAGAATGAGGTCAGATGCTTTCCAATCGGCTTGTGATGCAGCAAGTACTAAAAATAAGAGAATGGCCACCCAAACCAATGCCGTCAAGTCGTTGTCGGATGAAGTGGATTTTAGTTTGTCTGGGAGTAAGTGCACGGTTTCTGCACGGTTTTTGCACGGTTTCAAAACGTGCAAAGGGTGCAAATCGTTGCAAAATCGGACAAAGGGTGCAGAAATTACCGGGTAAAAAATCACATTGCTTTGATTAAAAATAACGATGACTCGAAACTTCCATAAATTGAGACGAACCGGCGGCTTGCTCTCTTAATCAGTGGGCCCAGGGTTCGAGTCCCTGGAGGTGCACTCACAAAAGAGCGTTGAATCGTAAGATTCAACGCTCTTTTTTATTATGCAACCCCAAAAATTTCCACTTGACAATCCAATATTGCCTTGCTATAATCCAATTCGCAACTAGGTTGCAAATTCGAGAGAGGAGGGCAATGGAATGAACTGCACTGTAAAACAACGCCGCGCTGCGTGGATTCTGCTGGTTGGTTTTCTGCTGGCCATTTTGGTTTCATTGACGTTCTGCGCGGAAGAAGTCAACCACGACTGTACCGGGGCAGACTGCGCCGTCTGCGCACAGCTGAAACTTTGCGAGAATATCCTGCACGCCGGAAAAGATGGTTCCGAGCAGTTCATTCGGACATCCCCGCCGCATTTTGCGCTGGCGGCTTTGCTGTCGCTTTGCCCTCCGCTTTTGCTGATAAAAACACCGATTCGACTAAAGGTAAAGCTGTCGGATTAAGAAATGCCTGTCCGTATGATTCTTGATATCAAACAATGGAGAGCATTTCTATGAAAAGACTCAAACGTATATTCGCTGTATTTTGTTGCCTTTTACTGGCTTCTGGCATTTTGGGTGGCTGTGGGAAGGCCGCATCTTCGTCCGCTCCTGCACCGTCTGCATCGCAGAGTGGCAGCAAGCCGCTGAAAATCGTCACGACTATTTTCCCGGAGTATGACTGGGTGCGCGAAATTCTCGGCGACAAGGCCGATCATGCCGAGGTTACCATGCTTCTGGACAACGGCGTAGATTTGCACAGCTATCAGCCCACCGCAGATGATATTATTAAGATCTCGGACTGTGACTTGTTCATCTACGTTGGCGGCGAATCGGATGGCTGGGTGGAGGATGCCTTGAAGGAAGCCACCAATAAGGATATGCAGGTCATCAACCTGCTGGATGTGCTGGGCGAGCAGGTAAAAGAGGAAGAAGTCGTAGAAGGCATGGAGGCCGAGGAAGAAGAATCCGAGGATGAAGACGAGCCGGAGTACGATGAACACGTCGGGCTGTCCCTGAAGAACGCCGAGACCCTCTGCAACGCCATCACCGATGCACTGGAAGAAATCGATCCGGCCAACAAGGATGCCTATGCTGCCAACGCTGCATCCTATCTGGAAAAGCTGGCCGCTCTGGATGGCGAATATCAGACGGTGGTGGACAATGCCGCCCGGAAAACCGTGCTGTTCGGCGACCGTTTCCCGTTCCGCTATCTGGTGGACGATTATGGCCTGAGCTATTATGCCGCGTTTGCAGGCTGCTCTGCGGAAACGGAAGCCAGCTTTGAGACCATTTCTTTCCTTGCTGGCAAGGTGGATGAACTGGGGCTGCCCTGTGTGCTGACCATTGAGGGCGCACAGCATAAAATCGCTGAAACCATCGTGCAGAATTCTGCTGCCAAGAACCAGTCCGTCCTGACGCTGGATTCCATGCAGTCCACCACATCCGCCGATGCGGCAAACGGCACGACCTATCTTTCCGTGATGGAAAGTAACCTTGACGTGCTGAAACAGGCTCTGAACTAAAGGAAGGAACCGTCATGTCTCAGCTCATTTGTAAGAACCTTCTCATTGGCTATGAGGGAAAGGCCATTCTGGATCCTCTGAACTTTGAGATCCACGCAGGGGACTATCTTTGCGTGGTCGGAGAAAACGGTGCGGGCAAAAGCACCTTGATGAAAACGCTGCTCGGTTTGCAGCAGCCCATTTCCGGGCAAATCGAGATGGGCGATGGTCTGCGCCAGAACGAGATCGGCTATCTGCCCCAGCAGACCATCGTGCAGAGAGATTTTCCGGCGTCGGTGCAGGAGATCGTGTTGTCTGGCTGCCAGAGCCGCTGCGGTCTGCGTCCGTTTTACAGTCGTGAAGAAAAGCAGCTTGCGCAGAATACCATGCGCAAAATGCAGATCGAACCGCTGGCAAAACGCTGCTACCGGGAGCTTTCCGGCGGTCAACAGCAGCGCGTCCTTCTGGCGCGCGCCCTCTGTGCTACCCGGAAAATGCTGCTTCTGGACGAGCCTGTTTCCGGACTTGACCCAAAGGTGACTGCGGAGATGTACCATTTGATCGAAACGCTGAACCGACAGGAGGGCATCACCATCCTGATGATCTCCCATGACATTCAGGCTGCGGTTTGCTATGCCAGCCACATTCTCCATATCGGTGAAAGCGTCTTTTTCGGCACACGAGAAGAGTATCTGCAAAGCCCGCAGGGGCGGCTGTTTGCGGCTGGGAAAGGCGGTGCCGTATGAACGTGTTGGAAAAGCTGGCCTTTTACTGGAACTATCCTTTTGTCCGCTATGCGCTCATCGTGGGCGTTCTGATTGCCCTGTGTTCTTCGCTGCTGGGCGTGACGCTGGTGCTGAAACGGTTCTCCTTTATCGGAGATGGCCTTTCTCATGTGGCGTTCGGCGGCATGGCCGTTGCGACCGTATTGGGAATGTCCGACCATATGCCGCTGACGCTGGCCGTGACTGTGGCCTGTGCAGTCCTGCTGCTGCACACCGGGCAGAACACCCAGATCAAAGGCGATGCTGCCATTGCGATGGTGTCCGTTGGCGCGCTTGCAATGGGCTATCTGCTGATGAATCTGTTCTCGACCTCGGCAAACCTGTCCGGCGATGTGTGCAGCACCTTGTTCGGCTCTACCTCGATTCTGACCCTGACAAAATCAGAGGTCTGGCTCTGCATCGGGCTGTCCATCGTTGTAGTTCTGGTGTTTGTGTTGTTCTACAATCAGATATTCGCTGTCACTTTTGACGAAATCTTTGCAAAGGCGGTCGGAACCAATGCGAACGGATACAATCTGCTGATCGCCATTGTCATTGCCGTCATCATTGTGCTGGCCATGAACCTTGTCGGCTCGCTGCTGATTTCTGCACTGGTGATTTTTCCGGCTCTTTCGGCCATGCGCCTGTGCAAAAATTTCTGCGCCGTCACCATCTGCTCGGCGGTACTGTCCGTGAGCTGTGCCTTTGTGGGCATCGTGGCTTCCATCCTAGCCGGAACGCCGGTTGGCTCGACCATTGTTGCGGTTGACATGGCGGCGTTTGGTTTGTGCTGTCTGGCCGGAAAACTGCTGGGGAGGGCATCATGAAACAATTCTTGAAAGGGCTTCTGCTGCTGGGTATCGCCGCTGCATTGACCGCCTGCGGTGCAAAATCTGAAACAGCATCTTCTGTGGTGACGGCCCTGCCGGAGCCCGCATCCTCCAATGCTGTTACTGCGCCCGCCCCGGAACATTCTATGCAGCTCCCGGAAAGCGGCACTGCTGATGCAGGCGATATTCACGCCGGGATGGATGCAGAGATTGACCTGACCTTACTCAGTGATACGGTTGTGAACGCAGAAGTTTACAATATGCTGGTTACCCCGGAGAACTACACCGATAAAATTGTTCGTATGACGGGCGAATATCAGGAGTACATAGATGAGCAGACCGGTGAGCTGTATCACTCCTGTGTCATCTACGATGCGCTTGCCTGCTGCCAGCAGGGAGTGGAGTTCGTGCTGACCGATGGCGATTACCCGGAAGAAGGCACACCCATTACCGTGGTGGGGCGGTATGAAACCTATACAACACCGTACTATGATTACTTTCATCTGGTGGATGGAGTAAGAGAGTAACTGATTGTCGGAAAGAGGTGCTCCATGCGGATTTTTTCCAGTGTCAGCAGCTTTGCCTTTTTGTCGATGCCGCCTGCGTAGCCGGTCAGGCTGCCGTTGGTGCCGACGACCCGGTGGCAGGGGATGATGATGGAGATCTCGTTGTGCCCGACCGCCCCACCCACGGCCTGTGCCGACATCCGGGGAAGACCGTGCATCGCCGCCAGCTGCTTTGCCAGTGCGCCGTAGGTCGTGGTCTGGCCGTAGGGGATCTGGAGCAGCAGCGCCCAGACTTCCTGCCGGAAGGGGGAACCAATGGGGTGGAGCGGCGGAGTGAAGTCCGGCTCCTGCCCGCGGAAGTAAACATCCAGCCAGCGCTTTGCTTCGCGGAGGAGGGGCGTTTCCTGCGCCTTATGCTCCGGGTCCAGCGTATCGGCGAAATATTTTTCGCCATCGAACCAGAGTCCGGTCAGGCCGACCTCATCCGCTGCCAGCAGGATGCCGCCCAGCGGGGAATCGTAGCGCAGCGTGTACATCATGGCGGGTCCCCCTTTCATTTCACCCCGCGCACGACCTGCAGCAGGATCGTTTCGGTGTCCCACTGCTTCTGCCCGGCTTCGTATTGCGCAAGGCGGGTGGCGAAGCGGCGGTTGGTCTGCCGCTTCATCTCGTCGGCTTCGGCAGAAGTGACCGGCTGGCCCGGAAGCTGAAGCAGACTGTCGATGTTGTCCAGCGCGGCACTGCGGCCTGCCTCGAAGATGGCGCGGGCCAGTTCCGGGGAACAGGCAGGGTCGTCGGGGGTCAGGGAGAGCACGACGTAGCGGCTGGACACCTCCCGGAAGCCGAAGTGTTCCATGTTGGCGGGCAGCTCACTCTCGCTTTGGGCGTAGGCCCCGACGGCATTTTCCTGCACAACGCGGTCAAAGAAGGGCGTGACCCGCTCCCAGATGCAGCGCTCGAAGTCGCTTTCCTCCTGCACGCAGGGGGCGGGGCAGTTGACGCCCCGGCGGGAGCTGAGCACAAGGCAGACGCCGCCCGGCTTGAGGACGCGGTACTGCTCCCCATAGAACGCGGAGGGCTCGATGTGCTCGACGACGGTGTTGGAAATGGTCCCATCGAAGCTTTCATCGGGGAAGGGGAGGGCAGCGGCGTCGCCCTCCAAGAAGCGAGCCTGTGGGACGGCGTTCTGCGCGAAGGCGACGAAAGCGCTGTCTCGGTCGATGCCGGTCACGTCGGCGTCCGGGTACCACCGGGTCAGCGATTCAGCCAGCGCGCCGGGGCCGCAACCGATCTCCAATAGGCGGGAGCGCCCTTCCAGCCCGAAGAGCGGCTGATACTGGGGCCAGTACCTATCCGAAAAGCGCAGACGGCGGGTGTCATACAGGGTATGGATGCTCTGAATGTAGGATGACCAGACGGTATTCATAAGCGCCTCCTTTTCTTGGAGGTCAAGCGTAGCAGATTTTGCACGCAGTGTCAAGAAAAAACGGAGTGATTGAAAAGCTTTGCGTAATTTTGTATAATAAAACTGGATTTTTGCCGAACATGGAAAACAGGGGAGGTGCGGGGCGTGATCCGAGTGGCCATCGTGGAGGACGAAGAGGCGGTGCGGGAGCAGCTGCTGGGCTATGTGCAGCGCTACACCCGGCAATACGGCACGACCTTTGAAGTAAGAACATTTTCGGACGGGGTGGAGATCTTGGAGGGGTACCGCCCGGTTTTCGATCTCATCCTGCTGGATGTGGAGATGAAGCATCTGGACGGCATGGAAACGGCCCAGCGCATCCGGGCGCTGGATTCAGACGTGATGATCGTCTTCATCACCAACATGGCGCAGTATGCCATCAAGGGCTATGCGGTGGGGGCACTGGACTACGTGCTGAAGCCGGTGCCCTATTTTGCGTTCTCCCAGCAGCTTCAAAAGGCGGAGGAGCAGCTGCGCCGCCGTACCCGGCACTATCTGGCTGTGCCGGTGGAGGGTGGTCTGCGGCGGTTGGACACCTCCCGCATTTACTATATAGAAAGCGAGGGCCACCGGGTGCGTTTTTACACCGAAGAGGGCGACTTTGCGGCCCCCGGCGCGCTGAAGGCACTGGAAGAAAAGCTGGCCGACCGCCCCTTTGCCCGCTGCAACAGCGGCTATCTTGTCAATCTGGCACAGGTACAGGCCGTGCAGCAGAACACGGTGCAGGTTGGGCCCTATGAGCTGCAGGTCAGCCGCCCCAAGCGGAAGAGCTTCCTTGCGGCGCTGACCGACTACATCGGGGGTGACGGCTTATGATCGAGCTGCCCAATATCCCGCGCCTCTATACGGCGCTGGCGGAGGTGCTGGCCGTCTGCCTGTACGCCGACCGTCTGCCGCTGCGGTGCGGAAAGACCGCCACAGGGGCGATCACCGTGGTCTGGGTGGTCGTGCTGGGGGCTTTTCTGAAATGTACCGGCTTTGTGCCGCTGATGTGGTGGATCCCCTGTATGCTCTGTGCGGTGAGTCTGCTCTACATCTACCTTTGGGGCACCCGGTGCGTGAACTGGCTGGAAGCGCTGTATACCACGGCGCGGGCCTTTATGCTGGCCGAGCTGGCCGCCAGCGTGGAGTGGCAGCTCCACTGCTGGGTCTTCCCGCACCGCAGGGGCGGCGACCCGCTGGCACTGCTGCTGTTGGTGGTCGTGTACGGTGCGGTGTATGGGGTGATGTACTGGCTGGAGACCAGCCGCCCCCAGCCCAGCGGACATCTGGACATCAGCAACAAAGCGGCGCTGGTGGCGGTGGTCATGGCCGGGACCGTCTTTGCGGTGAGCAACCTGCTGTTTTTGGGCAACGGCAAGGTCACGATGATGCTGTACTATGTTCGCACGCTGGTGGATATCTGCGGCGTGCTGATCTTGACGGTCCAGCAGGACCAGCTGCGGGAAGCGGCCCTGCACAAGGAGCTGACCGCGCTGGACAGCGTGCTTCACCGCCAGTACGAGCAGTACAAGCGGAGCAAGGAGGGCGTCAAGCTCATCAACCGGCGCTACCACGAGCTGAAAGTTCAAATCGCCGACATCCGCGCCGAGCGGGACCGCGCCAAGCAGGACGCGGCCTTGGCTCGGATGGAGTCGGGCATCCTGCAATATGAGGCCGAGAACAAGACCGGCAACCCGGTGCTGGACACCCTGCTGACGGCCAAGAGCATGGACTGTCAGGAAAAACAGATCCAGATGACCAGCGTAGCCGACGGCCGGGCGCTGAATTTCCTGACCACGCGGGAGATCTGCACCATCGTGGGCACCGCGCTGGACAACGCCATTGAGAGCTGCGCCGCTGAGCCGGACCCCGAAAAGCGGCTCATCCGAACGGCGGTCTATGTCCAGAACGGCTTTGTCATGTTCCGGTTTGAAAATTACTGCGCTGAACCCGTAGAACTGGGCCCGGACGGTCTGCCCGCCCGGAGTACCCACGGCGGCTACGACCTGAAAAGCCTCCGTGCGCTGGCCCAGCAGCACGGCGGCAGCATGACCGTCCACTGGGAGAACCAGTGGTTCACGGTGCGGATGCTGCTGCCGCTGCCGAAAAAAGCGTAAACGAGAGGGAGCATTTTGCAAATTGCACAAATGCTCCCTCCTTTTCTTTGTATATTAGCACAATAGAAATTGAAACCGATTTGAAACTTTTGACAGATTATGTTTCCAAAACGACAGATTATGAAGAAACTGAAAAATTTCTGTGTGGATTTGTTATCCTATAGATCAGTCCGGCGGAGTTGTGCGCTCCGCCATCCGTTTATCAACCCGAAAAGAAGGAGGAGAAACATTATGCTGTCCATCAATTTGGATGACGTGATGCAGGTTCTGACGAACGTTCGCAGCTACCTCATCGCGTTTGGCGTAGTTCTCGCTCTGGCGATCATTGTGATGGTTGCGGTGCGGAAGCTGCCCAAAGCAAAAAAGAAGATGATCCGTGCACAGTCTGGCCTTGCCATTCTGCTGGCGCTGACCATCGTTATCAACCTGATCTGCACCGGCCCGATGTCCACCATGCTGGACCTCGTTTCCGGCAGCGGCACCATCAACGAGGAGACCTCTGCAAAGGCGACTCAGCTGGTCAATGAGATCACCGCAGAGGGCGTCGTTCTGGCAAAGGACGAGGACAATGTTCTGCCGGTGGCTTCTGGCTCCAAGCTGAACGTCTTCGGCTGGTCTTCCACCAACCCCTGCTATGGCGGCACCGGTTCCGGTGCGCTGAACACCGCTTACCCTGTCACCGATCTGCTGACCGGTCTGCACGATGCCGGCATCGAGACCAACGAGGAACTGAGCAAGTTCTACACCGATTACAAGGCGGACCGCCCCAGCGTTGGCATGGTGGAGCAGGACTGGACCCTGCCCGAACCCAATGTCAACCTGTACACCGATGAGATGATGGAGAACGCCAAGGCATTCTCTGACACCGCCATGGTCGTCATCACCCGCGTCGGCGGCGAGGGCGCTGACCTGCCCACCGATATGGCTTCCGTCGTGGACGGCAGCTGGATCCGCCGCGTGGCACAGGCTTACGGCTCTGAGCGCGGCACCGCTTACTACAATGGTACTTACGACGATTCCCTGAACGAGGGCAACGACTGGGATAAGGGCGACCACTTCCTGCAGCTGTCCAACCGCGAAGAGGATCTGCTCGATCTGGTCACTTCCAACTTCGACAACGTCATTCTGGTCTACAACGGCGCAAACGCTTTCCAGATGGACTTCCTGAAGGATTATCCTCAGATCAAGGGCGTTCTGCTCTGCCCCGGCACCGGTCAGTCCGGCTTTGAGGGCTTCGGCAAGGTCGTTTCCGGCGAGGTCAACCCCTCTGGCCGTACCGCGGATACCTATGTTTCGGATCTGACCGCTGCTCCTTGGTGGAACAACTTCGGCGACTTCAAGTACACCAATACTTCCGAGTTCAATTCCAACGCAAGTATGTTCGACCCGGAGGGCACCAGCCCCTCCTTCGTCAACTACGTTGAGGGCATCTACGTCGGCTACAAGTTCTATGAGACTGCCGCCGATGAGGGCCTCATCGACTACGACAAGGAAGTTGTCTATCCCTTTGGCTACGGCCTGAGCTACACCACCTTCACCCAGAAGATGAGCGACATCACCAACGACGGCAGCAGCCTGAAGTTCTCTGTCACCGTCACCAATACCGGCTCTGATGCCGGCAAGGATGTCGTGGAGATCTATAATGATCCTCCGTACACCAACGGCGGCATTGAGAAGGCTTCCGCAAACCTGCTGGACTTCGCCAAGACCAGCGAGCTTGCCCCCGGCGAGAGCGAGACCATCGACTTCACCATCCCGGTCGAGGATCTGGCTTCCTACGATTACAAGAACAACGGCTGCTATGTGCTGGAGGCTGGCGACTACGTCATCAGCACCAATGCAGACTCCCACACCGCTCTGGACTCCAAGACCTGCACCTTCGCTTCGGACATCGTCTACAACGAGTCCAACAAGCGCGAGAGCGACGAGGTCGTGGCGACCAATCAGTTCGATTTCGCCGAGGGCGAGATCACCTATCTGTCCCGTGCAGACGGCTTTGCAAACTACGACGAGGCCATTGCCGCTCCCGCTACCTATGAGATGAGCGACGAGGTCAAGGCTGGCTTCGAGAACTGCTTCACCTACACCGAGTCCGGCTACGAGAAGGACGAGGACCCCAACGCAGAGGACATTACCACCGGCGCAAAGAACGGCCTCAAGCTGGCTGACCTGCGCGGCGTGGACTACAATGATTCCAAGTGGGATGACCTGCTGGATGAGATGAGCATCGACGACCTGCAGCAGACCATCGGCTTCGGCGGCTATCAGACCGCAGCGGTGGACAGCGTCGGCAAGGTGCGCACCAACGACTGCGATGGCCCCGCCTCCATCAACAACAACTTCACCGGCGTCGGCTCGGTCGGCTTCCCGGCTGCTACCCTCATCGGCATGACCTGGAGCAAGGATCTGGCCCATGACTTCGGCGACAGCATCGGCAAGATGGCCAACGAGATGAACACCTCCGGCT
>ENA-ORIC01002323-ORIC01002323.1-human-gut-metagenome-genome-assembly--contig:-NODE-2323-length-15704-cov-5.623600_pt1 | contig 15704 bp, 20 predicted proteins | sample MGYA00243023_ERZ508732 | MGnify/ENA primary metagenome ERZ508732 (study PRJEB26277, sample SAMN04329767) | human gut metagenome | biome: human-associated habitat | host: Homo sapiens | place: USA...
ATTGATCCAAATGAAGAAGTGGTGGTTGATACGTTGCCAGTCAAAAAGTCGAGTTAATTACTGACAGCTATACTAGTAACACACTATAAATCAGGAATAATACCCACCTAGCCGGCATTCCTATTTCTGATAGCATAGTAACGCATAGAGTTATTACTGCTACCATCAATGCCAACATTGTAATTGCAAACGACATTACAGCTATATAATCATCCTCTAATGCCTCTGCCTTAAGTTTTAAAAGCATATCCTTATCCTCTTTTATTGGGTAAAGATGTTTTTTTACATACTTAATTTCATTCTCGTTCAAAACAAAATTTTCTTCAAGTCTATCGCACATCTTCTCAAAGCTATTTTTTTGAACTTTCTTCATATATTTTATCATTCCTTTCATGGCAACGCTATCATACTACAACATTCTTCAACGTGCAAACCCTCTATATTTTTCTCACACCATTCTCAACTGCCTATTCTTCTCCTCCACCAGTCATGCAATCCATGAACCTGCCGAAAAAAGCCTTTAAAACAAACAACTAATAAAGCCCTGCAAAAACGACTTTCTCCATATGAAATAGAAAAATACACAGTAATGTGTAACTCTCAAATAAAACATGCGGATAACATATATCACTACAATTAGTATAATATCATTGCCTGGCTATTACAAATATGTTAAAATCAACGTAATACTACAAGTTAAATATAAAAGAGAAATTTATATATTTATCTCAACAGACAACATTAACACAAGTTATACTATTATCGATACTATATTTGCAATGGCCTCTCGACAACATAATATGCTTACCCATGCAGCTGGAGGACGTGCTCTCATCTGATCCGAGCCTTACGGAAAGGATGATTATTATGGTTTCATGGAATGACTTATTTACTTTTGTCATCATGTTGATGGCGATTCTGACTTACATAGATACCCACAGAAAACATAAGAAATAGCCGTCCTGCTCTCTGGTAAAGTTTAGGAACGGCTATCTCTTGATAACTTAGTATTAAATTCGCCGGGTCGGGTGAAGTGCACTCACCTTCCGGCTGCCTCGTTAAGTATATTATATGTCATATATATTTTTTTGTCAAACAGCCATCATCAAAATGTAAAGGAGGTATACACTATGCCATTTTCAAAAGAAAACACCTACACAACCGATTACATCTATTCTCTCCCGGAAGGACAGCGTGCAGAACTGATCGATGGTGTTATTTATGATATGGCACCACCAAACAGATTGCATCAGGAACTTGTTATGAATTTATCCGCAGAAATCCGTGAGTATATCAGTAAAAACTATGGATTTTGTAAGGTCTATCCTGCCCCATTCGCCGTTTTTCTGAATAAGGATGATAAAACATACGTTGAACCTGATATCAGCATTATTTGTGACAAGTCTAAGCTGGATGATCGTGGATATAATGGTGCACCGGACTGGATCATCGAGATTGCGTCTTCAGGTACGAAACGAATTGATTACGGTGTGAAGTTATTCAAATACCACTCTGCCGGTGTACGTGAATACTGGATCGTAAATCCACTGACCAGGACAGTAAATGTTTATGATTTAGAAAAAGAAGAACTGACAGATCTGTACAGTTTTGATGACGATATACAGGTATGTATTTACGATGATCTGACGATCAACATTACAGAGCTGTTAAAGCAATAGAATACACGCTCTGCGAACATTCTATTGTCATGAATAAATCAGGACTTCCTTCAATGGTGGTCCTTATTTTATATCAGTATGACATAAAATATGTCACGAAATGCAACACAAAATTTAAAAAGTGCCGTAAATACGGCACTTTACGAGTGGACCTGACGGGAGTCGAACCCGTTAAATTAAGTCTCATAACGCCAGTATTTACAATGCTTTGAACTTTTCGTGACAAATTTCATGACAAAATTCCTCATCATCCGATGTAAACTTTTCCATCCACTCCTACAGCCAGACATGCGATCGTGGCATCCAGCTTGAACCACACGGATCCGTCATCGAACTTTCTTACCTCTACCGGCTTAATGTCGGCACCTTTTCTCAGGTACCCGATGCCGCCTTTATTATCACAAGATGTCCTGATCTGGTTGGATAAGTAAATGTACTTGCCCTGCTCGCCGTAATATCCATTGCAGACTGGAACAGATTCTTTGACGCGATACCAGTTTCCGGCCTTGTATTCGGTCTTGGTGACTGTGGCAGCTTGTCCAGTAATTCCACGAACAATAGCTTCTGCCATGCGTTTGTAATTATACAATTTTGCGTCGTCCTTATCATCCACAAAACAGCACTCGATCAGCATTGCCGGATTATTTGATCTGCGTAGGAAATACAGCTTCGGGTTGACCTTTACGCCACGGTTTGTAAAGTCCAGTGCTGCAATCTGCTTAACGACCGCTTCTGCATACTTCTTTGCCTTGCTGCTGGAATTATACAGATAGACCTCTGTTCCCGTGGTTCGTCCGTTACCGGCGCGATCATTTGCTCCGGAATTGAAATGGATTGACACGTCCAGATCTGCCTTGTGAGTATTACATTTTTTCACAATCTTTACCAGTACATCATTAGCACTGGTTCCATCATTAACGGTGCAATCATAAACTGTATGTCCTGCCGCCTTTAATAATCTGATAACCTCATCCTTTACTTTTCTGGCTTCTGTAGATTCTTTAATCACACCCACTGCTCCACAGGCTACTTTTCCGTCCGGGTTATGTCCGGCATGTACATTGATAATCATATTTTATTCCTCACTTTCTACTTCCGGGATTCCTGTAATTGACATTAACATAGACAACACACCCGCCAGCGCGGATGCTGACAGAACATACTTCCAGTCAACCTGTCCCATTGCTGCCGCCGCTCCGATTCCGGCAATCGCAGCCTGTGCCATGGTTTTTACCGCTCTGATTCCTGCGGCTTTTAACCATTTCTGTGTGTCTACTGATGGTTTGAATACTGTGTTTTTTAACATAATTACTCTCCTTCCTGTGGCTCCGTTGGCAGAGCCATCAATGCGTGGTATAAATTGGTTCCAACGCCATTTCCTTTTAAGGCATGGTATTGCTGATACTCGTCCTCTAAGGACTGTTTGACATATACCGGGCAATACCCAAGATCATCATGGTATTTATTGTAGAGGCGGATCAGGTCCGCCCTTAGAAGTGCCCGGATGCCTTTTCTTGTAGCGATAATCTGACGATACAAATATGCGATTGCAGTTGCAAAGGCGGTAAATATCTGCCAGTTATCTGTGATAAATTTTAAGTGCATAATTTTCCTTTCCGCCCGTAGGCTTGTTATTTAAAAGAGCCGGCTACACAACACACGGTCATGTAATCGGCTCTTAGGCTCTTGATTTTATTATATTTCTACATAGGTTTTCTTTTGTGCCAAGTTGTCCACTTTGTTCGTAAAACGACGGTTTAGTAAATAAATATTTCCTAAAAGTAGTAGCAAAAGACTGGTCTGGATTTGTCGGTACATTGTTTCCACAATTTAATGTGCAAAATGATAATGTTGTCGATATTTATGCTGATAAAACTGACGGTACATATCCTGCTGTACGTGTTGCCCGTGCTAGTGCAGATTATGATGGTAATAACATTCCAGACACATATTTAAAGAAATCCGACGCCAAAACCATGTTCAACACCGGATACCGTCAGGTAAGCAGTAACGAATTTAATAAATACTTCTCCGATACATGGAGTTATGCAGGTGCGGACGGATTATCTATTGATTTCGGAACGTGGCTGGTAAATTATTACTGTTGGGTTTCTGAAAGTTCTACTGTGGATGTTGTATCATTAAAAAGTACCGTCGATCAGGCGATTGGAATCACCGCCCCAAACAGCGGAAACGGTGGCACGTGGCTGACCATGCATGAAATAATATCTGGTAAGGCAATTACCAATTTAAAATTTTTAATAAAAGTACCAAAAGCTGTGACATTTGGACAGATCAGTACAAAGATAACTGCTATAAAACTGTGTTAAATATTAAATATATAAAACGCAGACCTTAATCCTTATTGTCTGATAAGCTTGTGAAAAAACGTAAAATGAATATGGGACGTTATAATAAGTTGCTGAACCGACTATAACACCTATGTTATCTGAACAATTGCCAGCCATGGAGGCATCGTTGTGTGGACCGCCGCAGATAAAACCGCCAAGAATTGTGTGCCCCTGTGCTGTTAAATTATCAATTTCAGTGGTTTTTCCGCCGACATATCCCCAATAGGTATATTTTGGGAAAAATGCTTTGCTTTCATTGGTAGTAACTCCTTTGAACTCTATAACAATGGATTTCACCTTGTTTTTTTCAATAATATTATCAACCTCTGTCTGTGTATAATATTTCTTTAAACCGCTGTTTAACGATGATATCGCTCCCGTGCATGTCCCATTTCCGATCTTGGAAATGTCTGTTGTACCAAGCACATTAATTAAAGATTTTCTTACTTCGAATAATTTTTCTACTGATTCTATCGACAAACCATTAATTTTAACACGATATAATAAAAAATCATCTTTTGCATCTCCATTTAGAATATTACCAACAGTATGTTCCGGATCCAGATAATCATCTCCGCTTGTTCCTTTAATAACATTCATTACTGCTGTTTCTATTCCGGTTTCAAGATTCTTCTCATAAGTGATAGCGATCAGGTCGCAACGCTTTACACCCTGTAATCCATTGTCAATAGTCAATTCTTCATAATCATTGACTGCCAACTCGATTTTTCTTCCCTGATTGACCGCATATCCGCTCTTAATTCTAATCTGGTTGTTGCTGATAAGCTCATATGCAAATTTCTCTGCAATATCTAAAACATATCTTCCGTTTCCTAATACTGCTGCATTTACCGCCCCATCCCCGGCTGATGTAATATGGGATTTTCCAGCATATCCAGTGATCAAATTTGTGCTCATGTTATTATCCCCCTGTCTTGTATTCCACGGTTTCAACGTGATCTTTTATTTTTACAATCTTTTTTGTGATCGGTTGATAGACACTGATGTCTGTCTGATTCTCTGTCGTACCGATAATATCATTGATATCATAGCTCTGCGTCGCATCAAGTTGTATACTGATCGAATCGCTTGCGTTTAATTTCTTGAGCCTTTCTATCCCATTCGCCACCAGATCAGCATAATTATCAATGCGCTGTTCATAATAAGTATTGCTCTTCCACTCAGGTATCTGTTCTACATTCTTGTTCAAGCGGTAATATTTGTTTTTCTGCCATTGCGGTACCGATTCTGCAGACTGCCGCTGGTAATACATTCCGCTTTTCCATACCGGCGCAACGATTGACGTTACCTCCGTGTAATAGGTATTCTTTTTCCACGTCGGAGCAACCTGATATGAAGTCTTTGTGTAATAAGTTCCAGTTCTCCACTTAGGCGCTTTTTCTAATGAAAGATTTTCATAAATATATGACTGAACATCCTTTTTCAGATATTTACGAACAAACGTCCTGCTTTTTATTTCTTCCTGTGGTTGAGAATATGGCAGGATTTTCTTCTCCCATTTCTTCGCCCCCGTATTAAATACCTTTTCTGTGTAATAATAAATATAAACCGGCTCTTTATAAAAGTAAGATTTATACTTTGTTTTCCAGTCGGACGGCTGAATTGTCTGCAACTGATATTTATATTTTGCAACACCACTTACACTTTTATATTCAATCGTGACCCCGTCTGAATAATAGTACTTGTAATCTCCATAATTTTTCTTCCAGTCTTTTGGCTGCGATTTCTGTATTTTATAATCTATTTTTTCTACACCACTTACACTCTTATATTTAGTACCGCTTTTATAATAGTAATTTTTATAATAGCTCGCCCATTCAGCCGGCTGCGACGTTAACGGCTGAAACACATCCGTGTACTCCTGACTCAACTGCTTGTAGCCGGTTCCGTCTTTACAATAATAATTCGGATATACAAAAGACCAGTCCCACGGCTCACCAACCAGTAATTCATAAACATCTGCATACTGACGTTCCAGTTTCTTGAAATCATCCCCATTTTTTTCATAATAATCCGGGTATAACTTATCCCAGTTTGCCGGAGCGGTTTTTAACAGAATATAATTAAATACATCCTGTGCATTGCTGTAATCATATACTTCTGATACTTCGTCAATACCTTCCATTACCTGTTTTGACTTATTCAGGATGTAATCTGCATTACTCAATGGATCATCTGTCATTGTATATGGCTGCAAGCCTTTATTTTCATCCGTAAACAGATGGATAACATGACGTTCTTTCAGATTTCCACCTCCAAGGCATATCAAATGATTCACGGGTCTCAGATCCTTGGTAATTGAAAAACTGAGCTGACTGGAATCCCATTCTTCATCGTTGCTATAATCGTAAAGCGGTATTGCTTCAAGGATTACTTTACCGCTTTTATGTGTGATCTGTAATTTTCCATCATTAGCCAGCAGCATCTTTAAAATACCTGTGTACGCCGGAGTGTATCTATCAAACTGGTATAAAATATTAATAGACGACTCCACTGATGATGCGGTAAACAGATCATCCAGACTAAGGTCTGCAATCAGCTCTTTTAAGATACTGTTTGCCTCTCCTGATACAATTTTATAATCCTGTCCATCCGGCGGCTCTATCACTTTCTTTTCAATGATTCCATGCCATGACCGGCCTGTATAAATAACGGTCCCTGCGCTTGTATCAATTTCAATTTTATCAACGATTCCACCATACTCTGTATCTTCAATGTAAATATAATATCCGGCTTTGCAGCAATGCGAGGAAACATCTAAAGTGAGCTCAAAATCGTTTTCGTCACTTCCGAATGCAATGTCAAATTCATATTCCGGTATGACTCCGATTTCAATTTTATTTTCGTCTGCATAGATCAGATCCATTTGGGTTCCCCCCTCTCAGATAAAAGGTTCAGATCAAATCCAAAACCTCCACTCCATGATACATTCAAAATACCGATTGGAATTTTTTCAAAAATATAAAAATCTCTGCCCCTTACATTAAACAGATTCACATGCTCACCGTTATTTTTTACTTTGTACACCTTTTTTGATACCGAATTAATAACGATATATTCTCCGGTTACCAGTGATGTATTTACTTCATAGGTATGCTCTCCGACACTTACAGCCGGATTTTCACAGCTTCCATATATAGTCATTTCAAAATCCGATGCCGCGTAATTGTCATTTACGATTTTCTGATTCACGAGATCATTTGAATAGTCGAATGGATAATCATACGGGTAATCCAATCCATCTGATCTGAAATTATCACTCGTTACTTTTGTGAATGTTTTTTTACTTTCCAGGATCCAGAACCCTTTTTCTGCCACAAGTGATAATGACAATGTTGACTGCTTGACATTAAGGTATTTATCTGATTTTTTGCTTTGTACAAAATAGCATTGCAAATAACACTTTCCGACATAGAGTCTGCCGCTTTTCATATTGATCACATCTGTATCAATTACCTCCAGCAAGGCTTCTAAATTTTTTAGATAATCTTCTTTTGTATTTCCTGTAACAATTACACTGATATCCTTTGACACCATGTTTTTTTGTACCTGGGTAATTCTGGGACTACTCGACCCCTGCGATGAATAGTCCCATGCATAATCAAACAGATTTGTTGATGCAAGCATTTTGTACGGCTCACGATCTAAATATATAATTTTCCCGGAGCTGTTTTTATAATATATCTCCATCAACTTACTACCTCCCTGATTACACGTCCGAAATCTCTATTATTAACCTTTACAGTCAATCCCGATTTGCCAAGTGCATATGCAAAAGCATCTGCCATACCCTTATAATCGACACGAGATACGCCGTTTGTTCCGCCTGCAGAGTATCTGTGATTGATCGTCATAACTCCGGCATTCATCTTCATGCTCTTGTTTAATGTGTCATACGGGTTATAATCTTCCAGTGGTTCATCTATACCGGCAACGCACATTTCTCCGATCCATTTGAATTTTTTAGATGGCGAATGGATATCAAGAGCCGCTTTTGCACCCTCGAATAAGCTATTTGCTAACTCATTTACCTTATCCCCTAGCCATTTCCAGCCACCGCTGATTCCCTTCCAGATACCGTCTACGATATTTTTTCCAATCGTCTGCATCTGATCCGGCAGGGATTTTACACCATCAATTAACTTATCAACAAATCCTTTGCCTGCTTCCACAGCCTTTCTAATCATCTTTTCCTTGAACTGCATCACATTGTCAATAGTCTTTAAAAGCCACATAAGGATTCTGTTTGGTGCTGTTTTTATGAAATCAACCAGTGATTTAACAAAATTCAGTCCTGCTTCTTTTCCTTTTTTAATCAGATTCGAACCAAACTCTGATACTTTTGAAATGGCATTAGCTAACCATTTCCATGCTTTTCCCGGAAGCTCTGCAAAAAACTTTATAACACTGTCAACGAATTTAGGCAGTTCGGTTATTGCCCAGTTTACAATGTCAATTCCAAATTTAATGATTTTTCCTATGCAGAAACCTAAACAGTACGCTATCTTATTTGGAAGCTCTGAAAAGAACTGCACAGCGCTCTCTATTGTATTCTGAACTGCTGTTGTGACTGTCTCATAGACATTCTCTCCCCATTCTGTTAATCGCTCCGGCAGTTCATTGAACCAATCAACGATACTTTGAATGAAGTTTGGAATTGTCTCTGTAAAAAATGTCACAACCGCATCAAGCGCATTACTGGCAGCTTCTTTTATGTTCTCCCATAAGCCAATCCAAAACTCTCGGAACCAGTCGCATTTATTCCAAAGAACCACAAAAATCGCAACAAGTGCAGCTATTGCTATCACGATTAATGTTATTGGGTTTGCAGACATAACCGCATTTAAAATTCCCTGCGCTTTTGACAGGCCTGCCGTTGCCAGTTCAGCAAGCGATACCTGTCCTGTAAATAATGCAACTGCTGTTTCTCCCAATGTCAACGTTCCATTTAAAGCCGCCTGTGCAATATTTGCCCCCTCCGCACTTGCTTTAAACAAGGCAATCGTTAGCTTTGCCTCTTGAAATCCTTTGACAGCAGACTGAATCGCCATTCCGGCTTTTAACCCAACAAAAGCTATCGCTGCAACTTCTGCTGCAAGAGCGACATCATCTAAATTATCAGTGATATTTTTTATCGCATCTATCACCGGATCCAGTGCCGGGCACAAATCCCCGATTCCATCAAGAATCGCATCCGCTATCTTTCCGGCGGCATCCATCAGCTCTGGTAAATTATCAATAATTCCCTGTGCCAGTTCTTTTATCAGCTGCACCGCCAGCTCGATCAGTTGTGGTGCAAACTCCGCGGCCCGCAAAGCAATATCTGCAAGAATCTGTCCAAGTGCAGAAACAAGTCCGTCCGGTCCGTTTTCTTTAAGCGCAGCTGACAGCTCATCTATGTATCCGTTTCCGACTTTAACAGCCTCTTTTAACGGTTCTTCCATCTGTTCATAGACTGCTATTCCCAGTCCTTCCAAAGCAGACTGTAAAATGGTTACACTACCTTGCAGATTATTGTTCATGGTGTCTGCCATATTTGCAGCCGCACCATCGCAATCTGCAATATAACCGCTTAATTCGTCAAAACGTTCTCCGCTGTTTGCAAGAAGGGCATTGACACTCTTGAGATCTACTTTATTAAAGATCGTATTAAGAACCTGAGTCTGCTCGCCCTCCGTCATTGTGGAAAGAATATCATTCAGATCGTTGAAAACATCATTCATCGGGCGCATTTTGCCCTCTGCATCAAATACAGACAGACCAAGTTCTTCCATTTTTGCCGATGCTGTATCCGTCGGTGCTGACAGACTTAAGATCATATTTCTTAAAGCAGTTCCGCCCTCAGCACCTTTAATTCCGTTATCAGCCAGAATACCGAGAACGGTATTCATTTCATCAACACCGCCAGCCATGCTTTTGGCAGTTCCGCCGACCGTAAGGATTGCTTCACCCAGCTGTGCAACACTGGTATTACTCTTCTGTGACGTCTTGGCCATTTTGTCGACAAAGCTGTCCGCTGTCCCTGCCATATCTCCCAGCGCACTCATGCTGTCCGTGACCATATCCGAAGCTGTTGCCAGATCCATTCCTCCGGCTGCAGCAAGGTTTAAAACTGTCGGCAATGTAGCAATGGATTCATCTACATCATATCCCGCCAGTGCCATATAATTTAAAGCCTCTGCTGCCTGTGAAGCGGAAAACTTCGTTGTTGCCCCGGCATCCTTGGCTGCCTGCTTCAACCTTTCATAATCGGCACTGCCGTTATTTATTTCAGTGGAAGTCATTCCCATTGTGGCAGCGACACCACTCATAGCAGCTTCAAAATTGCTTCCGAACTTTACAGATGCGATTGCTCCCGCTGAAAGTCCTGCTGACACTGATCCAACTGCCTTTGCTGTCAAGCCTAAAGCCTTAGATGCCACACTTCCGACATTCGACAAACCGTTTTTTATTCCGTCTGTATTTAATTTTGTATCAAACGTCAGCTTACCATCAGCCAAATTACGAGCTCCTTCCTGTGGCACTGGCTCTCTGGCTCCGACGCTCAATTATTTATCAACTGAAATATGTTTCAAACTCTTCCTCAGCCTTTTTCTCTTCTTCTGTTTCTTCGTATGGCGGCATCCACGCCTCTTTTAAATTTCGATAAATCGTAGATTCGTCCTTGTTTCTTTCCCCGGTATATGATCTGTACCCCATGATCGCAGACAGTCTTGTGCAATCAGGCAATCCATTCATCAATGCAAGAAACTTGTGCCAGTGCAGATCCGTTTCTAATAAATCTATCCCATACGCCTGCATAAAAGCCGAATAGATATAATCTCCATCGTACTGGTAAAACAGGACATCATCCCCGGAAGAACTATCAGAATGCGGCACCACATTCTGAGGAAATGCAAATTGCAATATTCCGATATATTCATTTATATCTGTAAATACCGGTATGCTGTTTTTAAAAAGATACCTTATATCCAATGGTGTTTTGTCATCACTCAAGGACCATTCCCTGTACTCCATTGCAAATCTCATCCAGATACGAAAATCTGTATTAACAGAAAAATCCCTACCACCTACCGAGATGGCATTTGGTAGAGATTTCTGTGTCAGGTCAAGCATTAATGCATTCCCCTTGCGAATGCTGCCACAGATGGTCTTGGCGCATCCATCATATTCTGTAATGCAGATGCATTGTTGATCACACCCATGACTAAGCGTTTATTTTCCTCGTTCATCCCATTAAACGGATCAACCTTTGCTGATTCATTGATAGGTTTATCGTAAGCTGCACAGATCCGGATGAAAGCTACCGTAATCATGTTCAGATCGATTTCTTCCATATCATCTGATTCAAACACCTCGAGAGCCGCTTCATCTCCGATTAATTTTTTCACGAGCAGATACATGTCCAGTGATTTTTTGTCGGACTCTTTTTTACTCTCATTCCCCGCTGTCACTCTTTCGATTTCTTTTCTTACAGACTTTTTAAATGTCGGCAGCGAATACTCTTTGCCATTAAGTTCTACTGTGTACTCCATATTTTTCCTCCTTATTCTGAATCAGCCGTAAATGTCGGTTCACCGGCATTCATCGTAACTTTGCCGTTTGTAATCGTTCCGCCAAACAATACTTTAAAGTTCAGTTTCTTGTCCACTGCATTTAAGTCCTGTACGGAAATAACAGATTCGGTCTCCCATGCCTTATAACCGCCGTCTGCTGCCGGTTCATGCATAAATACTACCAGGCACTTTACATGCGCATCTGATCCGGTTCTTCGCTCATAAAAATACGGGAAAATCATCTCGTAATCGTCGGATCCTTTGTACATAGTCAGATCCTGATCGATGGATGGCTTATAGGAATCAACTTCCGTAGTCGGATTCTCGTCTGCAATGTAATCATACTCTGTTTCTGTCGGATTCATGGAAAGCGTCAGCGTCTGAGATTTCTTTACACGCCGGTACTTTGTTCCATCATGCAGAAATAACCCGATTTTATGTTTTTTTACCATGGACAACGTCTGCACTGTTGGTGTTACTTCGCTATCTAATTCTGACATGTGTTCTACCTCTCTTTCAAATATTGAATTGCCAATGTTAATTGATATATAGCGTTATCATCCTCCTGTGACGTAATAGAAGCTGCATCATTTACTTCTACATTCTCACAGATGAGGCTGCCAGCTTTTGACAGATCCGGATAATCCTCATGAAAGGCTTTTTCTGTAATCCATTCCGTGAGATCCTCCATCATCTGTTGATTTTCTACGCGATTTTCATCCAACTGCGTAGAACTTCTTGCAAAAAAATTATAATATTCTGTGATATCCTTGCTGCCATCGAGGAAAGTTCTTTCCTCTTTGGATGGACTCTTGAAAAGTGCCAGACAGCCTTCCGGCGCATCGATAAAATCTGTCAGAAGGTCACTGATATCAAGATTTTCATAATCTCTCAGCCATTCTTTTAAACATTCACTTACCGTCATTTGATACCCGCCGCCCTTTCTGCTGCCTTTAAAATCTTCTCTTTTCCGCCCTCATTTTTCATATGTTCAAACCAATAATCCGTCCTTTTCCCTTCATGGCTCATCGGTATGTAATACTGTTTTCTGGCATACGGAAGATCATATATAATGTTTCCACTCCCAATTTCGGTTTTTATAATTCCATTGTCCCGAAGTGCTCCGGTATCAAGTGGGACGTATGGATCCATTAATCGTAAACACTCGCTGTCAATAATCTGTTGCACTTTCCCTCCGGCAGCAAGACCATGCTTTTCGATCACATTTCTCCCATCAATTTCTACTGAATTTAACGTAAATTGAAAAGAACCCATTATTTACATACCACCTTCCAGTGCTTGAGCAGTGTGCCTTCCGTATTGTCCGCCAGAGATGCGATCGTACCGGATTTCTGAAACTCCTTCCGCAAGTCCGTAATGCTATAATCCTTTGTAATTTCCTTATCGCATTCTCCGGCTACAATCATGTCATGGTTATTCCGTGGATTAAATGTAAAATACTTTTCTGTTTCATCGTCCGAGAGTTTTTCGTAACTTAGCGCATCAATGTACCGTTTTCTCCCAGTATCTGCCTCCATCGGAACAACTGCAGTTAAAAGCTGTGTAAATACAATAGATCCAGAACCCGATACCGTTTTATCTGCGGAATACTTATATTCACATCCTCGAATCACTGTCCGGTTCCAAATTTCTGTCTTATCTGCGTTTTTATGTGCATTGTATACTGTAATGGTCTTATCATTCATCAAAATGCACCCGCCAATCTGGTCCCGATGCCCTTGTAGATTAACTCTTCCATCGCCTCCTGTGCCTGTGCTGTACTCTGCAGAGCATAGGATTCTGAATAACCATTGTTATTCACGGACGTTACGCTATGCCCGGCAAGTGTTGTCTGATTCGACCACAGGAAATTGCACAACCGGAATATAGTATCTTTCTGTCGTTCTTCCGAAATATTCATGTACGGCTTAACGACTTTTTTATACTCGGTTTCTGCCTGTGCCTCGACTGCTTCAAACTGCTTTTCCGGCACAACGTTTGGAAAATGGGAGCTGTAATACTCCCAATCAATGATTTTTGACATTTACAGCTCCCTCCTTCTTATGATGTCTTTCCAAGTAATTTAATTCCTTTTAAGACACCAGCCATTTTACTGTTTTTCAGAACAGCTCCGGCAATCAACTCAACCTCGCCTTTCTTTACAGCTCCAGGTGCGGACATATCCGGCAAATAGGTTTTAAGCATCTTTGATCCGTTTACAGAAATTCCGTGGAAAGCATCAAGACCGAGTTTTGCAGCGTAGATATCAGATGTTCCATAGTGAGTAGAATCCGGTGCGGAAGTTGCTACAACATCCTCTGTCGCAGATCCGTTGTAATATTCTCCGGCATCCATAAGCAGGATTCCGTTATAGGTCTCTACTGTTCTTCCAAAATCATCTTTCGAACGGTCATAATATCCGGCTCTACGCGCTGCAGATCTGATCTTTGTGAGCATTTTATTGTTCATCATAAGCACATCCGGTTTTGCTGCTAAAAGTGCAAGAAAAGTATCCAGCTCGTCCAAAAATGCATTGTAGTTGCTGTCAAGCATTGCAGACGTAGACACATCAATATCCGTAGTCATCTCTGTGGATTTTCCGGAAAGAATCTTTTTCAGTCCATCAAACGTGTTCGGAACATACCCCGTTCCACTTGATGCAGACGTTCCGTTGATAACAAGGTTGTGGAAGTAGTTCGCTCCCGCTTTTGTTTTCTGCTTAATCTGGAAGTCCATCTCATTGATCGCACCGGACGTCTGTGCAATTACACGATCGATCTCGAATGATCCTCCGAGAATAACAGGACTTGCAGTCTGTTTTGTTCTCTTTGCCTCGTTTGCAGTGTACTCACTGTTGATCTGACGCACGCCTGCGGTCGATGGAGTCTCTAATCTCTGGTATCCATATACCAGGTTACTTCCGCCTGTTGGCGAAATGGTATCATCAAATGTCAGTTTATCGAGCAAAACAGAATCTCTTCTAAATTCGTCAATAACCTGCTGATCTACTTTGTCGGCATATCCGACTTTTGCTTCTGCTAATGTTAATGGCATATCTCTCTTCTCCTTTACTTACTGTTGTATCTTTCTGTCAGAGCACCGATCAGACTGTCTGCCTGCGGTTTTGCTCCCGTTCCGCCTACTCCGCCGATTGGATCACCCGTTCCGGCTGGCTTAGGCTCCGCCTCTCCAAAAAGCATCTTGCTATCCTCGGCTTCAGAAAGCACTTTGATAGCTGCTGCAACGTCCTCTTTCTGATTTTTGGATGCTTTTAATGTATCTACATCCAGAAGTGCCGTAATGGCTTTTGCATTCTTTCCGTGAGCGGCGTTAATGCTGTCCTTGAGAACGTCGTTGAAATCCCTGTCCGCAATCTGCTGCTGATAATCGGCATCCTTTGCCTTAATATCCTTTTCCAGATCTTCGATCTTCTGTTTCATCCCGGATACGTCCGCATCCTTAAATTCTTCCAGATCCTTTTTCAAGCCTTTGATTGTTCCCTCATGGGTTTTTACTTTCTCCTGCGCTGCTGCTAAATCTGCTTTCACAGTATCAAATTCTTTCTGTACCGGATCATGTTCCTTGTGATACATATCCAACGTACCGTTGATCTGTTCTTTGGTCATTCCTAATGCTTCCAGTTCTTCTCTTGTCATTCTCTTTTATCTCCTTTAACGATTAATTATTTCACGAGGAAGAATCATCCTCAGATAGCCAGCAAAGGCGGGATCGAACCGCCACAGGGTAAAAACAAACATACATGAAAGGAGGCAAAAACCCCTGTCGTGCACCACTGCACCTTTGCTGTAATAAAAATGAGCCAATTAATCAAATCATTTAAGATTCAACTAATTGGCTCACAGGCTCTTTTTCGGGTTCGATTGACAATATAAATTTTCTTTTACATAATTTACAATACCCGGGGAAATTCTGAATCACTGTATCTGATCTGAGATACAGCATCTTCTTTCCACACTCCGGGCAACGATACCAATAATTTCTTGTTTGCATATATTTTCCCCTTTCTGTTATGAAGTGACTTTTGTCAAGAGTTAATTTCAAGAAATTTTTCTTAACCCCAGTCACATTTGTTTTCC
>ENA-ORIC01002329-ORIC01002329.1-human-gut-metagenome-genome-assembly--contig:-NODE-2329-length-15682-cov-3.789683_pt1 | contig 15682 bp, 11 predicted proteins | sample MGYA00243023_ERZ508732 | MGnify/ENA primary metagenome ERZ508732 (study PRJEB26277, sample SAMN04329767) | human gut metagenome | biome: human-associated habitat | host: Homo sapiens | place: USA...
GGAGACTCCCGGATATCGGCCGCGTCGGGCGCGACCCGGACGCCGAGAAATACCGCGAGGAATACATAAGACAGGGGATGTTCACCGACCTTAGCCCCTACCTCGAAAACGACGAGAATTTCGACAAAGACGACCTGCTGTCCGGCGTTTTGCGGCTCGGCGAGACGAACGGAACTCTGTATGAGCTTCCGACGTGGGTGGCGTTCGAGCTCTTCTCGACAAGTGACGACAGCGTGCCGGACGGCTGGACGCTCCGCGAATTCATTGACTGGGGGAACAGTCACGACGGTTCGGTAATGAACTCAAATCACACCGACCGGAAAAAGCTCCTCTGGTATATGCTGACCTGCTCGATGGACGAGTTTGTCGACGAGGAGAACGCCGTCTGCGACTTTGACCGCGACCTCTTCCGCGACGCGCTGACCTTCGCGAAGAATTGCCGGATGTCGGCAAGCGGGAGCGCGCTGAACTACAGGATAATGGACGGCGTCGATCTCTGGCGGAATCAGAAGTGTGACGAAGCGCGGGGAAACAAAAAGCGCCTTGTCGGCTTCCCGTCAGGCGGCGGAAACGGCGTGAGACTGAACGGCGGGCAGATATTCACGATAAGCAGAAAATCCGACGTGAAGGACGCCGCCTGGCGCTTCATCTCGATGACTGTCACCGAAAACGGCAGAAATCCGGTCGGAAACCTCGGATTTACGAAAACGCAGATAAGGTCGGCGGTTGATTACGTCCGCGACACCTCATACGTGAAGTACTTCGCATACGACGGCACAGAAAGCAGCGTCCCGCCGGAAAAATACACGCCCGACACCTTCGACACGACAAAAGGCGTGGTTGTCCGTCTCGACGAGAGCGACGCGGAAGAGATAATAAAACTCCTTGACGGCGCCGGAAAAAGCGTCTCCGAAAACTCGAAGCTCTGGTCGATAATCTCCGAGGAAGCCGAAATCTACTTCGCCGGGGCGAAGGATCTCGACGAGACTGTAAAGGTAATACAGTCCCGCGTGTCGACTTATATCTCCGAAAGGAACTGATTTTAATGAAAGAGAGCATTTTGCGCAGACTTCCGATAATTCTGCTGATACTGTCCGCGGCGTTCCTGTTCTCCTGCTCGTCCGGCGAGCGGGCGCACAATATGTTCTATAAGGAAGAGATCGAGCTGCCGGACAATTTCATACCGAAATCGGTTATCGTGCTCGACGAGGGCTTTGAATTATACGGGTTCATCAGAGACGATATGCGCGTCGCGCTGTACGGCGACGACCTGTCGCTCATATCTGTCGGCAAGACCGATAATGTCTTTCCCGAGGATGAAAACAGTCAGTTCATCAGAGGCTCTGGTCCGGACGATTTCTGTGACTACCTGACGTCCGGGATAAACACATATTATGTCGGCAACTGCATCGTCACCGACGGCGACGACGTCTTCTACGCCGTCTGCTACGACCGCGTCTTCCGCATGACGCGGATTCCCGACGAGCTGACCCCGCGCCGCGAGGTACTGCGTGTGCGCGGGCAATTCTCCCCGATTTTAGGAGACGCGATAGTCGCCTTCAACGAATCGAACGAACGATACCGAATAGTCCTCGAGGACACGGACAGCGAGGACGCCGCGCCGCTCGACTATGACGACCCGCCGGACATAATCATCTGCTCAGAGGAAGAGAGCGAAGAGCTGATAAATAACCTCCCGCTCTGCGACCTGTACGACTTCATCGACAGCGACGACACGGTCGCGCGCGGCTCGTTCTACCGTAGCCTTCTCAAGAATTCCGAGATCGACGGAAAGCTCCCCGCGCTCCCGGCGCACTTCAAGCCCTATGGTCTCCTCGCGACGAAGTCAGCGGGGCTTCCGGAAAGATTCACCGCTGATGAGTTTCTCGACATAATGAGAGATTCGGACGACGAAACGATAGGAACGATGGGGCAGGAAGAGCTTCTCCGCGCGCTGATTTTTGCCGCCGGCATCCCGGCGGGAGGCTTTGACACGCCGGAATTCCGGGAAACTCTCGAAGCGGCGAAGAACGAGAAGATTTGCGCCAGAATCACGTGGTCGTCTATAATCAACATTCTTCAGCTCGAGACGAACCGGTATTTGGAGAACGCGTACCGCGAGACGCCAGAAGGAGATTCCGGACTCAGAATGTACGGTCTCCCAGCCGACGGCGAGTCGAGCGGCGTCATACTCTCCCCGTCCGATTTCTGCGCCATCCCCGACGGCGCGAAAAACAAGCGCGCGGCGTGGGAATTTCTCAAGATATTCCTCGACACCGTTCCGGAGTACCGCTTCGAGCATCACGATTACTACTGGATGTACATAAACCTGATTATCGGTACAAGAACCGGCTTCACGCTGAGAAGCGCGTCCGAGAGGAACTTCACCGACAACGAGTCGCTGTTCTGCTTCTGGCACAACGACAATGGAATAATGTGCGAAATACAGGCGGACGAGGAAACGGCGGCGAAAAATAATCTCGGAAAGAGCACTCCGATACCGGAGAGCGCCTTCCGCCGCTACGCGAAAATGATCGAGGACGCCGGGAAGCCGATGCCCGACAAACAGTGGCAGACGATAAAGGAAATCTGCGCCGGTTATTTCGACGGGACAGCGTCGCTCGACGAGACGATAATCCGACTTACCTTGTCTTCCGCGGCAAGGTAATAAGCGAGACGAGCGCGAAGGTCATCACATAGACCACGGCACGGAGGATGAAGCTGACAATTCCCTCCCCGCCCATGAACGAGACGACGGCGACCCCGGCGGAAAGCGACAGGATGAGCCTCGGGGCTATCGACAGCGATACCCTCGGCGAGGCGCGTCTGACAAGTTTCCACACGCTGAGCGACGCGTTGACGACCTCGGTCGCCCATATCGTCACGACGAATCCCCATATCCCTATCCGCCCGCAGAGGACGGCGACCATCACGACGCTCATCGCCGCGTCGAGGATATTGACCTTCATGCAGAAGAGCTGTTCCCCGAGACCCTTGAGCATCGCGTCGACCGTGTGGTCGAGATACATCACCGGCACGAGCGGCGCGAGGACCCGGATGAATATCCCGGCGTCGGTACTGTTATAGAGAAAGCTCCCGAGCTCGCCCGCGAACAGCCACAGAAACCCCGCCGCGCCGACCGAGTAGAACACCGCGAGGGATATCGCCCTCGAGCTTATCCGAGATATCCCCCTCTCGTCCTTCCGCGCCTCGGCGAGCGCGTACTCCGGCACTAAAAGCCCCGTGAACGAGTAAAGAAACGCCGCCGGAAGCATCACGACCGGAAGCGCCATCCCGCAGAGCACGCCGTAGGACGCGAGCGCCGTCGCGGCGGTCAGCGGGTTCTTCTTAAGTCCGCGCGGGATGAGGATATGCTCAACCGACGACAGCGCCGAGCGCAGGCACGCCGCCGCGGATACCGGGAGGACAATCGACAATATCTCACGCGCCGGATTCTTCGGATTCCCGGCGCTTTTCCCGTCCCCCTGTGCGCAGAGCGACGCGATATCCCGCCGTCTCAGGGCAAGATAAACGACGAGCGCCGCGAGAAAGGACGCCGCGCCGGAAATGACGCTCCCCGCGACAAGAGAAGCGCACGCGCTCCCGATATCCCGCCCGGAAGTCCCGAGCAGAAGCACAGTCGCCCCGATTCCGGACAACTGCTCGAAAATCTGCACCCCCGCGCTGACAGGCGAGCGTCTGACCGCCGAAAAATACCCGTGAAGCACCCCCGACATCGCCGCGAACGGCATCCCGAGCCCCGCGAGCCGCAAAGGAAGAGCGCATCTCATATCCCCGAGCACTCTCTCCGAAATGAACCCCGCCCCGAAGAAAAGCCCCGCCGCCGATATCCCGCCCGAGACGAGCGCCGCCGCGAAGCATCCCCCGAGCGCCCGCCTGACCCTCTCCGGAGTCCCCGCGGAAGCCGAAAGCCTCGTCGCTGCAAGACCGAGCCCCGAAGACGCCAATGTCAGCGCGAAGGAGCAGACCGACATAATCAGCGTCCAGAGCCCCAGCCCGTCCGCCCCGAGCCGCGACGAGAGAAACGCCGAATACGCGACCCCGACCGCCCGCATGAAAAGCCCCGTCGCGGTCAGCACCGCCCCGTCGCGGAAAAACCGGAGTTTTCTCTCTGTTATATTGCATACAGAGCATATTTTTCTCTGTACAAACGATTTCACGGTAATTTCTTTCGCCGGCATTATTCTGTCCCCCGTTCCGGAGCCTGTTTTTCGCTTTTATAAAATATATTTTGATCACCGGGGAAAAATGAGTCTCTCAGACGCTCCGGACGAAATATTACGATAAAAAAATTTTTACATTTTTACCCATGAATAATTTGGTTTCTCCTCTTGCAAAACAGACAGAAATATAGTATAATGTTCTTATCGTGAATTACCACGCGAAAGGGTACAGACCCAGTCGGTTCATCCTCGTGTGATAAAAGAATACACCCCCTCCCGAAACGGAGAGGTACAAACAAAAAGGGGAAAGCAAAATGAATTTCAAGAACGAATACCTTGCCTCGGTATATGAAACCGTCTGCAAGAGAAACCCGAACGAGCCCGAATTCCAGCAGGCTGTACGCGAAGTCCTCGAGTCCCTCGAGCCGGTCGCCGCCAAGCGTCCCGACCTCATCGAGGCAGGCATCTTCGACCGTATAGTCGAGCCCGAGCGCTTCATCCAGTTCAGAGTGTCGTGGGTCGACGACAAGGGCAAAGTCCAGGTCAACCGCGGCTTCCGCGTCCAGTTCAACTCCGCGATCGGTCCGTACAAGGGCGGTCTCAGACTCCACCCGTCGGTCAACGCGTCGGTTATAAAATTCCTCGGCTTCGAACAGTGCTTCAAGAACTCCCTCACCTCCCTCCCGATGGGCGGCGGCAAGGGCGGCTCCGACTTCGACCCGAAGGGCAAGAGCGACGGAGAAATCATGCGCTTCTGCCAGTCCTTCATGACCGAGCTCTATCGCCACATCGGCCCCAACACCGACGTTCCCGCCGGCGACCTGGGCGTTGGCGGCCGCGAGGTTGCCTACCTGTTCGGTCAGTACAAGCGCCTGACCAACGAATTCACCGGCGTCCTCACCGGCAACGGTCTCTCCTACGGCGGCTCCCTCGCACGCACCGAAGCAACCGGCTACGGCCTCTGCTACTTCACCAAAGAAATGCTCGCCGACAACGGAATGTCCTTCGAAGGTCAGACCGTAGTAGTCTCCGGCTCCGGAAACGTCGCAATCTACGCAAACGAAAAAGCCACCTCCTTCGGCGCGAAAGTCATAGCAATGTCCGACTCCAACGGCTACATAGTCGACAAAAACGGCATCGACCTCGCAGTCGTAAAGCAGATCAAAGAAGTCGAAAGAGGCAGAATCAAAGAATACGCCGCTCGCGTCCCCGGCTCCGAATACCACGAAGGCTGCAAAGGCATCTGGACCGTCAAATGCGACATCGCCCTCCCCTGCGCAACCCAGAACGAACTCGACGCTGAAGGCGCAAAGGCACTCGTCGCAAACGGCGTCAAAGCCGTAGCCGAAGGCGCAAACATGCCCTCCACCCCCGAAGCAGTAGAAATCTTCCAGCAGAACGGCGTCCTCTTCGCCCCCGCAAAAGCAGCAAACGCAGGCGGCGTCGCAACCTCCGGCCTCGAAATGACCCAGAACAGCATCCGCCTCTCCTGGACATTCGAAGAAGTTGACGCAAAACTCCACGACATAATGAAGAACATCTACAAGAACGCAGCCGCAGCCGCAAAAGACTACGACTGCAAGACCCCCGACGGCAAACTCAACCTCGTCGCCGGCGCAAACATAGCAGGCTTCCTCAAGATCGCCGACGCTATGAAATGGCAGGGCGTAGCATATTAAGATAGTATGCGGGGGGAGAAAGGACCTTTCGAGAAAGGTCCTCTCTCCCCCCGCGCCACCCTCTCTTCCTAAAGCTTTATACAAATAAGAAATTGCCCGGAAACCAAAAGCTCCGGGCAAATTTTTTATTTCGTGAACGTCAGGCTCTCCGCTATTAAATCTAGCGTCGCGTCGTCCGCGTCGTACAGGTCTATGAAAACATACACGTGAAGCGTATCGTTATACGAAACCACGCCGCGCGTCTCCGACACCTCCCACGCCGCCGCGGGCTTACCGTCCTCCGGTATCTGCGCGTAAACATCCGCCAGCATCGTCTCGCCGACCTCCGTGCGGATCGATGTCGCCGGGTCAATGTCCCAGCTCCAATGATTCGGAAGCCTCAGCTCCGGATACACAAGCTGCCAATAATTCTCAGAAAACGGCGCCGGATACTGCTCCGGATCCTCCTCCTTCGTATAATCCGGGTAAAAAATCGACCCGATATACCCGACCTTATTCCCGTCCGCGTCAACAATCGAAACCGTATCCCCGGTAAGCCCCGGGTAATAAGTCTCATTCTCCCCGCCGATATTCCATCCATCCGGCAAAGTCATACTCACGCCGAACCCCGGCTCAGTCTCAGTCGCCGTAAAATCTACAGTTGTCGTATCCGACCTCCCGCCGGTAATCGCGCACGCGGTGACAATCAGCGAAGCCGCGATCACAACGCCGATATTCACGAAAACATTCGAAACATTAAACCTCATAACATTCACAATCCTTTCCTTAACAGCCCCCTCGCCGAAAGTCGGCGGTATGGCGGGTAAAATCTCATTCCCGACCGAAAGCCTCAGCAGCGCCCCGGCGTACTCCGACCTGTCACAGCCGCCGTTCACAACCGCCTCGTCGCAGGACATCTCCATATCCCGCGTCATAAGCCCGAACGCGAGCCACATCACCGGGTCATACCAATGGATGATCAGCAGAATGTACGACACCATCTTGACGATATGATCCCCGCGCCGTATATGCGCCGTCTCATGCGCGACAATCACCCGCCGGTCGCCCTCGGAAAGCCCCGCGGGAAGGCAGATCACCGGTCTGAACAGTCCGAGAACGAAAGCCGTTCCGAAGCTCTCCGAGACGGCAATGTTCCCGTCCCTCTCCGCGCCGTCCATGATCAGCGTCAGCCTGAAATACTTGATAAGACTGAGAACAGTGAGCGCCATCATCCCGATAACCCAGACCGCCGCGCCGACGCTCAGCCATATCTGAACCGGATTGGCGCTCGCTCCGACCTCCGCCGCCGGGAGAATGCCGTTCACAGCCGAGTCGACGAGCCGGTTCCCGCTGTCGATGACCTGCGCCTCACCTGTGGCAAGCTCAGTGCTGAACGCGTCCGCGCTGACCGGCAGAAGGCTCTTTCCCGGCAGTCTCACCGAGAACGGGATGACAAGTCTCAGCAAAACCACCGACCAGAGCAGGTACGAACAGCGCCTCGGCGCTTTTCTGAAGCAGAGCCTCGCGATGAGAACAAGTCCGACCGCGACAATCGCCGCGAGGTCGAGGCTCAGCACCTTGCAGAAGATTTTCTCGAGCGTCATGTCATTTCCTCCGGTTCGAGCGTATCAGCTCCTCAAGCTCGGCGATGTCCTTGTCCGACAGCTTCACCTTTTTCGTAAATGCCGCGAGGAAACCGGGCAGCGAGCCGCCGAAGTTCTCCTTCACAAATCTCTCGCTCCGTCCGGCGTCGAACTCCTCCCGCGTCATCTTCACCCTGACGACGCTGTCGGTGTTCTCGAAAAGCCCGCGCTTCTCGAGGCGTTTCAGCATCGTGTAGGTCGTCGATTTCTTCCATCCGAACTCGTTTTCGCAGAGCGCGACGAGCTCGCCGGAGCCAATCGGCGCGCGCGGCCAGATAAGCTCCGCGAATTTTAATTCCATCTCACCTATTTCATTCATGATAGGTCTCCTTTCCGGTCTAATGGTATTAGACCTTGTGGTTATAGTCTAACACCGTTAGACCGCAAAGTCAAGAGGTATCGCGCTTTGTTTACAAACTGTTTACACTTTTCTGTCGGAGTGGCTCTTCCTGTACTCGCTCGGCGTCATGCCGGTGCTGTTCATGAAAACCGACCTGAAATACACGCTCGAGTTGAAACCGACCTCCTCCGCCGTCCTCTCGACCGACATCCCGCTCTCAAGAAGCTCAAGCGACCGCTCTATGCGCAGCTCGTTGCGATAATTCACCGGCGTGGTGCCGAGATACCGCCGGAACAGATGATACAGCGTCGACTCGCTCACGCGGAACCTCTCCGACAGCTCCGGGACGCTGATGTCCGAAACGCTGTCCCGCTCAATGAACCCAATGATCTCGCCAAGCGCCGGCGGCAAAGTCTCGTTCTCCCGCGGGCGCAGAGAGCCGATCACCTTCCCCGCGAAATCATAATACATCCCGACCGCGTGAAGTCTCTTATCCGCCTCTCCGCTTGCCATGAGCCGGTACATCTCCGCGAAAAAGCGCGTCATGTCCTCTCCCTCCGGCGGCGTCAGCTTCCCGAGCCCGAACCTTCCGGTCTCCGACAGGACGTCAAGCGGCGGAATCGAGTACATACCGTAGAACTCTATGTCCGGCGTACCGGTCCAGATAGAAGAATACTTTTCATTCGACGGAATATAGAACACGTCTCCGGCAGAGAGCTTAAGGCTCACATACCGGCTTCTCAGCTCAACTCTGCCGCTGACGATGAATCCGACGCTCGATCTCGCCGCGCTCCGGTTCGACTCATAATAGTGATTCAGACTGAATTTATACTTATCTATAGACAGATACCCGCCCGGATACCTGAACGAGTTGGAATTGGAGAACAGCCGCTGCTTCCTTATCTCATTCTGGCTCATGTCGTTTTCCTCTTTTGCAGAATAATTATCTTCACTCATAGTATACCATCTTTACAAACCTTTGTCAATATGTTATAATAATTTTACCAAAAAAACATGAAGGAGAACGATCATGAAAAAGCAATCTCTCATTTTAGCGGTCATCCTGGCTCTCGGTTCGGTACTCTCGTCCTGCGGCTCGGAGACAACCGGTCAGACCGGAACCACCACCGCCGCGGACGGGGCAACCGCCGCGGAAGAGACAACATCCCGCTTTGTCGCCGACGAGCTTCCCGAACTGAACTTCGGCGGCATTACAATGAACGTCGTCGTCGGAGACTATTTTGGCGCTTACTGGGACGACCTCTACGCCGAGGAGGCGACCGGAAGCAGGCTCAGCGACGCGATATACAATGTGCGCCTCGCCGTCGAACAGCGTCTGAACGTCAGGCTTAATTACGTCCGCGAGGAATACGACTGGGGCTCGAGAGGCAATTATCTGACCAAGATAACCTCTCAGATACTCGCGGGAGACGGCGACATCGACCTGCTTCTGTCTCAGAACAACTTCACGTCGCGGCTCAGTGAGGGTCAGTATTTCGCCGACCTCAGAAACGTCGAGCACATTGACTTCGAAAAGCCGTGGTACAATCAGTCGGCGCTCGAGAATATGCCGGACGGCGAGCTGCCGTTCGTGATCGGTGAATTCTCGCTCGCCAACATAAAGAACGCTTTTGTCGTGTATTACAACAACGACCTCAAGGAATCGCTCGGGATAGACACCGACCTCTACGCGCTCGTAGACGAGGGCAAATGGACGGCTGACGCGATGCAGTCGGTCATCAAGGACGCCTACGCCGACCTGAACGGAAACTCCGAAGTCGATCCGGCTGACCGTTTCGGTCTGACCTTCGGAGATCTCAACAAGTACGTGGGATTCATCAAGGCGTTCGGAGTTGACATCTACAAAAAAGAGAGCGACGGGCGCTACAAGCTCGAGTTTGGCAGCGAGCGCGCGGTAAACACGGTCGATTTCATCCAGAAGCTGAACCCGGAAGAATATGTGCTTCCGGGACAGGCCAATAACGACAATTTTCCGGATTACCAGATCTCGACCGGAGGCGGAAATTACGCCTCAAAGCCTTTTGTCGAGGGACGGGCGCTGCTGTCCTGCGGACTTATCGCGGACGCTGCCGTGATGGTTCCGGAGCTTACGTTTAACTGGGGACTTCTGCCATATCCGAAATTCGACGAGACGCAGGACAGCTATAATTCCGTCCTCCAGAGAGTCTGCCACGCGCTGATTCCGGTGACCGCCCCGGACCTCGCGAAGTCGGGAGCGCTGCTCGAGGCAATTTCGAGCGAGACCTACCGTTCGCTCGTACCCGAGTACTGCGAGGTATCACTGAAAGTCAGATATTCGCCGGACGACAATGTCAGCCGGATGTTCGATATGGCCAAGGACAACATAGTCTATGATCCGGGCGAGATATTCAACGATCTGCTTGACTATCCGTCGGCGGTAATCAGGGCTTGCATGCTGGATGGCGGTTCGTGGGCTACGGAAGTCGCGAAGATCAAGCCGATGCTCGACGAGAAGATGTCAACAGTCTGCGAAGTGATCGAGTAAAAAAGAGCGTGACCGGAAAATTTCCGGTCACGTTTTTATTTTCCGTCCGACATTCTCGCGGCGTTCTCGCGCATTCTCTCAAGACACGAGAAACAAACTGCGAGCGCCCTCTGGTCTATCCCCTCGGTCAGAGCCGCCGCGAACTCCTTCTGCATCGCGCGCCCGCGCACGACTACCGCGTCCGCCTTTTCAGTCAGCGTCAGCCCGCTCTTTCTCCGGTCGCCCGGCACAGCCCGCCGCTCGAGGTAGCCCTCGCGCGCGAGGTTCTCGACGTGGAACGACACGATTCCCGGTTTCAGCCCGCGCATGGTGCAGATGTCCTTCGCCGTGTCCTTCCCCGGATTGTTCGCCAGAAAAAGCAATATATCGACAGCCGTCCCCGCGAGCCCGGTTTCCCTCGCCAGCGGAGCCATCACCGCCGCGTAAGCCTCGGACAGACTCTTGCTCGCCGCGTACATATCCGCAGCGTTCACACGCACACCTTCCATTTTTCGATCTCTCCTGTGAAAATTTCAATATTGAATAATTCAATTATACAGCACTTGAGAGAAAAAATCAACCGGATTTTGTGAACGAAGATAATTCCGCGCCGGGAGCGTGTAAGGATTGTGCGGAAAACAGAAAAAGCACCGCGAAAACGGTGCCTTTCGGGTATCTGGTGGAGTGAATAGCACTTGTGAAGCCATTTTCACCTCAAGTGTCACACCAAACTGCTTTTTTCGCTGCATCATGCAACATAGCCTGAAACTGCTCTCAGCTGTCAGTCCACCCGCGCTTTGTTCGATCAATATGCTCATGGACAATTGTAATCACGCACTGTGGCATACCTTTAAGCGGTGGCAGGCTGTAACTCAATCGACTGCTTCATATGACTGTAGATGAGCATCTTTCATAAACGACTCTCGCGATCGAATTTTTAATTGATTTCAGTGCTCATGATTTACTACCGTTGTGCTCTGCTTTTTCTGTCCATTCATACGCATACTGATTTCGTGCATCTATTTCTATAAGTCCACGATCCATCAAAATTTGTATCACCTTTTTGGCAAGGTCAAAGCTGATTCCGCATCGACGCTGTATCAACGACGCGGATATGTGCTTCTGATCGGCGCAGGCGACAACCGCCTCTTTTGCGAGCTTTATGAAATGCTCGTCGCATTCGGGGGCTTCTGGATCATCGACCAAAGCGAGAGTGTAGCTCGGGTCGATTACCTCACTGGATTCAAGGCGTAACGCACGCTCAGCTGTACGGTGCACAAGCTGAACGTTGTTCTTTCGATTTTTGAGATATTCAATAAGGCGACTCAATCCGATTACCGCCAACCGACACAAGAGTCTTAAAGCCGGAAGCGCCCAAAAAGGGAATGCTATGATCGCAAAACCTCCGATTGAGCCAATAATTTCTCGGAGAGAATGATTTTCTTTCAAGTGGTCATAAATTGCCGCAGTTACCGGAGCAATCACGAACAGGGTATAAAGTCCTGCCGCAATAGCCAACCATTTCGTCGGGATGCCGAAGCCAAAACCATTTACGCGCTCAACCAGACGGACGCCGTTTTGTGTAGCAAGCTCCCTCGCCGCGGCTGTGAATGTGCTATTCGTGACAACCATCGCCGCGGCGCATCCGTAATATGCTTTTCCCGCGACGACCTCCTGAACCGCTCCCAAACTGACCGGACTGCTGTAGTACTTGCACTGAACAGCATACTTTGTAAATCCTCTGTGCGCTATTATGTCGACACCGAAATCGCCTGAGCCACGAGTGACCTGTACGCCGTAGTACCCATGCCTTTGCAGATAGCGAGCAACCACTTGCTCGTATTCATACCCCGTCATGACGTTTTCGACTCGCTCTCAAGAAGCTCCGCCGCTTTGACCAAAAGCTGAGCCTGTTTGATAACACCGAGTTTACGGAACATGGAGACAAGTTCTATCTCCTGTGCCGATAGTGTAGCTTCGCTGTTAGAAACGTTCACCGGTGCAGTCGTGTTTTCGATTCCACCATGGTTATAGTGAATCATATTTCCGTCCAAAGCATCCTGAGCCTGAGCCTTTTCAAAATTCAGATAGTCATCAATTGCCTTATGCTCATCGTGGTTGTTCCGAGCAAGCATAGTCTGCCAAATCTGCTGATTGAATGCCGAGGTATCAATGCTGTCGTAATTCACCGGCATTTCGACACCGACTCCTTCAAGAAGCTCATCAGTCGTCATACCGAAATAGTCAGCCATCTTTTTCAGGGTGCTGTTTCGTGGAAGTCCTTTCGATCTTCTCCATGTGTTCCCCGCCGAACTTGAATATCCGAGCGTTCCAGCAAGTTTTGTTATGCTTATTCCGTTGTCTTTGCAAAGTGATTCCAGTTTCTGACTGAATAACAAGAAAAACGCCTCCTAAGATTTTTTTTGAGATTTTTTGACAGCCTCTCGGCAAATAGTTAAAAACGATGTATAGTGTCGTCAGATATTCTAAAGCAATCATCGCAGATTGATGCTTGTAGTCCATAACCGACAGTCAAAGTGAATTTATATGTCGAGAACTGTGCTGTTTTTTGAGTTCGAGAATATTATAGCACAGAACCAAGTAAAAGTCAAGCACTTTTTTAAAAAAGAGATTATTGTTTGGTTTTATCAAGTGGAAAAGCCTCGCTTGCTATTCCTTCAAGTCCCATACAGTCCTTGAATGGATAAAACGAACCTGATCAGACAAGATATGTTCAGCAAGTCGTCGTTTCCGTCGACGATTGCTTTTATTAAACACAAAAAGACCACCGAATCGAATCATACACGTTCCGGTAGTCTTTTCCTGATTTGAAACACATTCGCGAACCAAAATAGTTCGTATGTGCGCGTTATGGTGGAGACGGAGGGGCTCGAACCCACGACCTCTCGGATGTGAACCGAACGCTCTGACCAGCTGAGCTACGCCTCCAAACAAGTATATTATACCACAATCTGCTCCCGGTGTCAAGGGCTTTTTGAAATTTTCCGCGGAAAAGCGAAAAAAGTTTGCCGCCCCTTGACAATCCGTCTTTCATCTGATATAATATTTTCATAAATATATGTTTATTTTAAGAAAGGCAGACATCAGAATGACTATAAAACTCATAGATTACCTTCGTGGCGGCGAAACTGACATCGTCCCGGCGCTTCTGACGGCGCTTGATTCCCTCTCAGACGGCGACACGCTCGAGCTTGGCGGCGGAACCTACCATCTCTTCCCCGGCAAGGCGCTGACAAAACGCTACTATATCTCGAACAACGACGCGGGCGACAAGCCTATAGCAATCCCCCTCATCGGAAAACACGACATCATGATAGACGGCGGCGGCGCGGAGCTCATCTTCCACGGCGGGATCCTGCCGATAGTCGTCGACGGCTCGTCCGACGTCACCGTGAAGAACCTCACGATAGACTACGCGGCTCCGTTTTTCTCGCAGGCGGAAATTGTCAGCTCGGACAGATACACGACAGCTCTCCGCTTCGACGGCGAGGAGTTCGGCTGCGCGGTCGCGCCGGACGGGCGGTTCAGGTTTATCACGCACGACCCGGTGACCGGTGAGACCGGACACTCCGACGCGGAGTCGCCGCTCTCGCTCGAGTTCGACAGCACCCTGCGCGACGGGTTCATTCCCTCCCCGCACAAGCCGCCGTATTTTCCGGATTCGCTCGGGAAGACCGATCACGGCTTCCTCTCGCCGATGTTCCGCCGCGTATCGCTCGAGGAGACCGACAAAAACACGATAAATATGTACGGAAACCTCGGCTTCGAGCACACGCCGGGCAATTATCTCGTGATGACATATTCGTCCCGCGAGTTCCCGGGAATATTCGTCACCGACTCGAAGAACGTCACGCTCGAGGGCGTAACGCTCCATCACACGGCATCGATGGGCGTCATCTGCCAGCTCAGCGAGAACATCACGCTGCGCGGCGTCAGGGCGGAGCCCCGCCCCGGCTCGAAGCGCCTGATTTCGGTCAACGCCGACGCGACCCATTTCGTCAACTGCCGCGGGAAAATCGAGCTTGAAAACTGCAAGTTCGTGCGCATGATGGACGACGCGTGCAACATCCACGGCATCTACGGCATCTGCCGCGAGTTTGTCGACGGCACGACAATCCGCGTCGGGTTCGGTCACCCGCAGCAGCGCGGGATAAACTTCTTCCGCCGCGGCGACGAGCTGGCGCTCGTGAACTCCGACACCGCCGAGACTGTCGCGGTCAGGAAGGTCATAAGCTCGACGCTCACCGCGCCGGACAGCCTGCGGATAACTGTCGACCGCCCGATGCCGGTCTCCGACGGGAAGTTTGTCGTCGAGAACCGCTCGACGGCGCCCGACGTCCATATCACCGGCTGTGAGTCCGGCTTCAACCGTCCGCGCGGATTCCTCCTCAGCTCCGCCGGGCACATCGAGGTCGAAAACTCGGTGTTCTACAACATGAATCAGGGGATCCAGCTCGGCGCGGAGCTGACCGACTGGTACGAGTCCGGACCGGTCATGAACGCGTATATCCACGACAACGACTTCAGAAACAGCGCCTACGCGGGCGGCGCGGCGATTGTCACGCACGACCTGACGTCCTCTGTCCCGGAGGAATTCTTCCACGGGCTGATCGTCATCGAGAACAACAGATTCACGCAGTCCGCGCCGAGAATCCTTTCCGCGAACTATGTGCGCGAGCTTGTGTACCGGAACAACACGTTCACCGCGGACGACACGATGCCGCATCACGGACAGATCGGCGACGACGGTCTGAGAATCCTGAACTGCGGCAGAATCGTCACGGAATAATGTCTGATTTTTAACGATTTACGCTTGAAATCATCGACGGCGTGGTGTATAATGATTTCATCGAATCGAAAGGAATCAGAAAATGACCGCAAACTACCACACGCACACCACTCGCTGCCGCCACGCGTCCGGGAGCGAGAACGAATATATTGAAAAAGCGCTGTCGAGGGGGCTCGAAGTTCTCGGCTTCTCCGACCACACGCCGTATCTTTTCCCCGGCGATTATTATTCGACTTTCCGGATGTTCCCGGAGCAGACGGAGGACTATTTCACGACGATCGAGCGGATGAAGAAGGAGTACGCCGGAAAGATCACGATATACTCGGGTCTCGAGGCTGAGTACTACCCGAAGCACTTCTCCGCCCTGATCGACCTCATAAAGCCGTATCACCCGGACTACCTCATCCTCGGTCAGCACTTCACCCGCAACGAGTACGACGGGGATTACTCCGGCGCGCCCACCGAGGACGAGAGGATACTTCGGGCATATGTCGATCAGCTCATCGAGGGGATATCCACTGGGCTGTACAGCTATATCGCG
>ENA-ORIC01002337-ORIC01002337.1-human-gut-metagenome-genome-assembly--contig:-NODE-2337-length-15616-cov-2.944334_pt1 | contig 15616 bp, 14 predicted proteins | sample MGYA00243023_ERZ508732 | MGnify/ENA primary metagenome ERZ508732 (study PRJEB26277, sample SAMN04329767) | human gut metagenome | biome: human-associated habitat | host: Homo sapiens | place: USA...
AGGGTAGCGGAATGGTCAGGCTCCATATGCTGCACGACGACATAGTCGAGCTCCCGCCCGTCCAGCGCGTGTGCGAGATTCTCGAAGAACTGCCCCGACACAGCCTTGTCGACCGTATCCATGAGGACGGTTTTGTCGTCATTTATCAGGTATGAGTTGTAGGAAACCCCGGCGGGAACGTCGTAGACGCCCTCAAAAAGCTTGAGCCGGCGGTCGTTCGCCCCGACCCATGTGATGTCGTTTGTGATCTTTCTTGTGCAGTGCATTTGATTATCTCCTTTATAAGTTATTTTCTGATTATTCTGAATTCGCTGCGGTCTGTCTCTATGATGCCCTCCGCGCGGAGCTTTGAAAGCTCTGAGCTCATCGCGCTGCGGTCGACGGCGAGGTAGTCCGCGAGCTCCTGACGGTCGAGCGGGATGCGGAAGCTGTCACTCCCGGCCTTCTCCGCCTCCGCGATCAGGTATGACAGCAGCTTGCCGCGCGTAGTGCGTCTTGTCAGGTGAGTCAGCCTTTCCTTCGATTCCGCGGAGGAAACGGCGAGCGTCCGCGTCAGGTTCCTGAGCACCCGCAGATGACAACCGCACACCTCACGGCAGGGCGCGAGCAGCTTCGCCGCCGGAACAAGAGCCAGAACACACCCGTCCGCCGTCACGGCTCCGTATCCGGACGGCAGCCCCGCGAAAGCCTCAGTCATCGAGAAGCTGTCCCCGCGCCCATGCTCCGCGAAGGTCTCACGTCCGTTCGGGACTGCCCGCGAAAGCGATACGGCGCCCTCCGCCACCACATATATGTCGCACGGAATATCTCCCTCACGCAGTATGACGCACCCGGCGGGGTAACTCCGCAGAACAGTGCCGGAGCATTCAACGAACTTCGAAAGCTCCGCGTCGCCGATTCCGGAGAAGAGTCTGGACGCCTTCAGCGCGCTCAGAATGTCATCGGTATTTCCGGTTGACCTCATACTATCACCTCTTGTTGTAAAACCAACAATCATGTTGTGAAAACATTATACCATATTCTTCCGCCCATGTCAAGAGGGATTGCGGTGAACAATGTGTTAATTTTAGCCGCGCGGACTTGATTTTATTCGGCGATGGATTATAATTATTATGTAACGTGGTCTGGGGAACCAGATCCTGAATTCACAGAAAGGAAGCTTTCGCCGCGGCGAAGGCTATGGATTGAAATTGAATAGGATGAACTTTGAGAAAAAAATGCGCGACTACGCCTCGCTTACGGCAAAGCTCGGCGTGAATGTAAAGAGCGACCGGTTTGTATATCTGAACTGCGACATTGAATCCGCGGAATTCGTACGGCTCGTCGAGGAGGAGTGCTACAAGCTCGGCGCGAAGGACGTGATAATGAACTACAACGACCAGCGCGCCGCGAGGATAAGACTCGACAACGCCGACATCTCGATGTTCGAGAAGCTTCCGGAATGGAAGTGCGAACAGCGAAACTACTACGCGCGCGAGGGCTGCGTCTGCATACACATTATAGCCGAGGACCCGGAGATATTCGCCGGCGCGTCCGGAGACAAGCTGAGGGCGTCCGCGCTCGCCGCTCACAAGGGCTATAAGGAATTCTACGACATAATGGACAAGGGCGGGCTCAGATGGACGATCGTCGCCTACCCGTGCGAGGCGTGGGCGACAAAGGTCTTCCCGGACGACCCGCCGAAAAAGGCTGTCGAGAAGCTCTGGGCGGCAATATTCCGCACCGTCCGCGTGACGACCGGTGACACCGTGAAGAAGTGGGAAAAGCACGACCGCGTCCTCAAGCGCCGCGCGAAGTGGCTGAACGACCAGAATTTCGCCTTTTTGCGATACAGGAACTCGCTCGGGACAGATTTCACTCTCGGTCTCGCCGAGGGGCACATCTGGAAGGGCGGCTCCGAGAAGTCGTCGGACGGGGTGGATTACTTCCCGAATATGCCGACCGAGGAGATTTTCACGATGCCTGACTGCCGGAAGGCGGAGGGAACGGTCTTTTCCGCGCTCCCGCTCAGCTATCAGGGTGAAATGATAGATAAGTTCTCGCTGACGTTCAAGGACGGAAAGGTCGTCTCCTGCACGGCTGAGAAGGGTCTGCACGCGCTCGAAAGACTGCTTGACACCGACGAGGGCTCGAGAAGCCTCGGTGAGGCGGCGCTCATTCCCGCGTCATCTCCTATCGCCACGAGCGGGATACTCTTCTACAACACGCTGTTCGACGAGAACGCGTCCTGTCACCTCGCGCTCGGAGAGTGCTATCCGGACACGATGAAGGGCGGGGAAGAGCTGACCGAGGAAGAGCTCCTGGCAAGGGGCGGCAACCGCAGCGCCAACCATGTGGATTTCATGATCGGCACGAAGGATCTCGAAGTTGTCGGGATAAAGCACGACGGCACCGAGGTGCGGATCATGAAGGACGGAGAGTTCACGATCTGACAAAACAAAAACAGCTCCGCGCGGACATCATGTCAGCGCGGAGCTGCTTTGATTTTTTCAGTTGATCTCTGATAATCCTGAAGTTCTCCTCCGGAGAGAGGGTTATGGGTCAGGCGGCGGGAATACGCACAGGATTATCGTGCCCGCGCACAGGTCATTCGAGCTCTTTATACGCGGTGATCGTCTTCTCAAGCGAGGTCTCAGCCGATTTCAGCTTTGACTCGACGGTCGAGCTGATCTTGTCCTCGTTCTTGAGATTCATTATCGAGCCGATAAGTCCGCCCCAATCGAAAATATACGCGACGTCAAAGATGCGGTTGGCAAAGATTATGTCGAGCATATCGGCGGAATCGTCGTCTCTCGCCGCCTTGGTCTTGAGAACCGTGTCATAGAACGCGGGAGTCAGGATGTAATGACTTTCAGCCGAAAGCGCCTCGATGACGGCTCCGGAGCGCTCAGCGTCTGCCGTGACCGGGATGGAGATCGTATTCGCGCTGCCGGTCGACACGATCGAGAAGTATTCCTTCTGCTCCTTGTCGAATTTCGGCATCGGAAGAATACCGAAGTCTGTCTCCATTGCCCTGAAAACGGTGACCCTGACGAGTCCGGCGACGTTGAACAGCACGCGTCCCTCCGAGAACGCCGGGTCGATCACGTCCGCCCATACATCCGCGGCCTTGAATCTGTCGGCGAACATCGTCGACTTATCGTCGCGATTGAGCTGGAATGCCTTGACGAAAGAGTCATGGAAGCGCTCGCTGTTCACCGTGAACACCGGAATATCGTCCTTGTTCTTCTCATATGCCTGAACTCCGCAGCCGACCATGTAGGCGTAGGTATTGAATGCTTCGCCGATGCAGCCCCATTGATCCTTCTCACCCATGACGCCGTCTCCGTCGAGATCCTTCGCGACAGCGCGCGAGCACTCGGTCATGTAATCAATTGTCCAGGTGCCGTCCTTGACCTTCTCATAGAAGTTCTCAAAACCGTAATCCTCCGCCAGCTTCTTATTGAAGAGAACGCCGTAGGTCGCCTCGTTGTCCATCAGAATCATGTCGCCGACAGTAGCGAAGAGTTTCCCGTCAAGCGAGGTCTGTTCATTCGCGTTCTGGTCGTACCACGGCTTCGAGAGATCCATGTACGGCACGCTGTGAAGCTCCATCAGCATTCCATCTCCCGCGAGAGCCTTCGGAACGTCGTTGTAGCCCGACGCGACCATGTCATAGTCGTCAGACGACGCCATGACCGATTTCCTCAGCGGCGAGGTCAGATCTCCCGTGCCGTTCGGCGAGGGGATATCGACCATTTCCACGCCGAAGCGCTCATATACCTTCATGTTTCGGGCGTAGACAGCGTCGTTTATGACGTCGCCGTTTTCCTCGGCGGCGGCGATGTCCTTCGACTTCCAGTGGACGTTCGTGTCGCCCTTAGTCAGGACGCGGAACTTGTAGCCTTCCCATCTGGTGTCCGGGAGGACAGGCTCGATGCGCGCGGCGGTCGTCTCGGATTCGGCTGTGTCGGTAGTTGTCGCGGAGGTGTCGTCTCCGGACACCGGACCTGACGGTGAACTCCCGCAGGAAGCGGTCAGAAGGATCGAAATAAGCAGGAAAACAGACAGAAGCTTGCGGTTCATGATAATATCTCCTTAAAAAAATATTCGCGGGGGAAAAATCAAATAAGATTAAAATTGATCCGATATTGTGCAAAGTACTGTCACGTGCGCTCACACGCTGTTTGTATTACGTATATATTTTACTACATTCCTCCCAAAAAATCTTGAACAAATTGTTAATTAAAATATCGCCCGGATTGCATATAATCAGGACACGGACGAGATCCTCAGTCTGTGTCCTGATCGAAAACTACCGTAAATCAGTGTTTCCTTAGATAATCTTTGATTATCCGGATATTATCCTCCGGCGGGAGAGTTCCGTCGAGCGCGACGACTTCACAGCTCAGATAAGCGACACTGTCGCTGACCTTTGACTCTGAGAGCCCCGCCGCCATCCTGCGGAACTCCAGCTGACTTTCGTACATATCGCCGCCCTCCGCGACTCTCGCTCCCCAGCGGTCTTCCTCGCGGTTCTTTATACGGCTGATCCGGATGTCCCGCGGGGTCTTCAGCCAGAATACCGTGTTTATCTCCGACAGAAGCTCTTCGCACCAGTTGAGCGATACGCCGCACAGGATGAACTCCGGGTGCAGGCGGATGTCGTCGAGCAGAGCCTTCTCGACCTGCTCTTTTCCGCGCGGGGCGGAGAACGGCAGAGCGCCTTCGGTCATGTCGGCTGTCCCCTCGAGCGCGTTTCGTCTCGATTCCCTCTGCTCAGGGAAAAAGTAATCCTCGACGTCCATTTCATGGTATCCGGTCTCTTTCGCGAGCATATGCCCGAGAGTCGATTTACCGCTGCCGTTGAGACCGACTATCGCGATTCCATTCCGGTTATTCATTCGAGCTCGGCGTAGGCGGTCAATGTCTTCTCAAGCTCCTTCTCAGCCGCCTTCAGCTTCGAGTCGATGGTGGAGCTTATCTTGCCGTCGGTCTTAAGGCCGTTTATGGATCCGATGATTCCGCCCCAGTCGAACATATACGCGATATCGAAGACTCGGTTATCGAAGATTATGTCGAGCATCTCGGAGGACGCGTCGTCGCGCGCGTTCTTCGTCTTGAGGACTATGTCATAGTACGCGGGGGTGAGTGTGTATTAACCCTCAGTGGACTGAGACTAGATCTCAGCGCCGGAGCGCTCGTCGTCGGCGGTCGCCGGGATGGCGATGCTGTTCGCGCAGCCGATTGAGACCATGGAGTTGTATTCCTTCTGGCTCTCGTCATATTTCGGGAGCGGGAGTATGCCGAAATTCGTCTCCATCGCGCGGAAGACAGTCACTCGTACCAGTCCCGCGGTATTGAACAGAACACGCCCCTCAGTGAACGCGGGGTCGATTATATCAGCCCAGACATCAGCCGCCTTGAAATTGTCCGAGAACATCGTCACCTTGTCGTCGCGGTTGAGATTCACGGCTTTAGTGAACGCGTCGTAGAAGTGCTCGTTCTTCATGTCAAATTCCGGAATGTCGTCAACCTTTTTAACCGCGGCGACTCCGCATCCAACCATGAACGCGTATGTATTCAGCGGCTCGCCGATGTTGCCCCACTGATCCTTCTCACCCATGACGCCGTCGCCGTCCAGATCCTTCGCCGCCTGTTTCGTGAACTCGGTCATGCGGTCGATCGTCCACGTGCCGCGCTTGACCATATCGTAGAAATTTTCGAAACCGTAATCATCCGCGAGCTTCTTGTTGAAGAGGACGCAGAGAGTCGCCTCGTTGTCCATCAGAATCATGTCGCCGACAGTCGCGAAGAGCTTTCCGTCTATCGAAAGCTGCTCATTTGCGTTCTGGTCGTACCAAGGCTTCGAGAGATCCATGTACGGTACGCTGTGGAGCTCCATCAGCATTCCATCCCCGGCGAGGTTCTTCGGAACGTCGTTGTAGCCGGACGAGACCATATCGTAGTCGTCCGACGCCGCCATGACCGACTTTCTCAGCGGAGTGGAGAGATCCCACGTGTCGTTCGGGGACGGGATATCGACCATCTCGACGCCGAAGCGGTCGTAAATCTTCATGTTGCGGGCGTAGACAGCGTCGTTTATGACGTCGCCGTTCTCCTCGGTGGCGGCGATGTCCTTCGATTTCCAGTGGACGTTCTTGTCGCCCTTCGTCAGGACGCGGAACTTGTAGCCCTCCCATTTCGTGTCGGGAAGGTCGGGTTCAATGCGGGCTTCGGTGGTCTCCTCGGTCTCCGTTGACTCGGTAAGCTGCTCCTCGCTCGTAACAGCGCCGTCTGTCGGCGCACTCCCGCAGGAGGCGGACAGGATGAGGGACATCAGAAGAATTGCGGACAGGATCTTGCGGTTCATAATCATAAACTCCTTATAAATATAAAAATTCGCGGGGGTAAAGTCAATTCGTACAAAATTAAGAATCAGAATTGTGCAAAGCGCTGTCGCGTGTGCTCACGTCTTGGTAGTATCCTGTAAGTATTGTATCACAAAACTCAGAAAAAGTCTTGAACAAAGTGTTAATAATGCGTTTGCCACAAAAAAGCACCTCCCGGAAGGCGTACCTGTCCGGGAGGCGGATTTGAAAAAGGCTGACGATATTTAAGGATACACTTAATCGGGTTTCCGCAGAAAAAATACTTGGATTTATAGGCTTTTTTGCGAAAATAACCTTAAATCAGCGTTTCCTTAATTTCCGCTGACGATTTTATAATAAGCGCTGGACGTGATCTTGTAGACAATGACATACAGCACGGCGAAGACAAGGAAGCTGAGCGCCGTCCTCATGATGAGCAGCGACGTGTTCGTCAGGTTGAACAGCGTCAGCATCTTACTGACGAACGGGAACGCGAACCCGAGGTGCAGACCCGCGAATATCAGCGGCAGAAAGAAGACGGTCAGCAGCTGCGAGTTGATGCTCGCCCTGATGTCGCGCTTCGTCATACCGACCTTCTGCATGATCTCAAACCGCGCGGCGTCCTCGTAGCCCTCCGAGAGCTGCTTATAGTAGATTATCAGCACGGCGGCGGACGTGAAGATCAGGCTGAGTATCAGACCGATGAAGAACAGACCGCCGTAGATGCCGAGGAATTCCTCACGGTTAGCCTCGCGCGAGCGGCTCCAGAGCGATTGGAACCGGACGCTTCCGTCGAGCTCATTCGCTATATCACCGTAGAAGCTCTCGCCTTCCTCGGGGGAAAGCGGGGCGTCGAAGCCGTAATACCAGAGCGCCGTGAATCTCTGCGCGCCGATCTCGTCCGCGAGAGTGTTCAGCCGGTCGACCGTCCCGAAAAAGTCCGGAACTACGACGATCAGGGACGGCGTCATGTTTGAGTTGATCTCCCCGGCGTCGAAAAAGTCGGTAAGTATCCTTCTGACGCTGATAGGCTCGCCGTTTATCGTCATGCTGTCTCCGGAGAAATCCGTGCGGTAGGAGTAGACAAGCGTTTCGCCGTCAGACAGGGTTTCGTTCGTTCCCATCGCCGTGTTGTAGTCGGAGAGCGGGACGAGTATCAGCTGGATGTACTGCGCGTCCTGTTCGTTTTTCGTCACGATGTTCGTGCGCTTCAGCGACGCGGGGCAGGACGCGCGGCGCCATTCGAGAAAGTTCTGTCCCGTGTATCCTTCTTCTGTGAGCGTGTTTTCAGCCGCGGCGCGGAGCCTGTCTGTCGCCTCCTCGCTCATGTCGTCAAGGCTTTCGAAAAGCGCGGTGGCGTTGATTTCTCGCGGGTAGACCGAGCGCAGGGAGTCCTCGAAGCCGAAATACAGGCAGGTCGTCGACGAGATCATGACGAGCACCATCGTCGCGAGGATGCAGATTGACGCGAGACCCGCGCCGTTTCGCTTCATTCTGTAGACCATCGACGAGATCGAGACAAAATGCCGCTTGTTGTAGTAATACCGCTTGTTCTTCTGGAGCAGGCGGCAGAAGACCACCGAGCCGGAGATGAAGATCATGTAGGTCGCCGCGATGACCATCAGCACCGCGACGAAGAATAGCGTCAGCGCATCGACCGGATCCTTTATCGTAACCGCGAGCCAGTACGCGAAGCCGAGGAGGAGAACTCCGGCGATACCGAGGAAGATATTGCCCTTCGGCGGCTTCTCGCCGACGTTTTCGCTCTTTGTCAGGTCGGCGGCGCTTCGGAAGCCGACCCGGCTCACCGAACGGAGAAGTATCAGCCCGAAGATAATAAGATAAGTCGTGACCGTGAACACGAGCGCCGACGGGGAGACAGTCAGCTTATAAGTGAAATCCGCGCCGATCAGCCGGAGAAGCCCGACCTCGGCGATCTTCGAGAACAGCATCCCGCCGAGAAGCCCCGCGACAAGCGATATCGCCGCCGTGAACAGCGCCTCGAAGAGAAGTATCAGCGCGAGGTTGAATTTGCCCATCCCGAGCACGCTGTAAAGTCCGAATTCCCGCTCGCGCCGGCGTATCAGGAACGAGTTCGTGTAAAAGAGGAACAGCGCCGCGAACCCTGCGACGACGAATATGCCGAGATTCAGGATCATCGCCGTCCCGCTTGTCCCGGTCGCGACGGTCGTCAGCGGGGAGAAGGCGAGAAACGCGAGGATGTAGGTCATCATGACCATCCCGGCGGATGTCAGCAGGTACGGCACGTAGAGCCGCGCGTTCTTGCGCATACCGCCGAGCGCGAGCTTCGGGTAGAGAGAAAAGCTCATCTCACGTCACCCCCGGAGACGGCGGAATCTCCGCGCGTGTCGCGGATGTCGGCGCCGGTCGCGATGATGGTCAGCGTGTCGGAGATCCGGCGGTAGAAGGCGTCCGGCGTGTCATCCCCGCGGAACAGCTGGTGGAAGACCACGCCGTCACGGATGAACAGGACGCGTCCGGCGCGGCTCGCGGCTCCGACCGAGTGTGTGACCATGAGTATTGTCTGCCCGCCCGCGTTTATCTCGCCGAACAGGCGGAGAAGCTCGTCGCTCGAGCGGGAGTCGAGCGCTCCGGTCGGCTCGTCGGCGAGGATTATCCGCGGATTCGTTATCAGCGCCCTCGCGACGGCGGCGCGCTGTTTCTGACCTCCGGAGACTTCGTAGGGGTATTTTTTCAGGATCGCAGCGATTCCGAGGCGCGGGGCGAGGTCGTCGAGACGCTTCTTCATCTCCGGGTACTTCTTTCCGGCGAGGACGAGCGGCAGACAGATATTGTCCTCGAGCGTGAAGGTGTCGAGCAGGTTGAAGTCCTGAAAGACGAACCCGAGATTGTCCCGGCGGAAGGACGCGAGCTCGCTGTCCCTCACCTTCGATATGTCGCGCCCGTCGAGCAGAACCTCGCCGGAGGTCGGCTTGTCGAGGGAAGCGAGTATGTTCAGGAGAGTGGTTTTGCCGGAGCCGGACTCGCCCATTATCGCGGTGTATTCACCCTCGGCGACCGTGAAGTTCACGTTTGAGAGCGCCTCGACCTTCCCGCCGCCGAAGCGGGTTGTGTAGATTTTTTTGAGATTTTTTACTTCGAGTATGTTCATGCGTATCAATCCTTTTTTTGAAGTTTGTGAGTATATTATACCACAAAAGGGAAATGCCCGCCATCGAAGCGGATTACATTTCCCGGGATGATATTACATTTTTGTAAGATGGTGTTTCAGTCGACCGGCGCAGAATGCTTCGGGAACGAGATGTAAACGCTTGTGCCGTTTCCGTCTGAATCAATTCTTATTGTGTGCCCGAGGCGGGTGCAGATCATTTTGCAGAGGTACAGGCCGATGCCGCTTGAGTGCCGTCCCTCCTCGCTTCTTCCGGTCATCCCCGTGTATCCCGGCTCAAAGACGCGCGGGAGATCCTCGGGCGGGATGCCGATTCCCGTGTCGCGCACGCAGAGGGTGTCCGGCGAGGACATGAAGACGCTGATTTTCCCCTCGCGCGTGTATTTGAGAGCGTTCGACAGCACCTGACCGATGACGAAGCCGAGCCATTTGCGGTCGGTCAGGACAGTCTTTCCGGTCGGCGTGAAGTCGAGCGCTATCTTCCGGTAAATGAACTCGGACGCGAAGGAGCGCACCTCCGCGCGCAGTATATCGTCGAGCGGCGTCTCGCGGAAGGTATAGTCGGTCGAGTCCGAGCCGAGACGCAGGTACGCCATCACCATGTCGACATACTGCGAGACGCGGGAGAGCTCCGCCGCCAGCTGACGCGATTCTTGCGTGTCGGTGCTTTTCAGTATCAGGCTCATCGCGGAGATCGGCGTTTTTATCTGGTGCGCCCACATGGTATAGTAGTTTATCGTGTCTGCCTCGCGGCGGGAGAAGTCGTCGGTGAGACGGGATATCCTGTCTTCGAGACGGCGTATTATCTCCGAGAGGTCTTCCTCGGCGATCGTGTCCGGCTCCGGAAGGTAATCGCTCAGATCATCCGGCAGCGCCTTCAGCGCCGACAGCGCGCCGTGCCGACGGGCGGTGCGCAATATATCGAGAACCGCCATAACAACCGCGAATGCCGCGACGAGAAGCGCCGGATAGAGCACCGCCTCAAACGGAAGCGAATACAGAGCGGCGCACACGCCGGAAGCCGCGACGAAAATCGCGAACGCGGCGATCCCGCGCCACCGGCTTTTCAGATACAGAAGCACCCTGTGTCCTTTCATGATATCATGTACCCCGAGCCGACTCTCGTCGTTATGAAACCGTCGAGACCGGCGGCGGAGAGCTTCTTCCTCAGACGGTTGATGTTGACGTTCAGCGTGTTCTCGTCGATGAAGCTGTCTGTCTGCCAGATTGTCTCCATTATCTTCTCGCGGCTGACGATCTTTCCTTTGTTCTCGAAGAGGGAGAGCAGGACGCGGTATTCGTTCTTGGTCAGCGGAATTTTTACGCCGTTGTAGGTGAGCGTACCGTCGCCGGTCGAGAGAATCGCGCCGCGGTGCTCAAAGACGCCGGTCGACATACCGAAATCATAGGTGCGGCGGAGCATCGCCTGTATTTTAGCTATCAGCACGTCGGTGTCGAACGGCTTCGATATGAAGTCGTCCGCGCCCAGGTTCATCGCCATTATTATGTTCATGTTGTCGGACGCTGAGGAGATGAAGATGACAGGCGTCTTCGACACGGCGCGTATCTCGCGGCACCAGTGATATCCGTCGAAGCGCGGGAGGGAAATATCGAGCAGTACGATGTGCGGGGAGAACTCCGCGAAGTCGCTCATGACGCGCGAGAAATCCTCGACAGCGCGGGTCTCAAGACCCCAGCGCGCCGCCTTGTCCGCCACAGCCCCGGCGATGACCGGGTCGTCCTCTACGATCAGTAGTCTGTACATGATTTTCCTTTCAGATTCAGATGAGCCCCGGCGCGGCGAAGCCGATTATCAGTCCGACGACCGCCGAGAAGGCGATTATGATTATCGGATGCAGCTTCTTCACAGCCATCAGCGCCGAGACCGCGAAAATGCCGAGAGAAATGTAGAACTCCGGGCTTGTAAACACGCTCGCGGACACACCATCCGGGAAGAACACCGCCGAGCCGACCGAGATCAGCGCCGCGCCGATGAGCCCGACGACCGCAGGCTTCAGCCCCGACATACACCCGCTGACTATCCGGTTCTTCCTGAAGGAATCGTATATCCGCGCGACGATGAGTATCACGGCGAAGGACGGAAGGACAACCCCGAGGGTCGCCGTGAACGCTCCGGGTATGCCCGCCGTCTCAACGCCGACGTAGGTCGAAATGTTTATCGCGAACGGTCCGGGAGTCGACTCGCTGACGGCGATGAAGTTGACGATCTCCTCGGCGGTCAGCCAGCCGTGGCTCAGAACCTCCTGCTCGATGAGCGGCAGCATCGCGTATCCGCCGCCGAAGGTGAAGAGACCTATCTTGAAGAACGTAATGAAAAGCTCAAGGTATATCATTCGCCGTCCCTCCCGTCCGCCTTCTTTTCCGCCCTCTTCGCGGCGGCGAGAGAGCCTGTCAGCCCGACGACCGCGCAGGCTATAAGCACCGGGATCACGTCAAAACCGAATATGCCGGTAAATACGAACGCCGCGAGCGCGATGATGATATTCAGTATGTTTTTCCCGAGCTTCCGCGCCATCGAGACGAGCGCCGTGACAAGCAGCGCGAGAACCCCGGCGCGTATGCCGAAGAACGCGTACCTGACCGCCGCCAGCGACTCAAACTGCCGCAGGACATATGATATCGCCGTTATGATGACAAATGACGGCAGGACAACCCCGACTGTAGACAAAGCCGCGCCGGGCAGCCCGCCGACACGGTATCCGACAAAGGTCGCGGAATTCACCGCTATCGGTCCGGGTGTCGACTCGGCGATGGCGGTTATCTCGAGTATGTCGTCGTCGGTTATCCACCGGCGGCGGAGCACTATCTCGCGCTGAATCAGCGGTATCATTGCGTACCCTCCGCCGAAGGTGAACGCGCCGATCTTCAGGAAGGTGAGGAACAGCGTCAGAATCTTTGATTTTTCCTTTTGCATTGATTTATCTTCTTTCAAAATCTTTATCTGATATATTATACCGCGAAGACGGGAAAAAGTCAATAGACATGAAACACAAAAAGCGTCCGGAGACGCTTTTCATGATTCTATTTTTCCGGGAAAAAGCCCTCGAATATAGCGGAAGCGCCGCCCTTTTCCGCCCAGTCCTCCGGGCTTCTGACAGTCCACGTGAAGCGCGCGCAGCCGAACAGCCCGCAGGCGAGCCGCACCGGGAGAGCGCCCGGCTTTTTCTCGTCATACGCGATGAAGTCCGGCTTCACGAGGAAGTTGAAGAGCATCCCCGTGAGCAGAAGATTCAGCGGGGAAAAGCCGTTCGATTTCACGACATTTGTATATAACTGTCCGCGGAGAACCTCCGGGCGGTTTTTTCTGTACCAATAGAGCAGAAGCGGGTTGAACGACTCGACGATGTAGTCGCCGTGATACGCCGACAGTATTGCGTCGGTCTTCGGGCAGACGGATGTGTCGGTGCTCTCGCCTTTCAGCTCGACGAGCAGAGGAACGCGCCCGCCGACCGTTTCAAGCACCTCGGTGAGCTTCGGTATCTTCTCGTCTGTCCCCGCGAGACGGAGAGTTTCGAGCTCAGCCGACGTGAGATCTGAGAGCTTCGCGTCCCGGCCGGTCATCCGGGAAAGGGAATAGTCGTGGAAGACATAGACCTCGCCGTCACGCGAGAGCTGAACGTCAAGTTCGATACCATAACCGGCGTCAGCGGCTTTCGCGAACGCGGAGAGTGAATTTTCAGGCGGGTATCCGTCCATGTGATCGACCGGAGGCATCTCCTTCTGACCGGCGCAGGTATGGAGCCCGCGGTGAGCGTAGTCGCGCTTCACCGTGTCCGGGAGCGGTCTGTGTCCGGGCTTTACGAGGAAGAGAAGGATGAGTATCAGAACGATAAGAATAATTAGAATGACCCGACCGAGTCGCCGTGCTTTACCGCGAGCATCGTGAAGAACGCTCCCGCGACGAATATCGCGGCGTACGGGAACAGCGTCCGCATACCGCCCCATGTCAGGAACGCGCCGCTGAGTATCGGCGTGATTATCTGTGCCGACATACTCGCCGTATAGTAATATCCGGTATATTTTCCGACGTCGCCGCTCTTCGCGAGCTCGACGACCATCGGGTAGCTGTTGACGTTTATCGACGCCCAGCCAATTCCGGCGAGAGCGAAGAAGATGTTCATGACAAGTATGCTCGTCCCCCTGCCGATGAACGCCGCTCCTGTGAACGCCGCGCAGAGCATAACGACGCCCGCGAGGATAGTCTTCTTCCGCCCGATTTTTGAGGACACGATTCCGACCGGGATATAGGAGACTATCGCCGCCGCCTGAGCGATTATCAGCGTCAGGTTGTAGTCGAGCCCGAGCACGTCTCCGGCGTAGACCGAGTATTTGCTCGTCACCGCGTTGTAGCCCATGAACCAGAGGACGACCGACGCTAAGATGAGGATGAGCGATTTTCTCTCACCGGCGGTGAGTGAATTCGCGGATGTTTTGGTTCCGGAGGTTTTTTCGCTTGTTTCAGCGTCGAGCGCGTCGTTGATTTTCTCCGCTTCCGCCGCCCATTTCTTCTCCTTGACCGTGAGCATGAAGACGAGCAGGGAAACGAGCATTATCCCGGCGATTACCGCGAAGAAGCCGGTGTAGCTCATCCGCGCGTTCTCCGGCTTTCCGGTGCCGAAGACGATTCCGAGCGCGAGGACGATCATGCCGCCCGCCGTGCCGGTGAGGTTGATGATTGCGTTCGCCTTGGAGCGGAGCGGCTTCGGTGTGACGTCCGGCATCAGCGCGACCGCGGGCGAGCGAAATATCGCCATTGAGACAAGCACGAAGAGAAGTATAAGCATGAAGATCACGAGTATCATCGGATTTGCCTTCGTGACCTCCCACGGGTCGGAGCCGTCGAGCTTTGAGAGCTGCATATCGTCAGCGACCGAGAGGATGACGAGCCCTATCGCCGCCGCGATCGTGCCTACGAGAATGAACGGCGTCCTGCGCCCGAGCTTCCCCATATGCCTGTCCGATATCGCGCCGAACAGCGGCAGAAGAAACACGGCGAGGACATTGTCAAGCGCCATGACCGCGCCGGACCAGACGTGAGCCATGCCGAACTTGTCAGTCAGGATCTTAGGGATGATGTTGTCATAAGCCTGCCAGAACGCGCAGATAAGGAAAAACGCGAATCCGACGGCGAGCGTGCGTTTGTAGTTGAGTTTCATGGGATGCTCCTTATAAGATTGATACTTATATTGTACCACTCTTTCTGAGGATTAGCAATAGCATTCGTGAAAAAAACGGGAAAATTCTTTATGAAAAATGGAAAAGTCCGGCAGACAAAGAGAAAACCCCTCACATACGTGAGGGGTTCTGGCGGAGAAGGAGAGATTTGAACTCTCGCGCCGGGAATCCCCGGCCTACACCCTTAGCAGGGGCGCCTCTTCGGCCACTTGAGTACTTCTCCATGAGGCAGAATTGATGATCTCCATTCTGTTTTAAGGTTGTATGGCGGAGAGGATGGGATTCGAACCCATGGCCCATGACTGAGTCACCAGTTTTCAAGACTGGCTCCTTAAACCGCTCGGACACCTCTCCAAAGCGATCACCCATACAAGCAAGAATTATTTTACCGCACCATCACCCAAATGTCAAGAGAAATTTTCGTGATTTTCCTTCTTTTTTCCCGCCTCCGGAGAAATTTCCCCTTGACAACCGCCACCGGATGTGGTAGATTATCAATCACAACCTGTCTATCAACGTCAAAGACGAGGAAGGGAAAAAAGACCCGTTTCTTTTGTGCAGAGAGTCGGCGGATGCTGTGAGCCGATCGGAAGGTGCGGGTGTATGACTGTTCCCAGAGTTGATGTCCTGAACGCTTTTCCAGTCACTAGGGGCATCCGGCTGACGCCGTTACCCGTCCGGGCCTTGCTGGAGGCCGCAGAGTCCTGGTGGAGTGATCTGCCAGGAGCATCAGGGTGGTACCGCGAATGAATGTAACATTTCGCCCCTGACTGAACATGCTGTTCGGTCAGGGGCTTCTTTTTTCGTCACTTTCCCCCGCCAGCACAACCCCAATTTTTACGCAAAACGATTAGGAGGAAGTTTATCATGAAAGGTTTCGAGAAATATATCCCCTTTGTCCCCCAGCCCATCCAGAACC
>ENA-ORIC01002347-ORIC01002347.1-human-gut-metagenome-genome-assembly--contig:-NODE-2347-length-15561-cov-3.198657_pt1 | contig 15561 bp, 7 predicted proteins | sample MGYA00243023_ERZ508732 | MGnify/ENA primary metagenome ERZ508732 (study PRJEB26277, sample SAMN04329767) | human gut metagenome | biome: human-associated habitat | host: Homo sapiens | place: USA...
ACTGCTGCTTTACCGCGTCCAGATCGGGGCGCTGATAGGGTAAGGTCGAAAATTTGTAATTTTCCATGGGGTCCGTTCCTCCTCGCGGTATTCGAAAGAAATCCTGCAAAGCTGCAATATGTATATTATCATGACTGCGCCGGAGGATGTCAAGGGACGATTTGCGGGGGGCTGTTAAATGCCATTAAAAAATGTGCATCTATCGTGGTTTTTTGCCGTTTATGAAGATAATGCGTTAAAAAATGTTGCTTCTGCGCGATCCCCATGGTAAAATGATAATTAACCGATCTGGACGATCATCGTTCCTTCCGGCAGCCGGATACAAATTTTGCACCTGATGCATCGGTCAGATGAGAGACGTAAGCAGCCAAATGAGCAAGAAAGAGAAGTGAAGAGCAGGCAGTCAAGTGGGCAAGAAGGAGAAGTGAGATGAACAACAGCAGTTTGAAAAAACGGCTCCTGTCGGTGGCGATGGCGGCGGTGATGGTATTTTCCCTGCTGCCCGCCACGGCGTGGGCGGCGATGGCGGAGAACCTGCCCGCCGCGTCCGGCCAGGCACGGACGGAGCAGAAGCGGGGCGGCAGCGACACCTACACCGTGACCCGGGACGTCAAAAGCGTCGCGGCGGCGCAGACAGGCGCGGTGAAGAAGGTCACCTGCCTTGACCTGACCACGGGAAAGGACCAGGTCTCCCTGGATGCCGACGGCGGATACCGATGGGTCGCCGGCGCGAACCATTTGTATCTGTACAAGGTGCAGATCGAGGCCGAGGGCTCCAATGCACTGATCCTGCCGGCCGGCGCCACCGTGGAGGTGGTGGGCAAGTGCAGCATCACAGGCGGCGGCGCCAACGAGTGCGCCGTGTGGTCCAAGGGCGATGTGACGGTGGGGCTGGGGCAGGACGCCACGCTGACTGTCAACGGTCTGGGCTGGCGCGCGGAAGGCAATTTGACCGTTGCGCATGCATATGATGCGTACACGGGCGGCGAGCTGACCGTCAACTACTACGGTACCAGCTCTGACAACGGCACCAGCGGCGCGGCCATTTACATGGGCGGCAATACGCTGCGCGTGGAGCAGGGCGCGAGGGTGACGGCCAACGGCAGCGGCATCGGCAACGTAAAGGCCAAGGACAGCTACGGCGTGAAGGGCGCTGTCTATGTGGACGGCGGCGCGGAGCTGGTCGCGGACGGCGGAAGCGCCGGCATCAGCTACGGCATCTTCGGCGACGTGACCGTGAAGAACGGCACCGTCACCGCCACCGGCGGCCGCGGCCTCCAGAGCTACGGCGTGTCCGGCAACAGCGTGAGCGTCTCCGACGGCGGCGTGCTGAACGCCAACGGCGGCACGGCGGTGCAGGATCTCAATTCCAGCATCAAACCCATCAGCGGCGGTATCTATCTGGGCAATAACGCGGTCATTGAAAATGCCGAGGTGAACGCCAGCGGCGGCGTGGCTCCATGCGGCGACAGCTTTGCCAGCGTCGGCCTGCAGATGACCAGCCGCAGTGAGGTGACGGTCAACAGCGGCGGCGTGCTGAACGCCAACGGCGGCCAGCTGACAAACGGGTCCTCCGCCAATGAGACCAACGGCTTCAGCGCCGGTATCAATATGATGGACGCCGGCGAGGCGAATCTGTTCGTCAACGGCACGGGCCGCGTGACCGCTATCGGCAATCCCGAGCGGCTGGACGGTGGGACGGTCATAAGCTACGGCGTCAACCATGCGGACATGGGCGAGCTCACCATCGGGCTCAGCGGAGTCGCCAGCTTCAAGGCTGCCGGCGGCACCGCTGCCAGCCGCGCGGCGTTCACACCGGACACGGTGTCCATCAAGGGCAGCGAGGCCTATCGGGACTTTGACAACGTGACCGATGGATACAAGTTCCTCAACAGCACCTATGTCAGGAATGACGTTCCGGCGCAGAGTCTGGAGGTCACCGTCTGCGACCACAGAGCGGGCGTTACCAACGGCAAGTGCAACAACTGCGGCGCGGAGGTGGCGGCGGCAACGGTGACGGACGCCGCCGGTGTGACCACCGGCTATGGGACCTTCGAGGAAGCCGTCAACGCGGCGGCGCGTCTGGACGGCAGCACCGTGAGGATGCTGGCGGATGCGGCGGTGGAAGCGAACTACACCATCGCGGCGGGCACCTTTACCATCGACTTCAACGGCAGGAAGCTGACGGTGGCTGAGAACAACTTCTTCGCGGCACAGACCGCCGAGGTGACCCTGACGGACAGCGCGTCCATCAAGGTGGGGCAGCCGTGCGTGCCCAATGCCGCAGAGGGCGGCAGGATCATCGTCGAGAGCGGCAAATTCGGCGGCGGCATCGTGCAGCGGGATGACGGCACGCTGCTGCTCAACGGCGGCTACTTCGACATGATCACCCTGATGGATCCGAATGAGAACGTGATGGATCTGCTGGGCGAGGGCAAAGCGTACCGGTCGGTGCTGGGCGCAGATGCCTGGCAGGATGACAGCAATGCGGATACGACGTCCGCGCCCGGCCAGAAGCGGCTGCATGAGGTCGAGGTGGTGGATGCACCCCTGCGCATCATCCAGCAGACACCGGCGAGCGGCACACTGACCGTCTATGAGACCTCGCCCGCTATTCCCAGCCTGAAGGTAACGGCGGCGTATGACAGCGCCATGAGCTGGGTATTCGACGCCAAGCTCTATTACCGCGCCAGCGCCATCGATGGGTGGTCGACAGCGGATGCGCCTAAGGTCAGCAGCGACGGGAACGGCACCGTTACGGTAAGCAGCAATACCACGCTGAAAACCGGCCAGTACCAGCTCCAGCTGACGTTCCACGGCTATCGGGCAGAGTCCCGGGTCTTCAACGTGACGCTGGAGCCCTGCGGCCACCCCGACATCGATGCGAACGGAAAATGCGGCACCTGCCAGTACCAGTTCGTGGCTACCCTGACCGACGCGGCGGGCGAGGTCACCGGATACGACACGCTCAACGGGGCGCTGGCCGAGGTCAAGGCCCTCTCTGCCGACGCGCAGAACGCCAGCCGCTACACCGTCAGGCTGCATCGGGATGTGACGGAGAATGTGCGCATCACCGGCGGCAGGTTTACGCTGGATCTCAACGGCAAGACGGCCACCGTGCCCAGCGGTCTGGCCATCAGCGGCACGACCGATATCGGTATCCAGAACGGCAGGCTGGTATCTGACGTGACCGTCAGCAGTGCATCGCTGACCGTCAGCGCTGCGGAGGGGCTGGGCAGGATCACGCTGCAGGGCAGCGCCAACGTGCAATTCTATCCCGACGCCAGCGCGTCGGCCTTCAAGGTGGAGAGCGCCAACGCGCTGCTGATCATGAACGGCGGCACCGTGGGCACCATCGATATGACGGGCGGTGAGGTCCGTGTCCATTTCAACGCGAAAGTCACCGGCCAGGTCAATGCGGATGGCGGCGAGCTGAGCGTGCGGGAGGCCCCCGTCTTTGATGGGAGCGTCCGCATCGGGGGCGGCGTCAAGATGACGGTCGTTCCCAATTCCACAGCCAAATTCAACGGAGTGCTGGAATTTGCGGAGGAGGCCGTCGGCGAGCTGGCAGGCGGTACATACAAAAAGCTTGGCATCGCCGCCGGCCGCACGCTGAGCGAGCTGCTGAAGAGCGGTTATGTCTATTACAGGGCCGACATAAGCGAGTTCATTCAGGGGGAAACCGACAATTTGACCAACGTCAAGGTCATCAGTCACGTCCACAGCATCCGCGGCGACGGCACCTGCGCCTGCGGCGAGAGCTTCACGGCCTCCGTCAGCAGCGGCGCCAGCGTTGACTGGTACAAGACACTGAGCGAGGCGCTGGCCGCAGTCAAGACCCTCTCTGCCGGCGTGCAGGACGCCGCCCTGTATACCGTCAGGCTGTATCAGGACGCGGCGGAGGATGTAAGCATCAACGGCGGCAAGTTCACGCTGGACCTCAACGGCCATAAGGCCGGCAATACCGCCTTCACAGCCGGCGGCAGCGCGGCGGTGATCCTTTCGGGCGGCGAGGTATCCTGCAATATGCAGGTCAGGGACACGGCGGACCTGACCGTCAACGGCACAGTGCTGCGCGATGTGGAGCTGTACGGCAGCGCTAAGCTGACCGCCAACGGCGCGGCCATGGGGCACCTCCAGACCAGGGACGGCACTCCGGCGGCGGTGACCGGCGGCACGATAAGCCGTATAACGATGCAAGCCGGTACGGTCGGACTGACCGGCAGCGTCACCGTTGAAAATCAGACCGAAGTGCTCAGCGGCGGTGTGCTCACCGTGACTGCACAGAGCGGCGAGCCTGAGTTCCGAAATGCGGTCACGATCGGGGACGGCGGCAAGCTGGTGGCCTCTGCCGGTAAGTTCCGCAGCAACGTGGAATTTGATATCGGCGCGAAGGGTGAGCTGTCCGGCGGCGAGTATGGCGGTCTCGAGTGCGGCGGCGACCAGCTGCTGAAGGATATGCTGAAGACCGGCTATGCCTACTTTGGGATCGAGCATCTGGAAAACGGTTATGTGAACAGCCTGATGAGCCAGGGCTACACGGTGAGACCCCATTCCAACCACAGCTATGAATGGGACACCGCTACCCATGAGAAGAAGTGCGGCTGCGGCGACGTCAGCGAAACGGATGCTGCCGCGCCGGTGATCGGCTTCCTGAACGGCGCGGCGCTCAAGACCGAGAACGGACGGCAGGTCATGGACGTGACGGACAACGTGATCTACACCGTGACGGACGCCAATGAGGTAAAGGTGACCGTGTCCTACGGCAGCGGCACAGCCGCAGAGGTGCGCCCCGACGCGGGCGGCCGGTATGAGCTGCCCTTGAGTGAGGGCGATGGCAAGCCGGTGACCATCACCGCCGCCGACGAAGCGGGCAACGTGGCCACCGTGACGTTTACCCTCTACCGTCTGGTAGATATGCGCATTTCCAGCCATGTGGGCGTGGCCGTGGAGGAGGCAGACCTGACAAGAGCGGTGCGCAGCGGCCAGACCTACACCCTCCGCGTCACCATGCTGCCGGGCTACACCGGCGAGGACGGCCTGGAGCTGGAGCAGGGTGCGCTGACCACAAAGCAGCGATTTACCGGCAGCGACGCCGCCGGCTACACCGTTCAGGTGACGGCAGACTTCAGCAACAGCCTGCTGCGCATCGTGGGCGCATACGACAACACGCCGCCCACGGCGGAGATCACCATCCGGAACAGCAGCTTCAGGAACTTCCTGAACCGTATTTCCTTCGGCCTGTTCTTCAAGGAGACACAGACGGTCAGCGTCACCGCCGCCGATGTGGGCGCGGGGCTGGACAAGGCGGAGTACCTGCTGAGCGGCACGGCTTTTACCAGGGAAGCCGACGCCGGAGCCGCCGACGGCTGGACGGCGCTGACACTGGACACCGACGGCAGGGGCAGCTTTACCGTGGCTCCCAACAGCAAGGGCTTCCTCTATGTGAAGGCCATCGACCGGGAGGGCAACGTTACCGTGGTCAATGCCGACGGCATGGTGGTCTACACCGACGCGGAGCAGATCACGGAGCGCGTCAGCTTCGCTGAAGCCTCCGCGGACGACTGCGTATTCCGTGTGAAGGACAACGGCAGCACGGTGAGAAGCATCACCATGGGCAGCAGAGCGCTGGTAAGGGATACGGAGTATCGGATCGGCGCATCCGCCAACGGCCAGCTGGCCATCACCCTGACCAACAGCTTCCTGACGGCGCTGACGGCGGGCAGCTACACCCTGACCGTGTCCTATGACCCCTTGGGCGAGACCTATGTCTCCGGCGGCGACAATCAGGCGCCGGCCTCCACCGCCGTGGTGCTGACCGTGGGCAGGTCCACTGTGGACGCTGACATCGTCTCCATGGACAAGATCTATGACAGCGAACCTGTGACGCCCTCCGCCAATACGGAGAGCGACGGCGTCATGACATGGGAGTTCAAGCCCGACGGCGCGGACCCCGGCGCCTATACCACCGCAGCGCCCGAGGACGCCGGCACCTACAACGTGCGGCTGACCGTGGCGGAGACAGAGCACTACGACCGCATCGAAAAGACTGCCACCTTTACCATCGGCCAGAAGGATATACAGCTCCACACCCCTGCACTGGAGGACAAGACCTACGACGGCAGCACGTCCATCGTATGCAGGTACTATTATCCCGAGAGGGCGATGGTGGGCAAGATCAGCGGCGACGACCTGTCGGTGGTGATGGGGCAGGCCAACGCGGACAGTCCCGACGTGGGCAGAAGGACCGTGACCTTTACGGGCTTCGGCCTGACGGGCAGCGACGCGGCCAACTACAACCTCACCGCACAGCCCAATTCCGGCAGTGCCGCCATCTCGGCGCGCCCGCTGAGCATCGGCAGTCTGACCGTCCGCGACAAGCTCTATGACGGCCTCAACACCGCCGCCATCGAGGGCACGCCCACGCTGGTGAATCTGGCGTCCGGCGAGCCACTGATGCTCCGCTGCGGCACGCCGACCTTCGACACGGTGGCTGCGGGCGATAACATTCCCGTCAGCTTTACCGAGTTTACCATCGCCGACAGCGCCAACGGCAAAGCCGGCAATTACAGCCTGACCCAGCCCACCGGCATCACCGCCAGCATCAAGGCGTATACCGCCACCGGCGCGGAGTATACCGCCAGCACCGGCCAGTGGACGAATCAGGACTTCATGGTGACGGCGGCGGACGGCTGGCAGGTGTCCGGCACCAATACCGCCAACGGCGATTGGCGCGGCAGCCTGACCCGCTCCGATGAGACGGGCACCGGCAGCCTGACCTTCTATGTGAAGAACACGGCGGACGGTTATATCTCCGACTCCGTCACCCTCACCTACAAGATCGACAAGACCAATCCCACCGGCGAGATCCGCATCGACCAGCGCAACGCGTGGCAGAGCTTCTGGAACACCATCAGCTTTGACCTGTTCTACAAGAGCCGGCAGACCGTGACGCTGACGGCGGCGGACGAGGCCAGCGGTGTGACGGCCATCGAGTACCTGCTCAGTGAGGAGGACTATACCGCGGCGCAGCTGGACGGCATGACCCTCCAGCCCTACACTGCGCCTGTGGCCATCACCCCCAATGACAGGCTCATCGCCTATGCACGGATCACCGATGCGGCGGGCAACGTCACCTATCTGCGGTCCGACGGCGTAGTGCTGGATGCCGCCGCGCCGGTCATCGCCGGTGTGGACGACGGCGCGGTCTACTGCGGCAGCGTGACCTTCACCGTCACCGATGCGTATCTGGATACCGTCACCGTGGACGGCACAGCGGCTGTCAGCGCCCCCGGCCGCGCCGCGGGGAGTACCTATATCATTGAGGCGGACAGCCAGCTCCACACCATTGTGGCCACCGATCGGGCCGGCAACAGCACCCAGGTGCAGATCACGGTCAACAACGGCCACACTGTGGGCACTCCCGCCTCCTGCAAGGCTCCTGCGGTGTGCAGATATTGCGGCGAAAGCTTCGGCGATCCGGCACCCGGGAACCACGGCGGCCTGCTGCGCCGCGTGGACAAGGTCAACGCCACCTCCACCGCCGACGGCAACATCGAATACTGGTACTGCTCCGGCTGCGGCAAGTATTATCTGGACGCCGCTGCCGGCAGAGAGATCACCCGCGGGGACACCATCCTGCCCGCCATCGGGCTGCGCATCGTGGGCGATGTGAGGGTATGGAGACCCGGCGACAAGACGCTGGGCGTTACCTTCCGCCAGGAGTATGGCGACTTCACCGTGCAGATCGACGGCGTGACGGTGGACCCCGCCAACTACGAGGTGACGGCTGATCCCGATGGCGGCAGGCTGATCGTCACGTTCCGCGCACAGTTCCTGCGCACGCTGGCCTTCGGCGAGCGCACCATCACCATCGTCTCCGGCGACGGCAGCGCCTCCGTCTCCTTCCGACGGGACAGCGCCCGGGCCGCTACCTCCGGCAGTAAGGACGGCGGTAAGACCGGCGTGACCAGCGCCGCTACCGGCGACGGCTTCCCCATGGGCGGCATGGCCGCGGCGCTGCTGGTCAGCGGCAGTGCTCTGGTGATGCTCACCACCCGCGCCAGACGGAAGGAAGAGGAATGACCCATTCCCTCCCGCGGGGAAAATCGGATAACATGCCGGCAGGGCGGGGTAAAATACCCCGCCCTGCCGGCATAGCCCATATCAATGCCTCCCATTTCGTCAAAGCGGCATCGGGATCCGGGCGATCTCAATAACTGCTATGATGGCAATGATAAAGGCGGCAATTCCGATAACTACGGCGCTCCGCTTGCGGAGCTTTTTCTTTTTTGCCCTGCATATCAGCATAGCACCGACCACACAAACCGCCGCCGCTATCAATGCGATGCCCAGCGTTTCCCACAGCCAGGAAAGTTCATATATGATCTTCATTCGTTCACCTATCCCTTTTTGCCCATGCCCGCATAGCTCGGTTTGCCGTCTATACCGACCATGGCTTATTTCAACAGCTCCGACAATACCTGAAACAGCTTTTGAATATCCAGCGGTTTGGCAATATGGCCGTTCATGCCGGCATGCAATGCGTTTTTCCGATCATCCTCGAACGCATTGGCGGTCATGGCCACAATGGGGAGCGCCGCCTTCTTCGCATCCGGAAGCGCACGGATCCGGCGGGTCGCTTCATAACCATCCATCTCCGGCATCTGAATATCCATCAGGATCAGATCATACCGGTCGGCAGAGGCCGCTTCGACCTTTTCAACGGCAATCTTTCCGTTTTCCGCAGTATCTACCGCAAAGCCCGCTTCTTTAAGAAGCGTTGACGCGATCTCCAGATTCAGCTCGTTATCCTCGACCACCAGAAGCTTCTTTCCGGTAAAGGCGGAAGCTTTTGCGGCGGGCGGCGTCTGTCCTGTTTTCGCCTCGCCGATGGGGAAGCGCAGAGAAATGGTAAATTCCGAGCCCTTCCCCTGTTCGCTTTTCACCGTGATCCTGCCGCCCATCATATCCACCAGACTTTTCGTGATGGCCATGCCGAGCCCCGTGCCCTGTATCTTACTGACGGTGGAGGTCCTTTCTCTGGCAAACTGCTCAAAAATGTGCTTTTGGAACTCCTCGCTCATGCCGATGCCGTTATCCTTGATGTGGAATTCAAAATCGGCATAGCCCGCCGGAGCCGTATCCTTCTGCACGATCCACAGGCCGATCTGCCCGCCGTCCGGCGTGAACTTCACGGCGTTTGCCAGAACATTGATCAGGATCTGTTCAAGCCGCAGCGGATCGGCAATGACATCCTCATTTTCCACGCCAACGGTATCGAGGGTAAGGGAGAGATCCTTTTTGGAAACAACGGCCTGTATGATATCCCTGAGCTCATGCACCAGTTCCGGCAGATGCACCGGCTTTGCTTCCAGCGTGACCTTTCCGCTCTCAATGCGGCTCATATCCAGCACATCGTTGATAAGGGACAGAAGATGCTGGCTGGAAACGGATATCTTTTTCAGATAGTCCTCTACCTGACCGCGGTCGTCGATGTGCGTCTGCGCCAGCGCGGTGAAGCCGATGATGGCATTCATGGGCGTTCGGATGTCGTGGGACATATTAAACAGGAACTCCCGCTTGGCGAGATTGGCTTTGGTTTCACGCTGAACGGCAAGCTGGAGCGCGATGTTTTTCTGTTCGAGCGACTTCCTGTATTCTTGCTCAGAGTGCTCCTGCTGTATAAAGAAATCCTTTGCGGAGTTCCAGCGGAAGACCTGCACAAGCGCCAGGATCAGGATATACATGACCAGCGTGATCACCAGATTCATCACGGTGAGGGTATAGACCTGACGGGCGGGAACATAGGCATAGAGGTAATAGTCCTGTCCGTGGCTATACATTCCATAGCACTGCTCGATGCCCTTCGGCGCGTATACGCGGATCAGCTTATCCGCATGGCCGCTTCTCCGGATCGACATGAGCCGTTCATTTTCAAAGATGTTCGTACCGATCAGAGTGGGATCGTTGGAGGCCGCTGCCTGGTTATCCTCCGCTACCAGAAGAGTCCCCGTGGAGCTGACCTCATAGCCATCTAACAGGTCCTGAATGGACAGAACGGATTTTTCTGAAAACTCTGCCGGGATATAGCGATAGGCCAGCACCACACCCGTGCCGTCAGCGCAGCTGTGGACAGCAACATTGACAAAATTGTCCCCGCCCAGCTCCACGCGCTTGACATAGGTCTTCTGCGGGTAGTCGATGACGCTGAGGATCGGCTCCAATTTGATGCCGGACTGAAGCTGCGCGTAGCCGGTGCCATTCTCCGTGTACTCGCATACCAGATCGCCCTGCGCGTCCAGCACAGAAATGCCCGTAAGCCACAGCATTCTGGCGTACTCCGACAGCGCCGCCTCATCGCAGTCGAGGGAGAGATCCTCCAGCGCGCTGATGGCGGCAGCCTCACGCACAAGGCTTTTCGCAACGGCAGTATCGTTGTACTTCGTATAGTCGGCGGACTGCGCCTTGATAAATTCCATTACTCCCGTCAGCCGCTGCTCGCAATTCTGAATATCCGCCCGCCTGGAAAGCGCGAAAACGGCTCCAAAGAGGGAAATCCCCACAGCAATGCAGACGAGCCAGAATTTTTTGCCGAAAATAGTCTGCAAATGATTACTGTTCAAGGCATTCCACCTCCAGATAGGTCTCGGGATGCTCCAGATATCTGCCGACGATCTCCTGCATGGTCCCATCCTGACGCATCTGCGCAAAGGTGTCCGTCAGCTCCTGCGCAAGACCGCGGTTATCGTTGACGGAAAAGGCCGCGCCGATTCCGGTGATCAGCAGCGGCTCCTCCAGAATACGGAAGTCCGCGCCGTAATCCGCCATATACTGCAAAATGGTTGTTTCGTGGGCGGCAATGGCATCCACATAGCCGCAGTCCAGCGTCGCATACTGTACGCTCCGATCTTCCAGACTGATAATATCCTCGAATTGAGGGATATCCGGCTCTCCGCTTTCCAAAAAGATCTCCTCCGGCTTGCCGGTGGATTGTACGGCAATGGTCTTGCCGTTCAAGTCGCTCATGGCGTAAATGTCGCTTGCTGCATTGACGGCGATGACCTGCCGGCTGACCATGTAGGGGCCGGCCCATTGGTAATCCTGCTCACGCCCGTCCATGGAGAAGCAGCCCCAAATGCAGTCGATCTCCCCGCTATCCAGCAGCGCCCTTTTCTGCTCCCAGTCGATGGTCGTAAACACCGCCTGATAGCCCATCCGCCGGAAAGCTTCGGCTGCGATCTCCACATCGATACCGGTTGGATCGCCGTTATTGTCCAGATAGACGAAGGGCGGATAGGTGTCGCTGCCGATGGTGATCTGCGGCAGCGACGATACATCCGGCTGCCCTGCTGTCTGCGCCGCGCAGCCGCAGAGCGCTCCGGTCACAAACAGAACGGACAGAATAAGTAAAATAAGTGTTTTGGTGTGTTTCATCAGTACGATTCCCTCGATTTCCGCCTTCGATCATCTGCATAAGTTATTATACATTGATTCCGACAAATAGCAATATTCAGTGTGCCGTTTACGCGATATTGCTGTGGCCATCGCGGCGGAATTTCTCCGATTCGGCGAAAAAGGGTTCGAGCTATTTCGAAAATGCGTTGAAATTTGCGGATAAAGCGACTATAATGGCGGGACGGATCGTTGTTTATAGATTTATAAAACGGAACGGCGGCGCATTTGCGGGAAAAGCCGGAGAAAAAGAAGGAGCTGTGCGCGGAATAAAAGCGCAGGCTGCTGCTCCGGCATGGCGTCCCGCCGGGCCGGCATCGGATACCGTACGACGCGTTGGGGAAAGGCAAAGAGTACTATGAAGCAAAATGACAAGGGATTTACCTTGATGGAGTTATTGATCGTGATCGCGATCATTTCCGTACTGGTCGCCATCGCGATCCCAATGTTTTCCTCTCAACTGGAAAAGGGCCGGGAAGTGACAGACCTCGCCAATGTGCGCGCCGCGTATGCGCAGGTCTCCACAGAGGCCATGCTGGGAGACACCGATGCTGCGGTCACAGTCAAGTTGAAGCAAAAAAAGGCCGACTGGCAGTCGGTAGACCCTGTAAACATCGGCGGCATCGTTCACTCCAGAGGGCAGGGCGACACGGACAACTGGATAGGCGTGGCCACGCCGGGAGGAAGCTGTGTCGTTTCTTACGATGAGAGCTGCGGCGTGGTGCTCACATGGAGCGGCACGGCAGCGCCGTCCAAGCCGGGTTACCCATTTGATACCAGCATAAGGGATTATTTTTCGCCGTTACTGTATGCGACGGATTTTTGGAAATCGGACATGCTTGCCGAAAATAAGAACTTTGAACTGGACTCCCGCTGTCCGAACTCAGCCTATATCCCGGGCATTGAAGCTGAGCTTGCAAAGATGAATAACAGCCTTCTGCAGCAGGGAGACTGCACCTGGGCCTTTTTGGGAGATGGGCGCGAGGGGCAGAATGCAAAGCGTTACCTTTTCTGGACTTCTTTCAACACAAACAAGGTCGGCGCCGGAAAGCAGATCCCTGTACTCATTCAAACCGGTGACGGAAAATACTATGTTTCCGAAACCACGACGGGTCAGCGAACAGATAAAAAAGGAGTCGGTTACGTTGCGATCTCAAAAAGTCTCTTCGTGAATCAGTACACCGACCAGTATAAGAAGGTTTTGGATGCCGGCACGGAGTATCTCACACTGGAAGATGCCTACGATGCATACATAACGGCCCTGAACAATGCAAAATACGACGAGGTTCGTGAAAGCTCAAGAGGGTAAGGCTGCAAAAAGTCAGCGTCCTCTTTACTGCGCGGCCCGCTATCAAGGAAAACCGCAGATCCGACAGAATTGCCGGGTCTGCGGTTTGTCTGTGTTCAGATTTGCGGTCTTGATTTCTTTCAAAAACGTTTTCAGCACAGGACCTCCACCTGCTCCACGCCATACCGGCGGAATAGCGCCAGAGCCTCCCGGCCAATTCGCTCACCGGACACCGCAATGGGGATCGCAGGCGGACATCCAACGGTAGGCGCACCGCAGACCCGTCCCAGCGACTGCGCCGCCGGTATGGTCTCCCGCGGGGCAAGCAGTGCCTCCCGCACGGAGCATACCCGTTCCCCGCGGGCCGGCGGAAGCGTCGGCTGCGGCACATAAACGGCATCATTTGTTCCGAAAGCATGGAGGATCCGTTCAATATCCGAGGCACGATTCTCCGGCGTCAGCATCAGCACCAGAAAGTCCAGATCGGCGTATTCACATTCTACGCCATTCTCCCGCAGACGGTCTGCCAGCTGTCCGCCGGTCATACCGGATGGCGCCTTGATAGTCAGGCGCAGCGGGTCCGACGGCTCTATCTGCCATCCGGCAGCTGTCAGCGCCTTCCGCGCTTCGTCCAGATACACGCACATCTCCCGCAGGCGTTCCCGGTACCCATCCGACAGATAGCGGTTGCACAGATCCAGCGACGCCAGAGTCAGATAGGACGGGCTGGTAGAGCCAAACATGGCCATCGCCGTTTTTGCGTTCTCCCGCAGAGACGCCGGCGCTGCACGGCTGATATGCAGGTACGCGCCGCCGGTCAGCACCGGCAGCGTCTTGTGCGCCGAATCGCAGCACAGAGCTGCACCCAGATCCAGCGGGTGGCGGGATGGCTCCAGAAATCGCAGATAGGCGCCGTGGGCGTTATCCACCGCCAGCAGTGTGCTGTGCTTCCGGCACACCTCCGCCAGAGCGGAAATGTCCGCCATGCCGCCCAGATAGTCCGGACTGGTGAGATAGACCGCCGCAGGCGGCGCAGGCAGCTCCGTCAGCGTCCGCTCCAATGCGTCCGGCGACACGGGACAGCTGCAGAGAGATGTGCTTTGCTCCGGCCACAGCCAGACGATCTCAAAATCCAACAGGGCCGCCGCGTACAGGAACGCACGGTGTACGTTCCGGGCGGCCACGATCGTCCGGGATCCGTTTCCGCAGATCAGGGCCAGATACAGCATCGCCCGGATACACTGGCTGGATCCCTCCGTGGAGTACACCGTCCGTCCGGAGCCGAACAGCTCTCCCGCACAGGACTCACTGCGCCGGATGATGCCGTCCGCTTCATACAGACTGTCTGCACCCCGAATCTCGGTGATATCCATCGCCTCACAGCCCAGAAGGGATTTCCCCTTGTGACCGGGCACGTGCGCACGGACCATCCCGGAATCCGCATACCGCCGGACAAAATCAGCAATGGGCGTTTCCATCAGCTGTTGGCCGTGGCGGAATCCTCCGCCACCTTCATCATGATGGCACATTCTATACGCTTACGGAACAATTCGCAGCCTGCCTCGTAGACGCCGCGGATCGAGCCTGTAGCGTGGAAGGCGTTGGCCGCACAGCCGCCGGAGCAGTAGAATCTCGCCCAGCAGTCATTGCACTCAGGCCGGGCGTAGGCATTGCAGGAGCGGAATTCCTCCCGCAGGGCCGTATTGGTCACGCCGTTCCAGATGTCGCCCAGCTTGTAGGCTTCCTCACCCACGAACTGATGGCAGGGATACAGGTCGCCCCACGGCGTTACGGCCATATACTCCGTGCCGGAGCCGCAGCCGGAGATCCGCTTATAAATGCAGGGGCCGCCCGTCAGATCCAGCATATAGTGGTAGAACGTGATGGGCTTGCCTTCCTTTTCCCGACGCAGCATATCCTTGGCCAGCAGCTCATACTGATCCTTCACGATCTCCAGATCCTCCGCCGTCAGCGCGGCGGGGTCCTCCGGCGCGCACACCACCGGCTCCATGCTCAGCTCGGTGAAGCCCAGATCCGCCATGTGGAACAGGTCCTTCGTAAAGTCCGGATTGGCATGGGTAAAGGTGCCGCGCATGTAATAGTTCTTGTTGCCTCTGGCTGCTACCAGCTTCTGGAACTTGGGCACGATGCGCTCATAGCTGCCGTTGCCTGCATAGTCCACCCGCAGCCGGTCATGGATCTCCTTGCGGCCATCCAGCGACAGCACCACATTGCTCATTTCCCGGTTGGCGAAGTCGATCACGTCATCATCGATGAGCATACCGTTGGTGGTCAGCGTAAAGCGGAAATTTTTGCCCCGCTCCTTTTCCACACTGCGGGCATACTCCACCAACTGCTTCGCCACGTCCCAGTTCATCAGCGGCTCACCGCCGAAGAAGTCCATCTCCAGATTGGTGCGCCCGCCGTATTTTTCCATCATCGCCGATACGATCTCATCCGCTGTATGATCCGGGTAAAGCGCAATGATGTCATGAGCTATGAGTGTCAGGAACTGCAAAATGCAGCGAACGATGTTGACCTGACCTTAGAGGAACGAGATGAGGCGGCGGAGCAGCTGGAGCGGTTAGCAGATGCAAAAGATGCACACGCACAGTACATCATCGGCACGGCGTACCGCGACGGTGGGTTGCTGATACCGGACACGGTAAAAGCGCGAAAACTGTTGGAACGTGCAGCCGCGCAGGAAATCGACGCGGCGCAGTATGCGCTGGGCAAGCTGTACCTCATGGGCGAGGGCGTTCAACAAGACACCGATACTGCCTACCAGTGGTTCACGAAAGCATGTTGCGGCGGACATA